>JACCDR010555985.1_pt1 | contig 22867 bp, 20 predicted proteins | sample 7446431 | NCBI WGS metagenome assembly JACCDR01 (sample SAMN15323443, study PRJNA562643) | freshwater metagenome | isolation source: river surface water | place: USA:Blue River Watershed | collected 2017-08-17 | reverse complement strand
TGGGCCGCTGGGGCAGGCGGCGCGTGGTCGTTGGCTGGTGGCGTTCGCCGGCCCGCCCGTTCAGGCCAGAATCGGCCCCTGGCCACCCGCAAAGACATCGAACACAGCCTGCAGATGCTGCTGCAGCCCGGGCTTTTCAAGGATTATGGGCCGAACGGCCTGCAGGTGGAGGGTGCGCCCGAGGTGCGGCGGCTGGCCTCGGGTGTGACCGCCAGCCGCGCTGTCATCGAGCAGGCGCTGGCCTGGGGCGCCGACACGCTGCTGGTGCACCACGGCCTGTTCTGGCGTGGGCACGACGGCCGCCTGACGGGCTGGCTGGCCGAGCGTGTGCGCCTGTTGATGGCCGCGCGCATGAACCTGCTGGCCTACCACCTGCCGCTGGATGCACACGCCGAGCTGGGCAACAACGCGCAACTGGGCCTGCGCCTTGATCTGCACGCCGACGCCCGTTTTGGTGAGCAAGGCCTGGGTTTCATCGGCCCGGCTGCAGGCGCGGCCAGCGCCGCCGCGCTGGCCCAGCAGGCCGGCACGGCGCTGGGCCGCAGCCCGCTGCTGCTGCCCGGCGACGGTCGGCCGCTGCAGCGTGTGGCCTGGTGCACGGGCGGTGCGCAAGGCTACTTTGAAGACGCGATTGCGGCCGGTGCCGACGCCTACATCACCGGTGAGATCTCCGAGCCCCAGGCCCACCTGTCGCGCGAAACCGGTGTCGCCTACCTGGCCTGCGGCCACCACGCCACCGAACGCTACGGCGCCCCGGCCGTGGCAGCCCATGTGGCAGCGCAGTTCGGGCTGGAGCACTGCTTTTTCGACGACGAAAACCCGGCATGACAGCAGTGCACAGGCCCTTGCTCGTCACCATGGGCGACGCCGTGGGCATCGGCCCCGAGACCATCGTGCGTGCTTTTTTGGCCGGTGATCTGGCCGGCGTGGTGGCGGTGGGCGACGTGCAGGTGCTGCGCCGCGCGGCCCAGTTGGTGCTGGCCACGTCAGCGCCCGGCGGGTTGCGCCCCGTGGTGGCGCTGTTCAACACGCTGCCGCTGCCCGCTGAAGTGCCCGAAGGCTGCCTGCCGGTGCTGCAGCCGCCCGGGCTGCCGGCCGACCTGGCGGGCTTGCCCTGGGGCCGGGTCGACGCCCGCGCCGGTGCGGCGGCCGCACGCTGCATCGAACACGCGGTGCAGGTGGTGCAGGCCGGCCAGGCGGCCGCCATCGTCACCGCACCCATCCACAAAGAAGCGCTGTCGGCCGCCGGTGTGCCTTTCCCCGGCCACACCGAGATGCTGCAACACCTGGCCACCGCGCCGGGGCAGCCGCCACCACCGGTGCGCATGATGCTGGCCAATGATGAGCTGCGTGTGGTGCTGGTCACCATCCACCTGTCGCTGCGCAAGGCCATTGAGGCGCTGGACTTCGACGCCGTGCTCAGCACGCTGCACATCGCCCACGCCGCCGCCGCGCGCTGGGGCCAGCCGCGGCCGCGCATCGCGGTGGCGGGGCTGAACCCGCATGCCGGTGAGGGCGGCCTTTTTGGTGACGAAGAAGTGCGCTTCATCGCCCCAGCGGTGCAGGCGGCGGTGGCGCAAGGGCTGAACGTGAGCGGCCCCTACGCGCCCGACACGGTGTTCATGCGTGCGCGCCGGGGTGAATTTGACATCGTGCTGGCGATGACACACGACCACGGCCTGATCCCCGTGAAATACCGGGGTGTGGAGCAGGGCGTGAACGTCACGCTGGGCCTGCCTTTTGTGCGCACCAGCCCCGACCACGGCACCGCCTTTGACATCGCCGGCCAGGGCCGCGCCGACCCGGCCAGCCTGGTGGCGGCGCTGCGCATGGCGCGGCAGTTGGTGGCGCGGTAAGGGCGCGGTAGGGGTGCGGTAGGGGGCTCAGCAGGGGGCGCCGTAGCCCTTGGCCTGTATCAGTGCAAACGCCCCGGCGTCTGCGCCGCGCGGGTGCGCGCCGCCAGGTCCGACAACTGCTGCCGCGCACGCACGGTGGCACGTTCCAGCAGCGTGTTTGTCTCGATGGCGCGGAAGCGGTGCGCCTCGCACAGGCGCAGCAGCATGCGGTAGGTCAGCGAAATCGTCTGCTGGTGCCGCGTGCCGCGCGTGAAGATGAAAAAGCTGCGCCCGGCGCTGACATGCGACAGCCGCACCTTGTGCCAATCGCCCTGCAAGTGCATCTGGTAGGCAAAGCCGATCTGCACCTGTTCGGCCAGTTCACGCCCCGTCAGCGGCTCGTTTTCCACCGCCCACTCGGGCATGCCGGGCAGGGCCGCTGGTGGCGGCTCGGCAGCGGCTTGCAGTTCGTCAACGTTGATGTCGAGCAGGCCGTCCCACTGCACCGCGTTTTCGTCCACCAGGCCGATGCGGCGCGCCTCTTCGGCGCTGAATTTCACCGGCACCATCACGTCGCGCAGCACCGGCACGGCTGCGCCGCCCACCAAGTCGCCCCGGGTGGGTGGCGGGCGTGACAAGGCGCTGTCCACCTGGCGCAGCGTGAGGTTGATGTCGAGCTGGCGGCTGGCCGTGGCTTTCAGGGCTTCGGCGTGTGCCGGCATCAGCTGGCCAAAGAAGTGACGGCGTGCTTCGGCCGGCCAGGCCACCAGGTCCATGCCCTCGGTCAGCGCCAGCATCAGGCGCGGTAGCTCGCTGAGCAGTTCTTTGCGCTGTGCCGGTGTGGCCTTGGGCTGCACGCTCAGCACCAGCTCGCGCGCCACCGGGCGCAGCTTGGCGGCGCGTTGGCCCGGCGGCGTGCTGCGGGCATCTTGCGCCTGCGCCGCCAGCAGCACCTGGCTCCACACGGTGCTTAGAAAGTCCAGCACAAACAGCGGTGCCTGCACGCTGCGCAGGTCACCCGCCAGGCGCTCGGCATACAGCTGCTGCAGGCGCAGTTCATCTTCTTTTTGCGACACCAGCGCCGCCGCTTCCTGGCCGGCACTGTCCAGGCTGTCGGCCTGCTGCTGCTGGACAAAAGCCTCCAGTGCGGCCAGCTTTTCTTCGTACAGGTTGATCTGCTCGAAGTCGCCTTCCACCACGTCTTTCACCAGCTCACCGGCCTTGGCCAGGAAGGCCTGCGCTTCGGCGCTGTGGATGTCGTCAAAGGCCGCACTGAGCGTGGCCATGCGGTTGACAAAACGGCGCACCGGGTGGCGGCGCGACGCGAAAAAGCTGGCGTCGCCCAGCGCCGCCCGCAACACCGGCAGTTGCAGCCGGGCCAGCAGGCGCGCCATCTGCGGCGGCACCTTGGGGTCGGACAGGATCTGGTCAAACAGGAAACCGATGACGTCGATCACCATGTGGTCGAGTGCACCGCTGGCGGCCTGGCGCAGTTCTTCGCGGTGGGCGTGGATCAGGTTGCCCGGCGCCTCGCCGTCCCACCCCGGGTCGGCGCCGGCCTCTAGCGGTGTGCTGCGCGACGGCGGGTCACCGTGCAGGCGGGCACTCTTTTCACCCGCCGTTTGTGCGGTGGGCAGGCCGGGCTCAGCGCCCGGGCCGGCTGCGCCTGCGCCGTTGCCGCCCGTCACCGGCACGGCGCTGTAGGCCAGCCGGCGTATCAACGACATCAAGCCAGGGTCGATGCTGCCCAGCTCGCGCCCATGGCCGGCGGTCCGGGTGTGCGCCGGTGCCCGCTCGGCTCGCCCGGCAACAATCGATGCCGTATGGCCGCGCAGCGTGGGGTCGGCTGGCGACTGTGTGCTGAGGCCCGCGCGGCCCGACTCCCCCGTGCTGGGCCGGTCTGAGAAAGGCCCGCGGCTGGTGTCGGTGGCGCCCTCAAGCTCACCCTCGCGCTGCTGTCGGCGCCGCACCGACAGGCTGGCCGGGTGCAGCCCGCTTTGCCGCCAGTCGGCCACGATGGCGGCGTAGCTCGCGCGCAGCACACCGGCCAGTGAGCGGCCTATCTCCTTGACAAGCAGCTTGCGCAGTTCGGGCCGCTCGCTCAGGGGCTGTATGGCTTTGACCAGCGCGTGGCCCAGCAGTTCGGGCCGCAGCGGGTTGGCGCGCGGGCCGGCTGCGCTGTCGGGCAGCACGCTGCCCAGGTAGGCCTCGATCTCGCGCAGCTCCCATTCGCAGCTGTGCGCAATGTCCATCGCAAAACGGTCGGCGGCTATCTGCGCTTCCACCTCGCCGTCGTCCACCAGGCGCAGGCTGTCCCACAGCGAATCGTCTTCAGCGCCGCTGGGCGGGTGCAGCCGCACGCGTTGGCCCAGCTCGCGCACCAAGCGCTCGTCCAGTGCGTCGTTGAAGCCCAGGCCAAAACTGCTGAGCTTGCGGTTCAGCTCAAACTGCGCCGACAGCAGCTGTTCACGCTGGTGCGCCTGTTGTGCTGACAGCGCCGCCAGGCCCAGGCTCTCCACCGTTTGCTGCGCGGCGTCGCGCGCAGCCCGCTTCAACCGCTGCACGGCGGTTTCCAGGGCAGCGGGCAGCGGCAGGGTGGGGTAGGGTTGCATGGAAGAAAAATGGCCACCCGAAGGTGGCCACCAAGTATGCGGTACGCGGCCGCTCCTGCGGACCGCCGAGCGGGGTGCAGGTGCTTGGAAGAGAGCCTGCCTTACCCCGCTTCTTTCGGTTTCACTTTTTCAGTGCATCGCGGATTTCGCGCAGCAGCACCACGTCTTCTGGCGTGGGTGCGGGCGGTGCCGGCGGCTGGTCACGCTTCAAGCGGTTCATCTGCTTGACCATCATGAAGATGATGAAGGCCAGGATGATGAAGTTCAGCGCAATGGTGATGAAGCTGCCATAGGCCAACACGGCGCCGGCCTTCTTGGCTTCCACCAGCGTGGTGGCCGTTTGGCCGGCCAGCGGGATGAAGTAGTTGTTGAAGTCCAGGCCGCCGAAGATGCGGCTGACGACCGGCATGATGAGGTCGCCCACCACCGATTCGATGATCTTGCCGAAAGCGCCACCGATGATGACACCCACGGCCAGGTCCATCACGTTGCCCTTCAGGGCGAATTCCTTGAATTCCGAAGCAATGCTCATGTTTTCTCTGTTCCTGTGGTTTGATGGTTTGTGCAGTGGGCGCCCGCTTGGCTGTTGGGCCGGTGCTGCGGACCCCACCAACCCGGTTGGGGTGGTGCTACCTTAGTCTGGACTTACAGCAGCGTCAACCAACCCAGGGTGTGGGTTGACAGCGCGGGTTGTTACAGGGCCTGTTAAACGGTTGCTGCCATCAACGATGAGGCCTTGCAGCGTGCAGACTGGTCGACCCGGCTGGTGGCAGGGTTGGGGTCGGTCCGGGCCGCTCCCGACTAGGCACTAGAATCACGGGTTGTCCCCAATCCATCAAGCAACCAGAGGTTACCCATGAGCGACGCCGCTGTATCCACAGGCATCGACAAGGGCCGGCGCACCTGGATCGCCATCAGCTGCGGCGCCGGCGCCGTGGGTGGTGCAGCGGTCGCTGTGCCGTTCATCAGCACTTTTGCCCCTTCAGAAAGAGCACGCGCCGCCGGTGCGCCGGTGCGCGTCGACATCAGCGCGTTGCAGCCCGGTGAAAAGCTCACCGTCGAATGGCGCGGCAAGCCGGTGTGGGTGCTGCGCCGCACGCCCGAGCAACTGGCCACGCTGGCCAAGCTGGACCCGCAGCTGGCCGACCCCGCTTCGGCCCGCACGCAGTACCCCACACCTGAATACGCGCGCAACCCGCACCGCTCCATTAAGCCCGAGTTTTTTGTCGGCGTCGGCATCTGCACCCACCTGGGCTGCTCACCCGGCGACAAACTCACCCCCGGCCCGCAGCCTTCGCTGCCCGACGACTGGGCCGGTGGTTTCCTGTGCGCCTGCCACGGTTCCACCTTTGACATGGCAGGCCGTGTGTTCAAGAACAAGCCGGCGCCCGACAACCTGGAAGTGCCGCCGCACATGTATGTCTCCGATTCGGTCTTGCTGATCGGCGAAGACAAACAAGGCTGACCTGCCCGCAGTTAAGGACAACCACCACATGGCTGAATTCAAGCAAGCACCCGCTGGCGCGCCCTTGGGCACGCAGCTGATGACCTGGGTTGACAACCGTTTCCCGGCCACCAAGCTGTACAAAGAGCACCTCTCCGAGTACTACGCGCCGAAGAACTTCAACTTCTGGTACTTCTTTGGCAGCCTGGCGCTGCTGGTGTTGGTGATTCAAATCGTCACCGGCATCTTCCTGGTGATGCACTACAAACCCGACGCGGCCAAGGCCTTCGAGTCGGTGGAATACATCATGCGCGACGTGCCCTGGGGCTGGCTGGTGCGTTACATGCACAGCACCGGCGCCAGCGCGTTTTTTGTTGTCGTGTACCTGCACATGTTCCGCGGCATGATTTACGGCAGCTACCGCAAACCGCGTGAACTGGTGTGGATCTTCGGTTGCGCCATCTTCCTGTGCCTGATGGCCGAAGCCTTCATGGGCTACCTGCTGCCCTGGGGCCAGATGTCGTACTGGGGTGCGCAGGTCATCATCAACCTGTTTGCCGCCATTCCTTTTGTTGGCCCCGACTTGTCGCTGCTTATTCGTGGTGACTACGTGGTCGGCGACGCCACGCTCAACCGCTTCTTCAGCTTCCACGTCATCGCCGTGCCACTGGTGCTGTTGGGCCTGGTGGTGGCGCACATCATCGCGCTGCACGAAGTGGGTTCCAACAACCCCGACGGTGTGGAAATCAAGGCCAAAAAAGACCCGAAAACCGGTATTCCGCTCGATGGCATCCCGTTCCACCCCTACTACTCGGTCCACGACATCATGGGGGTCAGCGTGTTCCTGTTGCTGTTCAGCGCGGTCATCTTCTTCGCGCCTGAAATGGGCGGCTACTTCCTGGAATACAACAACTTCATCCCCGCCGACCCGCTGACCACGCCGTTGCACATTGCGCCGGTGTGGTACTTCACGCCTTACTACTCGATGCTGCGCGCCGTGACCGACCCGTTGGTCAACGTGTTTGCTGTGCTGGTGGCCTTGGGTGCGGTGCTGGCGGTGTTGAAGGGCGGTTTTTCCACCGTCGTCAAGGGCAGCATTCTGGTGGCCGCGCTGGCGGTGATCTTCATGCTGAAGACTTTTGACGCCAAGTTTTGGGGCGTTGTCATCATGGGCCTGGGCGTGCTGATCATGTTCCCGCTGCCCTGGCTGGACCGCAGCCCGGTGAAGAGCATCCGTTACCGCCCGAGCTGGAACAAATACCTGTACGGCCTGTTTGTCATCAATTTCTTTGTGCTGGGTTACCTGGGCATCAAGCCGCCTTCGGACATCGGCACCCTGGTGTCGCAGGCCGGTACGCTGTTTTACTTTGGCTTTTTCCTGCTGATGCCTTGGTGGAGCCAGATTGGCGAGTTCAAGGCCGTGCCCGACCGCGTGACCTTCCAGCCCCATTGACGATGCAGAGCCTGATAACCATGAAAAGACTGCTACTCTCGTTTCTGATGCCGCTGCTGGGCAGCCTGGCCCTGCTGAGCCCGGCGCAGGCCGCAGGCGGTGGCATCGCTTGGGACAAGTTCCCCCAAGACCGCATCACCGACCTGGCGGCGCTGCAAAACGGCGCCAAGCTGTTTGCCAACTACTGCCTGAACTGCCATGAAGCCTCGTTCATGCGCTACAACCGCTTGCGCGACATCGGCCTGACCGAAGACCAGATTGCCAACAACCTGATCTTCACCGGCGCCAAGGTGGGCGAGACGATGAAGATCGCCATGGCGCCCAAAGACGCCAAAGATTGGTTTGGCAAGGTGCCGCCCGACCTGACCCTGGTGGCGCGTTCACGTTCTTCGGCTTCGCAGGGCACGGGTGCTGACTACCTGTACACCTTCTTGCGTAACTTCTACCGCGACGACACCAAGGTCACGGGCTGGAACAACATGGCCTACCCCAACGTGGGCATGCCCCATGTGCTGTGGGAACTGCAGGGCCAGCGGCGCGCTTTGTTTGTGGACGAAAAAGACCCGCACGATCCCACCAAGACGGTGCACACCTTCAAGGGCTTCGAGCAAATCACACCCGGCACGCTGACGCCCGCCGAGTACAACCTGGCCATGGCCGACCTGGTGGCCTTTTTGCAGTGGATGGCCGAGCCCAACCAGACCGACCGCAAGCGGCTGGGTGTGTGGGTGTTGATGTTCCTGGCGGTGTTCACCGTCATCGCCTGGCGCCTGAACGCCGCGTTCTGGAAGGACATCAAGTAGTGCTTTGCAACGGGCCAGGGCAGCGTCTCTGGCCGTCAGCGCAGTGGGAGCAGCTGGCCCCCACTGCGTTTTTGCTTGTTGCGGGGCCACTGCCCGCAGCCGAGCCGGCTTGAATCAAACGACAAAGAAAGGCCACACGCCATGATGGTGCTGTACTCTGGAACCACCTGCCCCTATTCGCACCGCTGCCGCTTTGTGCTGTTCGAGAAGGGCATGGACTTCGAGATCCGTGACGTCGACATCTTCGCCAAGCCCGAAGACATCGCGGTGATGAACCCGTACAACGAAGTGCCCATTCTGGTGGAGCGCGACCTCATCCTGTACGAAAGCCACATCATCAATGAATACATCGACGAGCGCTTTCCGCACCCGCAGCTGATGCCCGGCGACCCGGTGGCCCGGGCCCGCGTGCGCCTGTTCCTGTTCAACTTCGAAAAAGAGCTGTTTGCCAACGTCAACCTGCTCGAAGGCCGGGGCGTGAAAGCCACCGAAAAGCAGCTAGAAAAAGCGCGCGAGGTCATCCGCGACCGGCTCACGCAACTGGCACCCATCTTCCTGAAGAACAAGTACATGCTGGGCGACGACTTCAGCATGCTCGACGTCGCCATCGCGCCGCTGCTGTGGCGCCTGGACTATTACGGCATCGACCTGTCGAAAAACGCCGTGCCGCTGTTGAAATACGCCGAGCGCATCTTCTCGCGCCCGGCGTACATCGAAGCGCTGACGCCGTCTGAGAAGGTGATGCGCAAGTAAGCGCACGTGCTGCCTGCACCCCGCCCGTTGAAGCACCCACTGGCATGACCATCAGCACCGACAACCAGGGCACCTCCACACGGCCCTACCTGCTGCGGGCGTTGCACGACTGGTGCACCGACAACGGCTTCACGCCCTACATCGCGGTGTATGTTGACGACAGCGTGCAAGTGCCCATGGAGCACGTGAAGAACAACGAGATCGTGCTCAACGTGGGCTTCGAAGCCACCTCCGGTCTGAAGATGGGCAATGAGGCGGTGGAATTCCGCGCCCGTTTTGGCGGTGTGGCGCGTGACATCGTGGTGCCGGTGGACCACGTGGTGGCCATCTATGCGCGCGAAAACGGGCAGGGTATGGCCTTTCCGGTGCCCACCCATGAAGGCCCCCGCGGGCCCGTGGGTGTGCCCGCCCCGGGCAGTGCCGACCGCTCCGGTGCCACCACCCCGGCGGCGGGCCGCAGCCTGCGCCTGGCCGGTGTTGCTGACGATGACGCCGGCGTCGACAGTGCAGGCGCCGGCCGTGGTGACAGCCCGGCCGACGAGCCGGGACCGAACAGCACCCCGACTTCGAACCCGCCACCCAAAAGTCCGCCAAACGGCCCACCAAAAGGCCCACGCCCCGCGCTCAAACGCATCAAGTAACACGCCCGCCTGGCCTGCATGCGCGTCATGGGCCCCGCTGCACGCGGCTCACCTTTTACAATTTGGTCCCACGCCGGCTTAGCTCAGTTGGTAGAGCACCCGCCTTGTAAGCGGAAGGTCTTCGGTTCGATTCCGAAAGCCGGCACCACCCCCGACCTGCGCCACGCGGGTGTTGTGAAGGTCCAACGTGGGTTCATGGGTTTTTCAGACGTGGCAGTGACACACCGGTTTTCGACGGCGCCGGGGTTTACAGCGCAGGTGGTTACGGTTGCGCTGGCACTGGCCGCCGCCACCGCCCCCGCCAGGGCCAACCCGCCGGCACTGGCCTCGGTGACTTCCGCCACGGCACCCACGTCCGCCTCTGGCGGCGCCTTTGCTTTCAGGGACGCCGCCGACGGCGTGTCCTGCGCTTTTTTTGACGGCGCTCTGGGCCTGCACTGGCCTGATGCGGCCATTTCGTGGGCCGATGCCGGGGGCCGGCTGCGCGGCGGCCGGCCTTATGACGTCCAGACACTGGAGGCCCGGCAACCCCCCAACGTGCTGCGCTGGAACGTGCTGCCCCTGGTGCACGCCTGGGCCAGCGGCGCTGCAGATAACGAAGGCCTGGTGGTCGCACCGCTGCCCGACAAAAACAACAAGGTCGGTGGTGGCGCCGACTTTCATTCGCGCGAGGCCGCCGATGTGGGCCTGCGCCCGTCACTGCGTGTGCAACACCCCAGCGGCGCGGTGGAGTTCCTGTCGCCGCAGGCCGACGCACACCTGGACTGCAGCACCGCAGCCGGTCTGGGCACACGCGAGGTGCTGCACATCGGCCCGTCCAGCCTGGGCGTGCTGCGTTTTGACCTCGGCCGGCTGCGCAAGGGCCCGGCGTTGGCTGCGGTGGCGGCCGAGTTGATCCTGGTGCGCAACGCCGCCGTGGGTGTGTGGTCAGACGGCGCCTTGGGGGTGTTCCGCCTCAAGGGGCCTTGGAGCCAGCCCATGCCGGCGCCCGAGCGCGGCCTGGCCGCCACCTACAGCCGCGACCAGGGCATCGAAGCCCACCCCGCCGTGCTGTGGGCTGACAACTTTTCCAGCGCCAGGCTCAAGCCGGGCTGGAACGTGGCGCAGCTGGTGGGCGCACGGGTGATGCCGCCGCTGGCCGTGCCCGACGCCGGCAACCAGATCTTGGCCCTGGCCAGCCTGCAGGCCACGGTGCCGCGCCAAGAAAACCTGGGCCTGGACCTGCGCTTTGACCTGCCGCTGGGCCCCAACCGGCAGCCGGTGCAGGAAGCCTACCTGCGCTACTACCTGCGCGTGGGGCCCGAATGGACACAGGCGCCCGACAGCGGCAAGTTCCCCGGCCTGGCCGGCACCTACAACAAAGTGGGCTGGGGTGGTCGCGGCTGGAACGGGCAGTTGGGCTGGTCGGCGCGGGGTGCTTTTACCAAGTCGGTGCCCCCCAGCCACCCGGCGCACGGCCGGCTGGCCCTGGCCAGCTACGTCTATCACAGCAAAATCACGTCGGCTTATGGCGACATGATGGTCTGGGGCGGCGGGCAAGGGGCGGGTTTGATCAAGCCCAACCGCTGGGTCAGCGTCGAACAACACGTGCGCCTGAACACGCCCGGCAAAGAAGACGGTGTGCTGCGCGCCTGGGTCGACGGCGTGCCGGTGCTGGTGCGCAACAACCTGCGCTTTCGCGACACGCTGCAGGTGGGCATCGAAAACGCCTGGTTCGACCTGTACATGGGTGGCCAGCAGCCGGCCGTGCAAGACATGACCATCAACATCGCGCAGGTGGTGGTGGCCACACGCTACATCGGCCCCATGGCACCCTGACGAAGCGCCCTTCGCACGGGCAGCAACGGGCCAGCAGCGGCCCGGGAACAGGTCGGTACAGCGCATTGCGCTATCGTCGCGCCTGTACACGCAGCCGTATGGGCAATTCAGGCCAGCCCTGCGCTTGCAGTTCGGCCGCCAGCGCGGGCAGCATCTGGCGCAGTTTGGCGGCACTGGCGGCGTTGGCCACCAGCAGCGACCAGCCGGTGTCGTCCAGCGGCCCGGCCTGCACCGAAGCGCGCAGTGCGTCGGGCAGCAGCGGCGCAATGCAGGCCAGGCGCTGGCTGGAGGCCTGCAAACGCTGCAGCAGCGAGCCCAGGGTCTCGTTGTTGCGCAAGGCGGCATCCATGGCAACATGTGCAGCAGCAGGGGGCGCGGTGCGTGACAGGTACCGGGTAGCCATCAACGGAGTTTATCGATGCAATTCATGATCACCAACGACAGCCTGGCGCGCACCCGCGTGCTGCAAGTGGCGCGCTGGCAACTGGCGCTGGCGGCGCTGGCGTTGGTGGTGGTGTTGCTGGCGGTGTCGGGCACCGTTTACCACTTGGTGTTCCTGAAGGCCGCGCGTGAAGGCTGGCCGGTGGTGGGCCAACTGGTGGGCTTGGTGGTGCGCGACGAATTTGAGCAGCGCGACCGTTTTATGCGCGACAACCTCGACGTCATGGCGCAAAAGGTGGGCGAGATGCAGGCCAAGCTGGTGCGCCTGGAGGCCATGGGTGAACGGGTGGCGCGTGTTGTGAACATGAAGCCTGAAGAGATCAAGCCGCTGCAGCGCGCTGTGCCTGTGCCTGCTGCAGCGGCCTCCGGGCCCCTGTCGGGTTCGGGAGCAGGAGCACGGTTGCAGGGCGCCGGCGGGCCCTACCTGCCCGAGGCCACGCCCTCGCTGAAGCAGTTGCAAAGCCAGGTGATGGCCCTCGAAGAAGCGGCTGACTTCAACACCGATTTGTACACGCTGTTCGAGTCGCGCCTGCTGGAAAGCCGGCTCAGCACGCTGACCATCCCCAGCGCCATGCCGCTGGACTCGCCCCACACCTCGGGTTTTGGCTTTCGTGCCGACCCCTTCACCGGCCGCCAGGCACTGCACACCGGGCTGGACTTCCCGGCCGAGCCCGGCACCGTCATCCGCGCAGCCGCCGGCGGCATCGTCATCACCCGCGAAACGCACCCGGCTTATGGCGAGATGGTGGAAATCGACCACGGCAACGACGTCATCACGCGTTATGCACACTGTTCGTCCATCGACGTGGCGGTGGGCGCGCTGGTGCGGCGCGGGCAGGCCATAGCCAAGGTGGGCAACACCGGGCGCAGCACCGGCCCGCACCTGCACTTTGAGGTGCTGGTCAAGGGTGTGCACCACGACCCGGCGCGATTTTTGGCCGGCGCGGCGAAAGCCCCGCAGATGGAGTTTGCCGCCCGACCGGTGCTGCGTCCCTGAAGGACTGGCCCTGCCAGGCCCGGTGTTTGCCTCTGGGCACGGGTGATAGACTGAGCGGCTTTTACCCGCTGCGGCGGGTGCATCTGTACGGCCCTTGAAGCACCGGGCGGGATAACCGGCCAGCACAGCGCAAACGGCTGCCCCCGGCACCCCAGCGCCCCAGTCAGCCCAGGGTGCTGGGCAGCGGTGGTGCTTGTAAGCCGCCACCGCCGCCCCCAGATGCAGCGGCAGCGTCTTTGGTGGTGTCAGCGGTTCGCTGTCGGCGCCATCACCCCCCAACTCCATTGCCACAATCGCATGCTCCCCAAGTTCCTGACCCAGCTTTTCGGCAGCCGCAACGAACGCGTGCTCAAGGGCGCGCGCCGTGTGGTGGACCAGATCAACGCGCTGGAACCGCAGTTCGAGAAGCTCAGCGACGAGCAGCTGCGTGCCAAGACCGACGAATTCCGCCAGCGCGTGGCCGCCGGCACGGCGCTTGACGACATCCTGCCCGAAGCCTTTGCCGTGGCCCGCGAAGGCAGCAAGCGGGTGCTGAAGATGCGCCACTTTGACGTGCAGCTCATCGGCGGCATGGTGCTGCACCAGGGCAAGATCGCCGAGATGCGCACCGGCGAAGGCAAGACGCTGATGGCCACGCTGCCGGTGTACCTGAACGCGCTGGCCGGCAAAGGTGTGCACGTGGTCACAGTGAACGACTACCTGGCCCGCCGCGACGCCGAATGGATGGGGCGGCTGTACAACTTCCTGGGCCTGAGCGTGGGCGTCAACGTGCCCGGCATGGACCGCACCGACAAACAAGCCGCCTTCGCCGCCGACGTCACCTACGGCACAAACAACGAATTCGGCTTTGACTACCTGCGCGACAACATGGTGCAGGACGTGGCCGACCGCGTGGCCCGGGGCCTGAACTACGCCATCGTTGACGAGGTGGACTCCATCCTCATCGACGAAGCGCGCACGCCGCTCATCATCAGTGGTCAGGCCGAAGACCACACCGACATGTATGTGCAGATCAACGCCATCGTGCCGAACCTGAAAAAGCAGATCGGCGAGGCCGACATCCGCACCGGTGAGGGGGTCATCGAAGCCGGCGACTTCACGGTCGACGAAAAGGCGCACCAGATCTTCCTCACCGAGTCGGGCCACGAAAAGGCCGAACAACTGCTGGCCCAAGCCGGTCTGTTGGCCGAAGGCGCCAGCCTGTACGACCCCAGCAACATCGCGCTGATGCACCACGTGTACGCCGCACTGCGCGCCAACCACCTGTACCACCGCGACCAGCACTACGTGGTGCAGCAAGGTGAAGTGGTCATCGTTGACGAATTCACCGGCCGCCTGATGACGGGACGGCGCTGGAGCGACGGCCTGCACCAGGCCGTGGAAGCCAAAGAAGGCGTGCAGATACAGAGCGAAAACCAGACGCTGGCTTCGGTCACGTTCCAGAACTACTTCCGCATGTACGGCAAGCTCGGCGGCATGACCGGCACGGCCGACACCGAAGCCTATGAGTTTCAGGAAATCTACGGCCTGGAAACGGTGGTGATACCGCCCAACCGGCCCACCATCCGCAAAGACGACAACGACCTCATCTACAAGACGGCGAAGGAAAAGTACGACGCCGTCACACGCGACATCCGCGACTGCCACGAACGTGGCCAGCCGGTGCTGGTGGGCACCACGTCGATCGAAAACTCAGAGCTCATCTCGGGCCTGCTGACCGCCGCCAAGCTGCCGCACCAGGTGCTCAACGCCAAGCAGCACGCCAAGGAAGCCGAGATCGTGGCGCAGGCCGGGCGGCCGGGGGTCATCACCATCGCCACCAACATGGCCGGCCGCGGCACCGACATCGTGCTGGGCGGCAACGTTGAAAAACAGATCCAATTTCTGGAAGCAGACGCCAGCCTGTCCGACGCCGAGAAGGCCGCACGCGCGCAAAAGCTCAAGGACGAATGGCAGGCCCTGCACGACCAGGTGAAGGCCGCCGGCGGCCTGCGCATCGTGGCCACCGAGCGCCATGAAAGCCGCCGCATTGACAACCAACTGCGCGGCCGTTCGGGCCGCCAGGGCGACCCCGGTGCCAGCCGCTTTTACCTGAGCCTGGACGATTCCCTGATGCGCATCTTCGCCGGTGACCGTGTGCGCGCCATCATGGACAAGCTGAAGATGCCCGAAGGCGAGGCCATCGAGGCCGGCATCGTCAACCGCAGCATCGAAAGCGCGCAGCGCAAGGTGGAAGCGCGCAACTTCGACATGCGCAAGCAGCTGCTGGAATACGACGACGTGGCCAACGACCAGCGCAAGGTCATCTACCAGCAGCGCAATGAAATTCTGGAGTCGGCCAACCTCGACGCGCAGATCGCTGGCCTGCGCAAGAGCGCCATGACCGATGTGGTGCGCACCTACGTGCCAGTTGAGTCGCTGGAAGAGCAGTGGGACCTGTCCGGCCTTGAAAAAGTGCTGCGCGAAGAATGGCAGTTTGAAGTGCCGCTGAAAGAAGCCGTTGACAAGGCAGCCAGCATCACCGACGAGGACATCCTGGACAAGGTGCTGGCGGCCGCTGACGCGCACTTCCAGGCCAAGGTCGACACGGTGGGTGCCGAGCAGTTCACGCCCTTCATGCGTATGGTGCTGCTGCAAAACATCGACAGCCATTGGCGCGAACACCTGGCCGCACTGGACTACCTGCGCCAGGGCATCCACCTGCGCGGTTATGCGCAGAAAAACCCCAAACAAGAATACAAACGCGAGGCCTTCGACCTGTTCTCGCAGTTGCTGGACGTGGTGAAGATGGAGGTCACCCGCATCCTGATGACGGTGCGTGTGCAAACGCAAGACCAGGTGGCCGCGGCTGCGCAGGCGCTGGAAGAAAGAGCCAGCCAGCTGAGCAACATCACCTACACGCACCCCAACGAAGACGGCAGCGTGTCACGCGAAACCGACCCCAGCACGGTGCCCGAAGCGGTGCCCAAGGTGGGCCGCAACGACCCTTGCCCTTGTGGCAGTGGCAAGAAGTACAAAGCCTGCCACGGCAAGCTGGCTTAAGGGCTGCACCAGAAGGCCCTGCGTTTGGACCGCACACACCTGGCCCAGGCCCCGCGCGAACTGCGCAGCGCGCGGCTGGTGTTGCACGCACCGCGGCCCGAGTTTGCTGCCGTTTTTGTCGAAAGCCTGAACACCAGCCTGCCCGGGCTGGGCTACATCGGCTGGGCCCAGCGCGCGCGCACGCTGGAATGGGCGCAGCGTTTCATGGCCGAAGGCCTGGCTTATGTGGACGAAGGCGACTGCCTCATCTTTTATGCCTTTGAAAAAGCCAGCGGCCAGTACGTGGGCCGGGTGGACCTGCACAGCTGGGATTTCGACGCGCCGCGCTGCGAGGTGGGCTATGTGGGTGATGCCCGCGTGCAGGGCCGCGGCCTGATGCGCGAAGCCGTGCTGGCCTGCGTGCAACTGGCCTTTGCGCTGGGCGTGGCGCGGGTGCAGGCGCTCAGCGAGGCCAACAACACACGCGCGCTGCGTTTTGCCGAACACGCCCTGGGCTTCACGCGCGAGGGCGTGTTGCGCAACTTCGAGCGCGACGCCCAGGGCCGCTTGGGCCAGCAGGTGATGTTTGCTTCCTACAATCCGAAGTCTGTCTGACTCTGTATCCACTCCCTCTCCTTTCCAGGGAGAGGGCAGGGGTGAGGGTGAATCTGCGCTTTCAATCACCCTTGCAGCCTGCCGCCACGTTACGCCGCCACCAATCCACCCTCACCCCAACCCACTCCCTGAAAGGGAGAGGGAGCAAGGCGGGGGTCATTGCGCCACGATCATCAGCCGCCGTTACCCACCATGCCCGTCAACCTTACCGCCCCCGACCCTTCCACCCTGCATGCTGTGCGCGGCGTGCGCATAGGCGTGGCCATGGCCGGTGTGCGCAAGGCCAACCGGCGCGACCTGGTGCTGTTTGAACTGGCACCAGGCGCCAACGTGGCCGGTGTTTTCACCAGCAACCGCTTCTGCGCCGCGCCGGTGCAGGTGTGTCGTGAACACCTGGCGGCCAGCAGCGCCGTGCGCGCCCTGGTCATCAACACCGGCAACGCCAATGCCGGCACCGGCGCCGACGGCTTGGCGCGCGCGCGCCGCACCTGTGCCACGCTGGCCGCGTTGATGGGCGTGCAGCCCGCCCAGGTGCTGCCCTTTTCCACCGGCGTGATCATGGAAACGCTGCCGGTGGACCGCATCGAAGCCGGCCTGCCCGCTGCGCTGGCCGCGTTGCAGGCCGACGGCTGGGCCGAAGCGGCGCAGGGCATCATGACCACCGACACGCTGCCCAAGGCCGCGTCGCGCCAGGTGCGCATCGGCGGCCACACCGTCACCATCACCGGCATCAGCAAGGGTGCGGGCATGATCCGCCCCAACATGGCCACCATGCTGGGCTTCATGGCCACCGACGCCGCCATCGCGCCGGAACTGCTGCAAACGCTGGTGCAAGAGGCGGCTGACCTCAGCTTCAACCGCATCACCATCGACGGCGACACCTCCACCAACGACAGCTTCATGCTGGCCGCCACCCACCAGGCTGGTCATGCCCCCATCACGTCGCTGCACAGCGCCGAAGGCCGTGCGCTGCGCGACGCCGTGGTGGCCGTGGCGCAGCAGCTGGCGCAGGCCATCGTGCGCGACGGCGAGGGCGCCACCAAGTTCATCACCGTGCAGGTGCAAGGCGGCCGCTCTGAAGCCGAATGCAAGCTGGCGGCCTATGCCATCGCCCATTCGCCGCTGGTGAAAACCGCGTTTTTTGCCAGCGACCCCAACCTCGGCCGCATCCTGGCCGCCGTGGGCTACGCCGGCATCACCGACCTCGACCAGAGCCTGATCGACCTGTTTCTCGACGACGTGCACGTTGTCACGCAAGGTGGCCGCCACACCGCCTACCGCGAAGAAGACGGCGCACGCGTGATGAAACAAAGCGAGATCACCGTGCGTGTGCACCTGCACCGCGGTGAGGCCGAAGCCACGGTCTGGACCTGCGACCTGTCGTACGACTACGTGAAGATCAACGCCGACTACCGTTCTTGATGAGTCCGCCTTGAGGCTGCCCCGGCTGCCCCCCAACGACCTGCTGCACGACCCGGCCTACCGGCGGCTGTTTGCGTCCATCCTGACCAGCAGTTTTGGCAACCAGGTGTTGATGCTGGCGCTGCCGCTCACGGCAGCGGTGCTGTTGAACGCCACACCCACGCAGATGGGGCTGCTGACGGCCATTGAGCTGACGCCCTTTCTCATCTTTTCGCTGCCCTCGGGTGTGTGGCTCGACCGTGTGCGCAAACTGCCCGTGTATGTGGCCGGCGAAACGCTGGTGGCGGTGGCGGCAGCCAGCATCCCGCTGGCCTGGTGGTTGGGCTGGCTGAGCATGGGCTGGCTGTACGCGGCCGGCTTTGTCATCGGCCTGGTGCACACGGTGGCCGGCACGGCCGCACAAATCGTGCTGACCCAGGTGGTGGCGCGCGACCGGCTGGTGGAAGCGCATGCCAAAAACGCCCTGGCCACCTCGGGCGCTGAAGTGACCGGGCCGGCGCTGGCCGGCGCGCTGATCAAGGTGTTTGGCGCGCCGCTGTCGCTGCTGGTAAATGCCGTGCTGCTGCTGGGCTCGGCGCTCATTTTGCGCGGCGTGCAGGTGGTTGAAAGGGTGGACCAGCGCGCCAACGCGCACTTCGGCCGCGACCTGCTGGTGGGCCTGCGTTTTGTGGCCGGCACGCCGCTCTTGGTGACGCTGGCGGTGCTGATGGGTGTGTGGCAGATGTGCCATTACGCCGCGCTCACGGTGCAGATATTGTTTGCCACGCGCACGCTGGGCCTGAGCGAACACGCCGTGGGCCTGTGTTACATGGGTATGGGCGTGGGCACCATCGCGGGCAGCATGCTGGGCCGCCGGGTCAGCCAGCGCATCGGCCCCGGGCCCTGCCTGGTGGTGGGTTATGCCATCTGCGGCCTGGGCTGGCTGCTGGTGGCGGCCGCACCTGCCAATGCTTGGGGCGTGGCGGCTTTTGCGCTGATGCTGGTGCTGTTCACCACCGGTGCGGTGTTCATCTTCATCAACTTCCTGGCGCTGCGCCAGGCTGTCACGCCGCAGCCGCTGCTGGGCCGCATGACGGCCACCATGCGTTGGCTCACGCTGCTGGCCGCCGCCCCGGGCGCGCTGCTGGGCGGCTGGTTGGGTGAACACGTGGGCCTGCGCTGGGCACTGGCTTTTGCCGGCGGGGTTTCTGTGGTGCTGGTGCTCTTGGCCTGGCGCTTGCCGATGATCCGCGAGCTGCGCCACCTGCCCGAACCGGAGCGCGAATCGGAATGGCTGGGTGTGGAGGCTGAGGTGCGGCCGCAGTAAGGGCAGGGCCGCAGTTTCGCGGCACGCCTTGCGTTTGGGCTGAAAGGCGTGCGGAGCCCGCCGTATTCAGGCGGCACTTGTGCCGAAGAAGCGCACCCCCGGCAGACCCTCGAAGTGGGCGTCCTGCGTCCACAGCACGGCGCCGTGCCTGCGGGCCGTCGCGTAGATGATGCTGTCGGCAAGCGGCAACCCGTTCACGGCAGCTTCCAAGGCCAGTACTGCATCCAGCGGCATCACCTGGGCTTGTTGCATCAGTGCCAGCGCTGCCGCAGCCACCTCTTCGCCGGCTTCGCGGTGCAGTTTTTTCGCCACCTCGTACAACACCAGCACGGGCACCAACACCGTCTGCAAGTTTTCCAAGGGCGGGGCGTACAGGTCCGCTCGCGGGCTGTCTGCAAAAAATTCCAGCCAGCAGGAAGAGTCCAGCACCACAGGCGGTGAAGCCTGGCCCTCCCGTGCGGCAGCGGGTGCTGCAGACGTTTTGCGGCTGCGGGCCGTCACAGCGGGCGGTCGGGTTCTCGGTTCACGGTGGTGTTGATGCCGCGCGCGATGCCACGCAACTCAGACGCCGCACGCAGTGGCATCAACCGCAAACCCCCGTTGAATTCAACAACCGCCAGTTTTTCGCCAGGCCGCAGGTTCATGCGCTCCCTCACGGCCAAGGGAATGACCACCTGAAATTTAGGCGAAACGGTGACGGTATTCATATCGATCAGTCTACCGTATGACGGGGTTCTATCGATGTGCGCCGCCGCCCACACAAAGCCCAGGTTACTTCAGCGCTGGCGAAAACTGGTCCACCGCGTCGGTGATGATGCCGTCTATGCCCAGGCCCAGCAGCCGCTGCGCGTCGGCCGGGTCGTTCACCGTGTAGCACAGGCCGCGCAGGCCGGCGCTGTGCAGTTGCGCCAGCAGCGCGGCGTCCATCAGGCGGTGATTGGTCACCACGGCCACGCAGGCCAGGGCCTTTGCCACACCAGGCCAGCCGTCCCACAGGGTGTCGAGCAGCAGCGCGCGCGGAATGTGGGGCGCGCTTTCCTGGGCCGCTTGCAGGGCCTCGGGGCGGAACGAAGAAAACAGCAGCGGCGTGCTGCAGTTGGCCCACAGCGCCGTGCAGGCCTGCGCCACAGCGGCGCCGGTTTCGCGCTCCAGCCCCGGGGTGGGCTTGATCTCCAGGTTCAGCGCAAAGCCGTTGCGCTGCACATAACGCGCAATGTTGGCCAGGCTGGGCAGCGGCTCACCTGCATGGCTTCGGCTGTGCCAGCCGCCGGCGTCCAGCAGCGACAGCGCCGCCCAGGTTTGGTCGCCGGCTACCCCCAAGCCATTGCTGGTGCGGTCCAGCGTCGCGTCATGCAGCAAAAAGGGCACCTGGTCGGCGCTCAGTTTCACATCACATTCAAAGGCCGTGTAGCCGTGGGCTGCACCCAGCCGAAAGGCGGCCAGCGTGTTTTCAGGCGCCAGCTTGCCGGCACCCCGGTGCGCCACCCACAGCGGAAAGGGCCAGGGGGTGTTGAAGGTGAAGGGGGTGGTGGTTGCCATGGTCACTGCTGATGGGGGCGGCTTCAGCCCACACGTTGCCCGCTGCTGCTGTCAAACCAGTGCAGCTGCTGCGCCTGCACCTGCAACTGCACCGTGCTGCCGGGCTGCGGCGGCGGCAGCGTGCCTTCGATGCGCAGCGTGAAGGCCGCGTCGCCCAGGCGGCCGTAGACCAGGCGCTCGGCGCCCAGCATCTCCAGCAGTTCCACTTTCATCGGCCAGCCGGCCTCGCTGCCCAGGTCGGCGTGTTCGGGCCGCACGCCCAGCGTCAGTGCGCCGTTGCGCGGCGCGGGTGCGGGCAGTGTCAGCGTCTGGCCGCCGGTGGTGAAGCGGGTGCCGTCGGCCTGGCCCGGCATCAGGTTCATCGGCGGGCTGCCTATGAAGCTGGCCACAAAGGTGGTGGCTGGTGTGCTGTACACCTGCTCGGGTGTGCCCATCTGTTCAATGCGGCCGGCGTTCATCACGATCATGCGCTCGGCCAGCGTCATGGCCTCCACCTGGTCGTGCGTGACGAAAAGCGAGGTCACGCCCAGTTCGCGGTGCAGCTTTTGAATCTCCAGCCGCGTCTGCGCACGCAGCTTGGCGTCCAGGTTCGACAGCGGCTCGTCAAACAGGTACACCGCCGGCTGGCGCACGATGGCGCGGCCCATGGCCACACGCTGGCGCTGGCCGCCCGACAGTTCACGCGGCTTGCGCTTGAGCAGCGTGCCCAGCTCCAAAATCTTCGCCGCCTTGTTCACGCGGGCCTCGATCTCGGCCGCCGGCACCTTCGCGATCTTCAGCCCGTAGGCCATGTTGTCGAACACGCTCATGTGCGGGTACAGCGCGTAGTTCTGGAACACCATCGCGATGTCGCGCTCGGCCGGTTCGAGCTGGTTCACCACGCGCCCTGCGATGTGGATCTCGCCACCGGTGATCTCTTCCAGCCCCGCCACCATGCGCAGCAGCGTGCTCTTGCCGCAACCGCTGGGGCCCACGATGACGATGAATTCGCCGTCGGGTATCTCGGCGTTCACGCCGTGTATCACCTTGTTCGCCCCCGGCCCGCGGCCGTAGGTTTTTTCAACGTTGCGCAGTGCGATGGCACCCATGTTCAAGCCCTTGCTTCCTGCATCATTTTTCGGTGTCCACAAGGCCCTTGACGAACCACTTCTGCATCAACAGCACCACCAGCGCCGGCGGGATCATCGCCAGCATGGCGGTGGCCATCACCGCGTTCCATTCGGTGGCCGCGTCGCCGCCAGAAATCATCTGTTTAATGCCCAGCACCACCGGGTACATGCTTTCATCGGTGGTCATCAGCAGCGGCCACAGGTACTGGTTCCAGCCGTAGATGAACTGGATGACAAACAGCGCCGCGATCGATGTGCGCGACAGCGGCAGCAGCACGTCCCAGAAAAACCGCATCGGCCCGGCGCCGTCGATGCGCGCCGCTTCCACCAGTTCATCGGGCACGGTCAGAAAAAACTGGCGGAACAAAAAGGTGGCGGTGGCGCTGGCAATCAGCGGTATGGTCAGCCCGGCGTAGCTGTTCAGCATGCCCAGATCGGACACCACCTTGTAGGTGGGCAGTATGCGCACTTCCACCGGCAGCATCAGCGTCACAAAGATCATCCAGAACACGACGGTGCGGCCCGGAAAGCGGAAGTACACCACCGCAAAAGCCGACAGCAGCGAAATGGCGATCTTGCCGATGGCTATCGTCAGCGCCGTGATCAGGCTGACCATCATCATCGGCGCCACCGGCGGTATCTTGCTGCCGTATTCCGTCTGCCCGCCAAACAAGGCCAGCTTGTAGCTGGTGATGAAGTTGTCACCCGGCAGCAGCGACATCGGCACGTTCTGCACGATCTGCTCGGCCGTCTGCGTGCTGGCAATGAAGGTGATGTACACCGGGAAGGCCACCAGCAGCACGCCCAGTATCAGCACCGCGTGCGAAATCACCTTCGCAATGGGGCGGTTTTCAACCACGAAGCACCCCTGCGCTTGGTAGAACGCGTGTTGCCCCAGCAGACGCTGCGGAACCGGCTTCGCCGGGCCGGTGGGGGCGCCCCCCCGGGGGGGAGGCGCCGAAGGCGCTTCGGGGGGGTGCCAAGTTATTCCATCTTCATGGTGGCGATGTCGATGAACCAGCGGCGCGGCTGGACCACGTTCTTCACCTTCGAGGTCA
>JACCDR010571244.1_pt1 | contig 22869 bp, 18 predicted proteins | sample 7446431 | NCBI WGS metagenome assembly JACCDR01 (sample SAMN15323443, study PRJNA562643) | freshwater metagenome | isolation source: river surface water | place: USA:Blue River Watershed | collected 2017-08-17 | reverse complement strand
GCTCCTGTGTAACTGAATGGTTCAACATCAGTTTGGCGCATTGACGCCGGATCGGGAGCGTCCATCTCATCACCCACAGTTCTGTAGTCAAAATCGGCCCCCCCCACCCAACAATCGAAACCGAAAAACGCAACGAAAAACGCGCGAAAAACGGACACCCACCTATCAATTACTCACAGTAGCCTTCAGCAACAATCTAATCGAAACAGCAAATAAAAAACCAAATCTTAAACACATTTTTGCAACTTTTAGGCTATTTTTATTTCTTATCGTCTAGTCCGGATAACGCCATGCCGAAACCACGCCGTCAACAAATCAGTATCAGTGAAACGCCTTATTATCACTTGGTGAGTCGTTGCGTTCGGCGTTCATTTTTATGTGGTAAATTCGATACTTATAACTTTGAGCACCGCCGAGACTGGATATTGCAGCGGCTGGCCATTTTACCCAATCTGTTGAAAATGATGAGGCAAGAGGCAACTCACCAAAACCAAGCCAGCTAAGGACAAGGGTATAAACCCGAGTGAGTGATTTTTAAAGGCGTTTTGGTCCAGAACTCATGCGGGGCATCGGCAAAAAGATAGCCCGAATATATGTCAGGACATAACTTTATCTGTAAATCCTGCAGCATCAGACTAAGCAGTTTGAGAAAGTAAAAAAAACCAGCAAACAAATGCTTGCTGGCATGGTTGGCTTACTTGACAGGTATGGGAACGTCCATATATGTCCGATATTGTCTCTCGATCAGCATTAGCGATGACCAGATAAAATCACTGATCTAAACAGGCCACTTTCATAATGCCGTACGTTGAAACTTGCAAGAGACAACTTAGAAGCCTGTACATTTAGAAGTGCAAGTTTTTCAGGCGTGTAAGCAGCTTTTAGTTGTTCAGACAGCCTGTTGCAATAACATGAAAAGTCTTTACGAAGCGACAAATAATTCTGAAGTCTTGGAACATCAGTTAAACGACTTAACTGGATCAAAGAATCAATGAGGCCGGACTGATTTATTGCGCCATCTGATTGCTTGTCGAGTTCGACAAGTTTTAGAATATATCTTTGTGCAAGCTTAAAATAGTGATGTTGACTGATTGTTTTCGTCGTCTGCTGCGTTAAGTAAACAAATAAACTGTCTAGCTCATGCTGAGAAAGCCAAGTCTCAACGCCATTCTTAATCCTTAGGTTGTCTTTGGTAATCTGACAATCGTCTATATGACAGTTCATCACAAAAAAGCCACCCGGCTTTAACACTCGGGCAAGTTCTGCCAAAGCAAGCTCGGTTTCGGCGTACTCAAAAGCATAATTAGCCGTATATCCATCAAAAAAATTAGCAGCAAAAGGGAGTGCAGAGATATCAACACCTGCTTTGAGCTCAATCTCACTGGCGCCTGATAAGTCTGCTAGTTGCTTAGTGAACTCAGACGTATAATCGGTTGCCACAATCCGAGCATCAACGGCATGCTGTCTGACATGTTGTAGCAGCATTCTTGTTAAAAACCCCCCGCCGGCGCCGACTTCCAGAATCATATCGTTAGACCTAACAGGCAAATTATCTAACTGTTCACACCATAATGCTGAAACCTCCTTAGCATAAAGGGTGCCACCAGAAAAACATTCGACTTGACCAGTCCTCCAATATTGCTCCCAAGCAACCTTCATGATAATTCACCTAAACTTTCGTCAAAAAACCTGAATTGTGTAGAGGGAAAAAAAAGGCCGTTAAATTAACGGCCTTTCAAGGATTAACTTACAACGCTGAATTAGAATTTAATTCCGTAGTTAATGAACAACTCACGACCATAATGACCACGAATATACAGGTTGTTATCGTTCCACTTGTTCGTTGAGTCAAACGTCACGCCTTTATTGAACAAGTTACGTGCACCAGCGGTGATATTACCAAAGCCACTGAAGTAAGTTGCAGTTAAATTGTGCGTCGTGTAAGTGCCGTAGTGACCCGCAGTCGTCATGCGCACCGAGGTATCAGTTACGACAGGGAAATCACGATTACCAGTGTCACCGATGATATCGGTGGTCCAGTTAACCGCCACATCTTCAATGCTATAACCTAAGCTGAACTGACTTCTCCACTCTGGTTGACCATTGAAACCGCTGAAGTCTTGAGATGGGCCACCGAAATAAGTGTCACCCAAGACTTCAAACAGATAGGTTGTCTGGCTTCTCAGATTAAAATCACCAAAACTTGTTGGCAAGCGATAGGTAAGTTCCAAGTCTGCACCAGTACGACCTAACACAGCACCATTAAAGTCGGAAGTGATGACCGAATCGATTCGACCCTGTGCATTACGCGTAAAGACAACACCTGGATATTTTGACTGCAACTCAGGAAGTTTGCCTGACAGTTCAGCATAAATTAAGTCTTGGGTATCAAGTGTATCAATTACACCTGTCACCTCAACATCAAACAAGTCTAATTTAGCAGTCATATTTTCAACACCAGAGTAAACCAGACCAAGATTCAGGTAAGTTGAAGACTCTGGGGCGAGATCTTTGTTTGACTTATACAAGGTTAATTGTTGAGCACTCGGACATTTGTCGAATGTAATACCAGCCTGCTTACAGCGGACGTAATCAGTGACCGTTGGGTTGCCTTCTGCGTCCTGTGCTAACAACTGAGATAAAGAAGCTGCACGGAAACCTTTCGATGCCGAAGCGCGCACTAACAAATCATCGACTGGACGATATTCAACTTTCAGACTTGGTACGCCTTTGCTGCCAACATCGCTGTATGAGTCGTAGCGGTAAGCACCAGATACTAAAACTTGTTCAGTAAACGGCAAGCCGATTTCATAGAAGTAAGCGTTGTTCTGACGTTCGCCCTGGGCAGAGTTACCCGCAGAGCCACCGATTAAGCCGGCTTCTGACTGTTTGTCGAAAATTGAACGGTAGAGAGTCTCATAACGCTCTGCACCGAAGAAGTGGGATACACCACCACCGGCTAACTCAAAGTGCTCAAAACCAACACCGGCGTAATAGTGGTCGAAAACATTCTCGTTTTTACGGTAGGTGGTGGCAGATAAGTTTTTCTGACCAACTGCGCTACCGTTTGGTATCTTGTTGGTGTTGTTATAAACTAAACCTGCGATTGACAAGTAGCTACGACCCGCATTGTGATAATCCAGAATACCGCGGTGGTAAGACACTTCCCAGTCAAATTTATCAGCAATCAAACCTTTAGCTCCAAGGATATGATCTTGCTGGAAATCTTCGATAAAGTTTGCACGTGGACCAATGCCGACCCAACGGAATGGGTTATTGCCTGTTAAAACCACGTCGTAAGGGTTAGCTGGATCACCAACAGGGATATTGGTGTAGTTTGCCGCTGGAGCCGCATAACGACCAAACGAGTCGTTTTTAGAGAACATAGAACGGAAGTAGACTTCAACATCATCTGAAACTTGGTATTCACCAGACGTCATGATGGCATTACGTTTGGTTGATGCCTTGTTCACAGAGACGTTGTTGTGAAGATAAGCACAAACAGACCCTTTACCAATACCACCTAAGGCAGTACCTTGGTCAAGTTTCATGAACTGACCTGGGTAGTCTTTCATCAACGTATCACACAGCGGTGAAGCCTCAAATGCCTTAGTATTTGGATTGATGATAGTTGCACCAAACTGGTTCATACCGAAGGTTTCATCGCTAAGAGAAATGAGACCATCGCCGTTTATATCGCGAGCCCAAGGCTTGGTGTGCTCACGAGCGCCATCTGATAACTCACCCTGAGTTAGATGGTCAAATACAAAGGTCAAGCTACCTTTTTCGCTTGCAACACCAGAGGTGAAAGCGATATTGCGGGTATCTGCACCACCTTCTTTGGTACGACCGATACCAGCGTCCAAAGAAACACCATCATACTTGTTTTTCAGAATGATGTTAACTACACCACCGATTGCATCAGAACCGTATACAGCTGATGCACCGTCTTTCAGGATTTCAATACGTTCAACTGCTGCAGCTGGGATGCTACTCAGGTTAGCCGTAGAGCCACCTAGAGATGGTGAACCAGCCAGACGTTTACCATCAAGCAGGACCAGAGTACGACCAGAACCTAAACCTAAAAGGTTCAGTGTGGATTGAGACTGTGCACCACTACCCGATTGTGGCAAAGTGGCACCAAAACTGTTGTTGGTCAAAGATTGCAGGGCGTCAGTAACAGACAAACGGCCTTGGTCTTTTAAGTTTTCAAAAGTGATCACCTCGATTGGAGACGCGCCTTCAATGTCGGTACGTTTAATACGAGAACCAGTGACTTCAATACGTTCAACTTTCTTAGCTTCATCTTCTTCAGCAGCGACCGCATTAGATGCAGTAAACAGTGCAGTAGAAGCAGCGCCGAAAACTAAGGCAAGACGAACAGCTTTTGCAGCTTTATGATTATTAAACATTCATTTCTCCCTGAAACACTTAAGTTTATTTTTGTATGGACTATCACTTTTGCAGCCTAAGGCTGACGATGTTCGGAAAAGCTCAGAAGTGCTCGACCTGATAATAAGACGAATATTTTGCATGGGTCAATCGCTTTTACATAATTTCTAACAAAAAAATGTTTTGTGGTTGAACTTTTTCATAAAAATGAGAATGAGCTGAAATAATTAAAAAAATAGTCTTTAAAAAACATATGGTTACACAAAACAGAAGGTTCTCAACTATTCCTAGCAAGATCGTAAACCTCATCAGCATTACCTGCATTATTTGCAAAAAATTGCAGCATTCTCTGAGTGGCGTTCAGATACAGCCCCCTGATCAGAGCTCGGACCAACTCCCGAAGCCTGCTTCGAGCTATTGAAACCATCTGTAAAAATCCTACTTGCGCTAAGAATCAAGGCTAATGCTTCTGCATGGAAGGGATAAAACTATGGTTTTAAATTTTATGAGCTCACCCCAAGACACAGATTTAATTACTAACGGAGCGTTATAAACACCCAAAACCAACTTTGACACCCACGTATAATTGCGCGCCTAGATGTCCATTACACTAGGAAACGTGGGTGTCCTATTCCCTCTATTCCCTTTTCTGTCCTATTCCCTAAAGCGTGGCTGTCCGATATTCCCCGCTAAGAGTGGCTGTCCGATATTCCTATATTCCATACGTTTGCAAAAACACCGCTTCGGCGTGGCTGTCACCATTCTGTCCTTTTTTTGTTCAATGGGCTGTGCTAGCGTTATGACGGTACATTTGCTATCGCCGACTTTCAATTTCAGCGAAGTGCTGTACGCATGTAGACCATCAAGAAGGCGGCGTCAAAACGCCTTCACGTCTTGGACTCAGCGTGCTGTACTTACAAGCGGTATGGGAGGCGACCGTATGGCATAGTAACCGCAATGCATCGCATTGAATTCATTTGACCGCGAGCCACCGCCAAGGAGTGACATCATGAGTATTGTTAAACAGTATTTGAAAACGAAACCGGCCTGCAAAGTCACCTTTACCCTCAGTGCTGAGCAGAGTCAAGGTGCCCGCCAAGTTGCCGTCGTGGGTGAATTTAATGCCTGGGATAAACAAGCACATCTGATGAAAAAGCAGAAAAATGGGGACTTTAGTTTAACGCTCACCCTACCTGCAGCGAATCAGTATCAGTTTCGTTATTTGCTCGATGAACAGCATTGGTGCAATGATGACGCGGCCGATAGCTATGTGCCATCGCCGATTTCGTACGATCACAATGCACTTTTGCAGCTCTAATGCCTAAACAAACTTATGTATAGCCAAGCTGATGTGTAGGCGAAGTTGTATAAGCGCAGTCACGGGTAAATCAAGATGCGTGTAAACCCAGAGCAGCCATTCTGCGCGCAGCATGTCCACATGTTGCATTCAAGGGCTGCTCGGTTTCACAAAAATAACACGACCTTGCAGCATCGAAGTACTCAAAGTAAGTGCTACAGCAAGGTCAACCTGAACATCAGTTCAACGTGGGCGTAAACAAAAGAGATAAAAGCGAACTCGACATCAACACCTGCATCAAACCAAACGCCGAGCCATAAACCGCTGGAGCGCCAGTTCAGCAGCATTGCCGTTTAGTAACATTGCCGCCTTAGCGGCAACGCTCCAGCACCAAACAACCTACCGAATAGCCCGCACCAAAGGAGCACAGTAAGGCTTTATCGCCCACTTCTAGGCCCTGCTGGTACTGACTAAACGCGATGATCGAACCCGCCGACGCCGTATTGGCATAACGATCAAGCACCAGCGGCGCTTCTTCGGCCAGCACTTCGCGATCGAGAATTTTACGCGCCGCAAACTGGTTCATATTGATATTGGCTTGGTGCAGCCACAAGCGTTTTAGCTCAGCCGCCGGCACTGCCAATTCATCAAGTAAACTGGCAATGTGATCCGACACTAACGGCAGCAACTCCTTAAACACCTTGCGTCCTTGTTGACGGAAGAAAGGTACTTTTTCGTCGATATCTGGGAAACAATGCTCTAAATAGCTGACATCACAGCGAATATTATTGGAAAATTCTGTTTTAAGCTTCATGCCCAAGATACGCCATGCCTGCGCTGAACGGGTATCTTCCTCCGCCTCAATCACGGTGGCGGTACAAACATCACCAAAAATAAAATGGCTATCGCGGTTGGTGTAGTCCACTTGTGGTGAAGCAAACTCAGGGTTGACCACCAGCACACAGCGCGCCGTGCCGCCCCGAATGGCATTCACGGCATTGCTTATGCCAAAGGTGGCCGACGAACACGCCACATTCATATCAAAAGCGTAACCTTGCGCTCCCAGCGCTTGCTGCAGTTCAATGGCTAGGGCAGGATAAGGCCGCTGAATATTCGATGCCGCACAGATAATAAGATCAACCTCACTCGGCGTGCGCCCCGCCTGTGCTAAAGCCACAGTCGCAGCTTTTAGTGCCATCTCAACCATTTCTGGCATTTCGTCTTCACCACGACGTCGCACAATGGGCTGCATGACGTAAGGATCGGTGATCCCCTCAGGGTAAAGCACATGGCGCGCTTTAATGCCTGAGGCCTTTTCAATAAATTCGCAACTGGAATAGTCCAGCGCCGTCACAGTGCCGGCACTGATGGCTTCGCTATGTTCGGCATTAAATAAATCAACGTATTGATTAAAGCTCGCCACTAGGGCTTCGTTACTAATAATATGTTCAGGCGTAAATACCCCAGAACCACTAATCACAACTGGCTTCATAACTTAACTCCGCGCCGCTGGCGCCGCAAAAAAAACCGGCAATCGTAATGATTCCCGGTACTTGATATCTGACCAGTATACTGCAAAGCTGGTAGCAAACGCAGCAAAAACCGCTGTTATACTCATAACGGCATAACATATAGCAAAACTTCACTTTTGTTTTATAAGCAAATCCGTATGCTGAGAGCAATTTTTTAGGACTGGAGCAAATTATGGCGACCATTTACAACGACAATTCTCTGACCATCGGCCGTACCCCATTGGTGAAGTTAAATCGTGTCACCGGCGGTAATGTCTACGCCAAAATTGAAGCTCGTAATCCAAGTTTTAGCGTGAAATGTCGCTTGGGCGCAGCTCTGATTTGGGATGCCGAGAAAAAAGGCCTGTTAGGCCCAGGTAAAGAGTTGATCGAACCGACCTCTGGCAATACCGGTATAGCCTTAGCCTTTGTTGCGGCTAGCCGTGGTTACGCCTTGACGTTAACTATGCCAGCTACCATGAGCTTAGAGCGGCGTAAGCTACTCAAAGCATTGGGCGCGAATGTCGTATTGACCGAAGGTCCAAAAGGCATGAAAGGTGCCATCGAAAAAGCCAAGGAAATCCAAGCTTCAAACCCAGATAAGTATGTGCTGTTGCAGCAGTTTGAAAATCCGGCCAACCCACAGATCCACTTTGATACCACAGGCCCAGAGATTTGGCAGGATACTGACGGTGCCATCGATGTGTTTGTCGCAGGCGTTGGCACGGGTGGCACTATCACGGGCGTGAGTCGCTACATCAAGCTGGAAAAACAACATCCACTGATCAGTGTGGCGGTAGAACCCACCGACTCCCCCGTCATTACGCAAGCCAAAGCCGGTCAAGAGATCAAACCTGGCCCACACAAAATCCAAGGTATTGGTGCAGGTTTTATCCCGGCTAACTTAGATTTAGAGTTAGTGGACCGAGTGGAAACTGTGAGTAATGATGAAGCCATCGCCATGGCGCATCGATTGATGAAAGAAGAAGGCATTCTGGCGGGTATTTCTTCAGGTGCTGCCGTGGTTGCCGCCAAACGTTTAGCCGAATCACCAGAATTTGCCGGTAAAAACATTGTGGTCATTTTACCTTCATCGGCAGAACGCTATTTGTCATCAGCGTTATTTGCCGATGTATTCACCGAGCAAGAACTGCAGGCATAACTTTCGCTGCCATCTGAAAGCCATAGATAATCATAAAAAGCCCCTGCATGATTCAGGGGCTTTTCTTTACAGTCTATAAAAAACATTGCACACTAAAACGTCGTTGAATCTTCGCATTTGCTAAGGCCGTACCTGTGCGTCAATCTCGAGCCCACACTCTACACTTGCAGTCCACCTCGTCGTCCCGCGTTGCGGCATGCTACAAAGGCGGCGTCGTTGCTCTCTTATCGCTTATCTTGCTATCTGGCTGTGGCGATGAGCCAGCGAAAAAGGCATCCACCAACACCGATTCACCAGAAATCACCGCCACCGCGTTTTTTGAGGCTATTTTGGTGAAAAACGATCTTGAATTGGCGAAAAAGTTCAGTGATAGCAGTATCGATCGGGTTCTGGATGGTTACAGCTCCGGTAAGCAACTGGCGCGTACATTGTGGAACATGAGTTTCGATACGGTGGAGATCAATGCTGAGGACAACTCGCGCAATGTCCGTGAGTTCTATGGTGAAGACGCAAGCGTCACCTTGATCTTTAACGGTATGAAAGACGCTGAAGCGAAAATTACCTTTCGCTTAATTAAACTCAAACAAATTAATGGCAAATGGCAAGTAGTAGAAATTAAAAACGACCCATTTGCCCGCACCGAACTGTAAGATAATTGAATACGTTTAGGGCTAGACGCTGATTGAAACTGTGTTAAAGCCGGATTCTAGTGGTGTTTCACGTCGCACGTTCGTCTAGCCCTACTGCCTCAAGCTCACAGGGCTAGACTTTATTGTTACAGCGTCATCATGCAATGTGCATGAGCTGCACAAATCGCATGATACTTACCACACTAACCACACCTACCACACCTACCTGCTGGCCGAGTCCCAACACTGGTTCGGCTGATGGCGCTCCTTCTGACTCGAGTGTCAGCTGACGCTAAGCGCCTATCGCCACGTTTCTCAAGCCAAATGTTAGCCTGCTCGTTGTTCAGACCAGCCTATTTTTTCGGCTTTTGCTGATAAAAACTTTGTAGTGCCTGCTGGCATGCTGGGGATTTTAACAGCTGTTCAAACACACTAAGTTCATGATGCATCACATCATTCACCAGCAAGCTGGTACTGCGTTTTAACAAGGCTTTGGACTCCAACACCGCTTGATGTGGTAACGATGCCAATTGCGCTGCTTTCTCAGCCACCACACTGTATAAATCAGCAAGGTCACAGCGCTGATTGACCAAACCAAATTGCAATGCGGTGGCAGTATCAAACGACTCGCCCAGCAACAGATATTGCGCCGCTTTTTGATACCCCATGAGCTTAGGTAACAACAAACTACTGGCCGCTTCTGGGCATAAGCCTAACTTGGTAAATGGCATGGCAAAATGGCAGCGATCGGTGGCATATACCAAATCACAGTGCAACAAGGCCGTGGTACCAATCCCCACCGCAAGCCCATCCACGGCGGCGATCAAAGGTTTGGGAAACTGATGCAGGGCATGTAAAAACTGCACCGTTGGATGCTCGGCATCCAGTGGCCCTGCCGACAAAAAATCAGCCAAATCATTCCCAGCACTAAAAGCCCCATCCACGCCACGCAAAACCACCACATGAATATTCGGATCCTGTTTAGCGTGCTGTAAGGCCTGGGTTAGGCTTTGGTACATGGCTAAATTCAGCGCATTTTTTTTCTCTGGTCGATTCATACCTAAGGTTAATACCGCGCCCACTTGCTGTGTGGTGATTAACGTATTGCTATTCATGATCTCATCCTTATATTGGCCTTGCCTCGGCGGCCCGTGCACGCGCTTGCACTTTTGTTCTAAACTTTTGTCTTACGTTTTTGACTGGCGCTAATCGGCAATGGCTTGCCCCTCTCGACGCGGATCGGCCCCCGCAGACCAGCCTTGTGCGGTCCGCTTGATCAGATGTAAACCACTGTTCAGATCGGCCGATTTAACGGTATAACCGCGGTCACGAAACACCGGAGCTAAGCCTTCCAACGCGGTGTTCTTCTCCAAAATCAGCAGGTCGTTCCGATGTGTGGTATGCGGCAGCTCAACAGCTTGCTGCGGATCCAATTGCCACTCCAGCATGGCCACCAAAACCTTGGCAACATAATTGATAATACGACTGCCGCCGGGTGAACCGGCAATCATCATTAACTGCCCGTGTTCATCAAACACCATCATCGGCGCCATCGATGAACGTGGCCGTTTGCCTGCCTCTACCCGATTGGCCACCCACTGCCCATCGCGCTTGGCCTCGAGCGAAAAATCAGTCAGCTCATTATTTAACAAATAACCATTGACCATCAATGCTGAGCCAAAGGCATTCTCAATACTGGTGGTCATACTCACGGCGCTGCCATCTTTTGCCACTATAGATACATGGCTGGTATTGGCAAATTCTATGGTTTTGCCATTGGCCGCGTCCACTGCGCCTTGCGGCCGGCCGGCACTGACCTTCAGCGCATCCTTGTGTGGATCAATCAGCGCCGCCCGCGCTTTTAAGTAGCTGGGCGCCAACAAACCGGCCACCGGGACGGGATAAAACGCCGGATCGGCAAGATAATGTTCGCGATCAGCAAATGCCAGACGGCTGGCCTGACTCAGCAGATGCAGCGCTTGCACCGAATTGGCCGGCAGTGCTGCCAGATCAAAGTGTTGCAATATCCCCATGATCTGCATCACGGCTAAGCTACCAGAGCTTGGTGGCGCCATGCCGCATAGCTGATAGCGCTTGTACGGCATACAAATCACATCCCGTTGTAGTGGCTGATAATTGGCGATGTCCGCCAGCGTCAGCTGCCCTGCATTCACTGGCGCTTTATTCACGGTATCGACCATGGCCTTGGCATTGTGACCTTGATAAAACGCCGCAGGACCCTGCTTGGCGATTTCCTGTAACAGCTGCGCATAAGCTGGGTTTTTCACCACAGTGCCCGCGGTTAGCGCTTTGCCTTGGGGATAAAAGTAATCGCGCGCTGGCGATAGTGTTTTCAGTGCGGGGTTCCATTCATCAGCCAGCAATCGCGCTAACCGTGGCCCCACCACAAAACCATCGCGGGCAAGGGTGATGGCAGGGGTGAATAAATCTGCCCAAGGCAGTTTGCCATGGCGCTGATGTGCCAACCACAGCGCAGCAACGGCACCAGGTACACCAACCGAGCGGCCACCGACATAGGCCTGCTGCCAACTGAGCAATTCACCATTGGGCTGCACAAACCAATTGGGGTGCGCTGCGGCAGGTGCAGTTTCACGGCCATCGTAGCTGGTGATGTGTCCGGCAAGCGTTGGCTTAAATAATAAGGCATCATTTGACAAGGAGGGGGCTTGTGATTGGGTCTTGCGGTGTGTTGAAGATAACGTGGATAGCGAATTTGCCGATGGTTCAGCTTGCCAATGCAGTAAAAATAAGCCGCCACCAAGACCAGAACTTTGTGGTTCGACTAAACCTAACACCAACTGCACCGCGATAGCTGCATCCACGGCAGAACCACCACGGTCTAACATAGCATCGCCCGCTGCACTGGCGGCAGGATGCGCTGCGACCACCAACTGCGTTTTGGCATCCACCCGTGCCTTTTGCACAAAGCCTGTCGCCGCTTCTGGGTCAACATTGGCATAAGCTAGGGGTAACACCAACCATGGCAAACTGAGGGCCACATACAAACCCGCGCGGCCGACACGACGAACAGCAGTTATGATCATAATTTTTTTCTACCAAAGGTGGGATATGTCATTGATTAATATGATTGTGACATCGAAGTTTCATCACTCAATCGTCATTACAATACACAAATTCGCCACAGAATACAAAACCAGTGCCGATGATGTTGTGGGGGGTATCGATGACAAATACGTCATGGGTTTGACCATCAGCATCCTGCATCGTTATGGTCATGATCATGTGCAAAGGCAGTCACAATGTAACCTAGCGCGAGTCCAACCATTCGCTGTACGTCTTCAGTAAAAAAGCCTATAAGTTATAACCGCAATTCCACGCCAATTGTTGTAGAAATAGGCTATGATGGACAGCCAAGCATTTAGACACTGTGGACGCGTTGTCATTTAACGCATGAGTACCGAAGCGCATGACCGAATCAAACCGCAATAACCAACCGCAACCAACAACAGCATTAAACATTAGCAACGACGCCGTTCATCAACGCGAATTAGATCTTAAACATATCTACCCCGCATTTTTACTGATCGTGCTGATGTCGGTTCTGCAAATGTTTAGCGATATCGTCAGCCCTGCATTGGAATTCGAACGCACGCTTATTTTACAAGGTGAAGTTTGGCGGTTATTTACGGCGTATTGGGTCCACACCAATCACTGGCATTTTTTAGGCAATGTCGCCGGCTTTGTGTTGATCACCATGCTGCATTACAACTACAGCAGCCCACAGCGCTTTGCCTTTAACTTGCTCGCCGGTGGCTGTTTGATCTCAATACTTATCCTGCTGATTTTCCCCGACATGAAGCAATTTGTCGGTTTATCTGGTTGGCTGCATGCGATCTTGATTTGGGGGGCTTGTATTGATATCCAGCGTCACATGAGCAGTGGCTGGCTTATTTTGTTTGGCATTATCGGCAAGGTTATTTGGGAACAAATACACGGTATGCCGGTTGATGTCGCCATCGTTATTGATGCGGCCGTTGCTATCGACGCACATTTGCTAGGGGTTGTGGTCGGTTTTGTCCTTTATTTAACGACCTTGGTCTATCAAAAACTCTGTAGCACTACCCCTCGACCTAAGCCTATGCTGCAAGAGCAGCGTAGCAGCGACTAAGTCACATAGTCTGCAATACAACAGGCGTGGCTAGCACGCCTGTCCGCCCACCTTATGGCCTGAGCCCCTCATATTACTTGCACAACGCGATCAAATTGCGCACTCACAAAAAAATCAAAACGGTGTCGGCGCCTCAAGCGCTAACCAATCCCCCGTCGCCGGATGGATAAAACGTACTTTGGCCGCATGCAAACACAAACGTTCGGCCTTGGCGGCTATAAGCGCTGGCGCATAAAAGGGATCACCTAACATCGGATGCCCAATGGCTTGCATATGTAAGCGTAATTGATGCGAGCGGCCGGTTTTTGGCTGCAATGCCATCCGCGCTACATCGGTCCCGGCGTCGTAGCTAAGGGTTTCATACCAGGTCAAACTGGGTTTACCCTGCGCCATACAAACCTTACTCAGCGGTCGACGCGCTTCATCGGCGGCGAGAGGTAAATCAATACTACCTTGGCTAGGTGCAGGTTGACCTGCCACTAACGCATGATACGTCTTTTCCACCTGACGCTGCTGAAATTGCACACTGATGGCGGATAATGCTTTTTTACTCAGCGGTAATATCACCAAGCCCGAAGTGTCATAATCAAGCCGGTGCACCACACCGGCAGATGGAAATTCCCGCTGCACGCGGCTAATCAGGCAATCATGATTGGCAGGATGTCGGCCAGGAACTGTTAATAACATCGCCGGCTTATCCACCACCAGCAGATGTTCGTCGTGATACACCAACTGCCACGGTGCGGTGGTGGCGGGTAAAATCGCCATTTGTTCAAAATCAGTCATGACTGTCCGCCTTATAAAAAGTACGGCATTATAACCGTTTATGCGCATGATGGCATGCCAGCGTAAGCGTGATGTGGCTGTGCGCTGTGATGGGGGGCAAAACCCATAACACAGTCCGATAACACTTTCCGATGTAAATTCATTGGCCTGAGGTACACATTTTTTTATAAGCCACATACAATGCCGCGCCACGATGACATTTAGGGTTTGCTATGTTTGACGATTTACCCCGCTACCAGCCCCCTGCCGACGCTTTTCAGGTGATTTATCAGGATAAAGACATGCTGGTGGTGAATAAAGCCAGTGGCATTTTAACCAATCCTGGCAAAGATCCCAGCATGCAAGACTGCTTGTGGCATCGGGTACAACAACAATTCCCCAGCGCCCTTTTGGTGCATCGACTGGATATGGCGACATCGGGCTTGGTGGTGTTTGCGCTACGACGTAAAGCCGAAGCTGCCTTAAAACAGGCATTTGCCCAGCGCATGGTGCAAAAATACTATGTGGCACGTGTGGCCGGGATGCCATCCGCGTCACAAGGCCGCATGCAATGGCCATTAACTGCGGATATGACCGCACCGCCGCGCAACAAAGTGTGCTTGAGCAGCGGCAAACCCGCACTCACTGACTATATCGTCATGTCCTCAACCCTTACCGACAGCGCTGCGGATACCACACTAGAACCTCCCAACCAATCACACAACCTAATGGGTTCCAGTCTGCTGGCTCTAAAACCGCACACCGGCCGCGCCCATCAGCTGCGTGTGCATTTATTAACATTAGGTCATGTTATTTTGGGGGATGATTTGTACGGCGATCAACACTGCCGCCTCGCATCGTCGCGGCTCTTATTGCACGCGCATAGTATTGAGCTGCCTCATCCGTATCATGGGACGCCCATACAGTTAACCGCCGCTATCGATATGGCCGCGTTTGGCATCACAGATCCATTGCCCGCGCTCGCCTCTTTGTTTGGTGATGTTTCGTAACCTAAGCGCCTATACCTTGGGAGCGCCTATACCTTGGGAGCGCCTGTGCCTTGGGAGCACCTGTGCCTTGGGAGCGCCTGTGATTCGCCATGATGCCGACGCAGGCGCTGTGTGAACAAGACTGCTCCCATACAAAAAAAAGGGCTCTAGGTAATCGACGACACACACCAGCGCAAGTGGAAAAATGCATGATTGCACCAAATCTTGCGACAAATCCCTGCCGGCTCTTGCCGATAGCAAGCCTGCTGTGAAATAGTGAGACATCATCATTGGTACTGTTTGAGTAACTCAGTGACAGGTACCGCCCCTAACATCTAAGGATTGATATGACCTATCCATGGCGTTTTTTCCGCTCTGGCGGCTTTTTACAAGTCAAAATCGACAGCGTGGTCGACTTACAACATCTTGGCGAATTGGATCCTAAACTCTGGGCTGCCTTGAGTTGCCCGGTGCAAGGCTTGGAATTTGACCGCCGTACCCTAGATTATCTCGACGCCGATGCCGATGGCCGCATTCGTATCGATGACGTTAAGCGCGCCGTCGCATGGAGCCTCAGTGTGCTGTCACAACCTAGCGTGCTGCTCGAAGGCAAATCCTTACCCTTAGCCGCTATCAATCAACAGCATGCAGAAGGCCAACAGCTATTTGCCTCCGCTAAACGTATGCTGCAGAACTTGGGCAAACACGACGCGCATGAATTGTCGGTGGACGATACAGCCGATCTGGCCCAAATTTTTCCCCCGCACCAACTCAATGGCGATGGCATTATCACAGTGGCGCTGGCGACGAGCGAACAGTTAAAACAACTGGTTGAAACGCTTGTCAATTTAGGCTTAGGCAAAACTGATCGCAGTGGAGCACAAGGTATCGACCGCGAGACGCTGCAGCAGTTTGTGCTAGACGCAAAAGCATGGTTGGATTGGCAGCAGCAAGGGCAACAATTTAACAGCAGTTTTGCCGCTATTTACCCGCTTTATCATCAGCTGTTTGAAAAAATCACCGACTTTTTTACCCGCTGCCAATTGGCCGCTTACGATAGCACCGCAGCCAGCGCACTAAATCCTGCCACTGATGACTATCTGGCACTGTCACGCAGCTTGATCAGCACTGATGCGCTGAGCCAGAGTATGTTACCGCTGGCCCAAGTGCATGCCGATGGTTTGCTGCCGCTACGCCAGGGCGTACATCCATCGTGGCAACACGCGCTGTATCAGTTGCAGCAAAGTCCGCTCACGGGCTGGGCGCAGCTTGAACGCATTGACCAAACGCAGTGGTTAGCATTTGTGCAAACCATGCAGCCGTATCAGGATTGGCTGGCGCAGCAACCTGCTGAACATGGCCTACAAGCCCTCAGTGTAGAGCTTCTTCAAGCGTGTATTGATGGTGAAACCGTGGCTCAGGCGCTACAGCTGATGCACGAGGATGCTGCCATGGCAACGGAAGCCGATGCGATTTTGGATGTGGACAAATTGGTGCGATATCAAGCGTATTTGGCGCGATTACTGCAAAACTTTGTCAACTTCAGTGATTTTTACAACTTAGAACGCCCTGCGATGTTCCAAACCGGCCGATTGTATATTGATGGTCGGAGCTGTGATCTCTGCTTGACGGTAAATGATGCCAGCCGACACGCCAAATTAGCCAGTCAAAGCGGGACTTATTTGCTCTATATGGAATGTACCCGTGCCGCCAGCGCGGAACAGATGACCGTGGTTGCCGCCATGACCGCAGGTGACGCCGGTAATTTGATGGTCGGCCGCAATGGCGTGTTTTATGATCATCAAGGCCGTGATTGGGATGCAACCATTAGTCAAATTGTCAGTAATCCTATCAGTATCCAAGAAGCGTTTTTTTCACCTTATCGCCGAATTGGCCGCATGATTACCGAGCAAATTCAAAAATTTGCCGCCACCAAAGATAAGGAACTCGACAACCAAAGTGCGGCGGCGGTCAGCAGCGCTCCCGCCAAACCCTTGGTGCCCTTTGATGCCGCCAAATTCGCCGGTATTTTTGCCGCCATCGGCCTAGCCATCGGTGCCATAGGTACCGCAGTTGCAACTGTTGTCAGTAGTTTTTTAAAGCTAATGTGGTGGCAAATGCCGTTGGCGGTGCTGGGGGTGATATTGTTTATCTCTGGCCCAGCCATGATTTTGGCCTGGTTTAAATTGCGCGCTCGAAATTTAGCGCCGCTACTCGATGCCAATGGCTGGGCTATTAATACCAATGCCAAGATCAGCCTCGCCTTTGGCGCTAAATTAACCGCCATGGCAGCTATACCGCTGGGCGCAACCCGGCGCTTGATTGATCCACATGAGCAAAAGAGTCGTGCTGGTTTTTGGTGGCTATGTGTTGGGGTATTTGCGCTGATCGCGCTGCTGTGGCTTGCCAGTCGTGTTCTGGGCTTTAGTATTATTCCCGGCGTGAAATAGCCAAAACTAAAACTTTAATGTTCTATTCCATACGTCACAAAAAAATAGGAGAAGCGTGCCTCGCACGCTTCTCCCTTATCATTTATAGATGCTCTATGGCTAAGCGCTCTACTTGTCGCTTGCCGGCTTATAACTTGCCGGCTTATAAATAGCGGTCAAATAACTTTTCAATGCGGCGATATTCGTCCAACCAACTGCTCGGTTGACGGAAACCGTGTGATTCCACCGGGAAAATGGCCGTCTCAAAATTATTGTTTTCTTGCTCAATCAATCGCTGCACTAAACGCACCACATCTTGAAAGAACACATTGTCATCCACCATAGGGGCATTAATCAGCAAGGGGTGTTTCAGCCCTTGACTAAAATAAATCGGTGAACTGCGCTCATAGGCGATAGGATCAACATCTGGGGTATTGAGAATGTTGGAGGTGTAGCCATGATTGTAATAAGCCCAATCGGCGACCGGTCGCAGCGCCGACCCCGCTTTAAACAAGTCAGGTTGCGTGAACATCGCCATAAAGGTCATAAAACCACCGTACGAGCCACCGTAGGTCCCAACCCGATTTACATCGACATTGGCATACTGACCAAGCCACGCCACCCCATCCATTAAATCTTGTGTTTCAGGTGTACCCATTTGTCGGTAAATCGCGGTCCGCCAATCACGGCCATAGCCTTTGGATGCCCGGTAATCCATATCCAAGACCACATAGCCTTTTTGCGTCAGTAAGGTATGGAAGAAAAACTCACGGAAATAATTCGACCAACCTAAATCACTGTTTTGCAGATAGCCTGCGCCATGGTTAAAAATCACCGCGCGGCGTTTTTGGCCTTGTTGGTAATCTTTGGGTAAATACAATTTGGCGTAAATCGGTGCTTTGGTGTGGCTGGATGGGATCGCAACCACTTTAGGTGCCACCAGCGCCATTTGTGTTAATTCTTTCGAGACCGTATAAGTTAGCCGCGTGATCGGAGCCTTGGCCTGATTTGGCATGACATACAGCTCTGGCGGCAGCACCGAGGTGGAATACTGCAGTGCGATATGCTTCTCATCGGGTGATAAACTAAATTGCAAATTGCCCGTTAGATCCGTCAGTTGCTGCACAGATTGATCAGATAGAGCCACACGGTACACATTATAAATCCCTGGATGGCTGGCATTGGCGCGATAATAAATATGCTGACTGTCACGACTAAGCACCGGCTCACTCACCTCAAAGCTGCCACGGGTCAGTGCTTCAGCCTTGCCTTTGAGGGGTTTACGATAAAGTTGTGAGAAGCCACTTTCTTCTGACAAATAGTACAACGCATCACTGGTGCCTATCCAACCAAACTCGTTAAAGTCGTAGTTCACCCAGGCCTTATCGTGTAATCGATGCTGCGGTTGTAATTTACCGCGCGCCAAATCCACCGTAACTAACCAGCGATCTTTGTTATCCCATGCCCGTAGCATCAAGGCAACTTGCTGACCATCTTGACGCCAGATTATCGGCTTTTGCGTCGGTAACAAGGTTATATCACGCAGTTTTTTCTCTGACTTGTAGGTTTTGCCCTGACGCTTGGCGTTTTCTGCCTTCACATCTGCCAGCACATCGTCTTCAAAACCCGGTAAGCTGCTGTAATCCAGCATCGTTTTGCTGCCATCACTGCGTTTGACTAAAAACAGTTGCTCAGGCTCCGGTTGTTGATCGCTAACACGACGGCGCACCGGCTGGGCGGCGATATCGCCATTGTCGGTTATATAATTGGGCATGATGTCGGTTTTATCATTCCATTGGGTTTCATTACCGATGGCGATCACCAGATAATCAGCCTTGGGTGACAGCGATGCATGCACTATTTGTTTGCCTTCACCCACATAGATGGGCGCTGGCAATACTGCGTTATTGTCGCGAGCCAACTGTTGCCGCTGCTGGTAAGCATCTTTGGCATTTTGTTGCTCCTGAGCGATAAATTGGATCAATTTCGCTTGTTCTTGCGCCAAATAGCCATCGGGCGTTTGCGGCGCTTTCGGTGCATCCTGTGTCACCAACCGTGTCAACAGCTCCACCGCGCCGGTTTTCACGTCAAGCGCATAAAAATCCCAGTCTTGCCGAAAACTCAGCCGACCATCTTGCATAAATTGCAAATCAAATTTTGCGCCCGCAGTGCGCGTTAATTGCTGAATATGACCGGTGGCAAGCTCGCGCACCATAATGTTGCCTTCAAAGATCCATGCCGCATGGCTGGCACTGGCATTGATGATTTGATCGGCACTGCCAATGTCATCCCATTGCGCAAGATTTAAGGCGTGCGCAGATGCGGCGGTGGACGACACACTCGCATTATCTGCACTGGCTTGTACCGCTATTGGCTGCGCGAACCAATCCCGAAGCTCATTCCCAGCTTGCTTACGCTGGAAGTAAATATGCTGACTATCAAGCCCCCAGAAGAACTGTTCAGGTTGCCGGCCCAACCAATCTGGGTGCGCCATCGCCTGCTGCATGGTCATGGCCATCGTACCTTGCGGCGCAGCCACACTCACACCTTGAATGGTCTCTTGTGACAACTGATGCGCAGCGCTACTGAGCACAAACCAGGCTGGGGCTGTGGCTGCCTGCGTCGGTTGCGTCATCATGCCAAGGCTTAAGGTGAAAGCGCCAAGCGCACACCACTTTGCAGCTGTCCTGCCGTGTTGGCGCGCCGCTAAGGTGACCGCCTTTGGTGTATGAGTGGGCAGCAAAGCGAGTTCGTTTACAGGTTGAGCACGTTCTGGTTGCGCATGTTTAGGTATCACAATCGTTGGCTGGGTCATAAATCACATCATCTGTCGATGGCTTAGCATCATGTAACGGCACAGCATCAACACGCAGCTATCACTGGCGCGTATAAAATGGCGCGACATCATACAAAGCAGGTTAAGGTGAAAGGCGTGGTAAAAGTGCTTTTATACAAAGCTTTAGCGTAAGCTTCAAGGGGGAGATTTCACTGATGCGCTTAATACCGTGCGCAAACAGTTAAGTGGTAACTTCTAGTTTGATGGCAACAAACGCCTGCGGCTGGCCAGCTCGCACCCATGAATGCACTAAATGCTCTAACCATAAAAGGCATGGTTAAACGCTGCTTTTATCAACGCAGCGTTTAAAACAGTACGAGAGTCAAGGCTAGCTCGCGACTTGCCTGGTAGAATGCCTAGCAATTCGAGTTAGACATTCGACCGCTCAAAAGACAACAGAAAAGAGCTTATTTTACCAGTTGCGTTGCCAATTGCGTCAGCTGCGCTTTCGCGCTTTGCAGCGCTGCTGCGGCAGCATCAGGCCCCATATTTAAACCTTCGGCATAAACAAAATGCAGGTTTTTTAAGCCGATAAAATTAAAGAAGGTGGTTAAAAAGCTCACTTGGCTATCGCTCGACTGCCCTTTATGCACACCACCACGGCTAAGCACGATAATGACCGGTTTATCGGCCAACAGCCCCACAGGACCTTGTTCGGTGTACTTAAACGTAATACCCGCACGGGCCAATCGATCCAACCATGCTTTTAACTGGGCTGGAATGGCAAAATTGTACATAGGAGCTGCCACCACCAACAGATCCGCCGCCGATACTTCGGCAATGGCCGTATCGGATAAGGCTGCAAGCTGCTGCTGCTCTGCTGTGCGATCGGTGGATGCGGTCATCCAGCTACCCATTTCCGACATGGCCAAGAATGGCAAGGGCTGCGCGACCACATCGCGTGTATACACCTCAGTACCTGCAGGTAATGACGATAAAAAATGCGCAATAAGCTGGCTAGACTGGCCTTTTTCACCACTGAGTGAACTTTGGATAGCAAGAATTTTCGTCATAAAAATCTCCGTTAGGATTGAACCAAACAAGGGTTAATTACTTAAATAAAATTGAACTAGACATCAACACGCGATGTAAACATTACCGTTGTGGACTCGCATGGCTTTAACGACTGAAAACAAGGTAGCACACAAAAAAACGATAAAATATTGCAAAATAAGCCGCAAAGCTTTCGATTTTTTAAAACAAACAAAAGCAAACCAACTACGATACTTTCGCGTAATGTTTAATGTTGATTGTTACTTTGCCGGAACCACCGGATAGGGCCCATTATGTTAAAGTCCAGCACCATGGATAATACCCAAGCAACCAGTACGTCACCTGTACTTGGCTCGGTGCACGCCACATCGCCGCCGTGCGCAGATACCAGCGCGGCAGCTGTGGATTGTCGTTACAGTCAAGATGCAAACGATTCAGCCATCGACGTGTTAAACCCTGCCGCTGAACTCATGCCAGCGATGGCACTGGGCCAGTGGGAAGAAGCATTAACCTTGGTTGCCGTGCATCGCGATAAAAAAGCTTACGCTGAACTTTTTAACCACTTTGCGCCTCGTCTGAAAGCTTTTGGCATGAAGATGTTTGGTAACGAAGGTCAGGCCCTTGAAATGGTGCAAGATACCTTGCTCAACGTGTGGCAAAAAGCGGCGTTGTTCGACCCAAGCCGTGGCTGTGCATCAACCTGGATCTTTACCATAGCGCGTAACGTAAGATTTGACATGTTGCGGAAAAAACAAAGCCGCAAAGATGAGATTAGTGCCGAAGATATTTGGCCAGATGAAGATTATCCAGAAACCGAAGGCAGTCATAGTCAGCAGTGGGATCTATTTTTGATGGTTGAAAAAATAGCCCCCCACTTTGCCGCTTTACCGCCCGCTCAGCGTTTGGTAATGGAAAAAGTGTATTTGGAAGAGAAATCGCATCAGGACGTTGCGGAGCAGTTGGGTATTCCACTTGGTACTGTGAAATCCCGTATTCGTCTAGCGTTAGACCGTTTAAGAGAGGCTCTTGATGACCCACGTCGTTAAACATCATCCCGGCATGGCGTTGCTGGAGCAATATGTTGAAGGCAGCTTGAGCGCAGAAGTTGCGCTTATTGTAGCGGCACATATTGATTTCTGCCCACATTGCCAAAGTTTGACCAAAGATATACAAGCGGACGCCGCAGCTCAGCTTGCGCAATCACCACTGGTGAATACTGCCGATGACTTTGGCGCTATGCTCAGTCACATCATGCAGCATGAGCAAGACTTTGCCCCCAGTAAGCCGAAGCCCTTGGCTGTGAAACCCACCCCGCTGGAAGTGGCTGGCCATCAGTTTATGCTACCACGCGCACTTCGGCGCATTCAACAGCAACCACAGCGCTGGATGCAGCTGGGTGGTATCGCCACCTGTCGATTGGCGGCGAGTGAACCTGACCATGCATCACTGCTGTTCATCGACAAGCACACCAATGTCCCTATTCATACGCATAAAGGCTTGGAGATGACACTGGTGCTCAGTGGTGAAATGGTGGATGAAAATGGCCGTTATTGTGCTGGCGACCTAATTATAAATTCGCCAGATGACACCCATACACCACGTAATATCAGCGAAGAGCCATGTCTGTGTTTGTCGGTGTTATCCGCGCCACTGCACTTTACGCAAGGCTTAACCAAGCTATTGAATCCATTGCAGCGGTTTTTTTACTAAAACCAT
>JACCDR010097546.1_pt1 | contig 22873 bp, 20 predicted proteins | sample 7446431 | NCBI WGS metagenome assembly JACCDR01 (sample SAMN15323443, study PRJNA562643) | freshwater metagenome | isolation source: river surface water | place: USA:Blue River Watershed | collected 2017-08-17 | reverse complement strand
CCCCAGCCCGCGGCAAGACCCGAGGAACCCGATGACACACGACACCCCCGACCTGCCCGCCCGCCGCCGCTGGCTGGCCATGGCCGCCGGCCTGCCGCTGGTGGGTTGCGCCAGCGCACCCGCGCCTGTCGCGAGCAGCGCCACCACAGCCCCTGGTGCCCCCGGCGCCCCGGTTGCACCTGTTGTCCCTGGCACCGTGCCACCAGCGCCGCGCAGCGCCACGTCCAACCCAGCGGCCCCGGCCGCCGCCGCCACGCCCACCGGCGTGCTGCCGGCCGGTTCGCACGTGCTCGGCCTGGCCGCGCCCACGCTGGGCGTCACGCCCGACGACATCCGCGTGTTTGCCCACCGCCCCAGCCGCTGGCAGGCCGGCGATCCCGTGGCCGTGATCCTGCACGGCACCAACCGCGATGCCGACCGCTACCTGCGCAACTGGGTGGAGCCGGCCGAGGAAGCAGGCATCCTGGTCGTGGTGCCCGAGTTCACGCAGGCCAAGTTCCCGAAGCGCAGCTTCTACAACTTCGGCAACGTGGTCGACGAGGAGATGCGCCTGCGGCCGCGCGAGCAGTGGTCGTTCCGCGTCGTCGACGACGCCTTCGCTGCGGCGCGCCGCGCCTTCGGCGCGCAGCGCGAACGCTTTGCGCTGTACGGCCACTCGGCCGGCGCACAGTTCGTGCACCGCTACCTGCTGATGGCCGAGGCCTCGCGCGCCGAGCTCATCGTCAGCGCCAACGCGGGCTCGTACACGCTGCCCACGCGCCAGAGCAACTTCCCCTGGGGCCTGGCCAACGCGGCCGTCACGAACGACGAGCTCAAGCGCGCCTTCGCCCGCCCGGTGGTGCTGCTGCTGGGCGAAAACGACAGCGACCCCATGCACCCCAACCTGCCGTCGGACCCCGAGGCCCGGGCCCAGGGCCCGCACCGCCTGGCGCGCGGCCGCCACTTCCACGCCACCGCGCAGGCCGTGGCCACCGAACTGGGCGTGCCGCTGCGCTGGCGTGTGCAGGTGGTGCCGGGCGTGGGCCATTCCGACCGTGGAATGGCCCCCGTGGCTATGCAGCTGGTGCGCCAGGGCCTGCCGGCATGAGGCCCAGGCCCGTGATCGCCGTGCACGGCGGCGCCGGCGTGCCCGCGCCCGACCGGCTGCACCCGGCGCAGCGTGCCGCCGTGCGCGCCGGCCTTCGTGCCGCGCTGGCCGCCGGGCGCGGTTGCCTGGCCGATGGCGGCAGCGCGGTGGATGCCGTGGTGGCCGCCGTCGCCATGCTGGAAGACGACCCCGCCTTCAACGCCGGCATCGGCGCCGCGCTCACCAGCGAGGGCCACGCCGAGCACGACGCGGCCGTGATGTGCGGCGCCACGCGCCGCGCCGGCGCCACCACCGGCACGCGCCAGGTGCGCCACCCGGTGCGGCTGGCCCGCGCACTGCTGGAGCACGGCCCGCATCTCTTCGTGGCCGGCGCCACGGCTGAGGCGCTGGCGCGCCGGCACGGCCTGGAGATGCTGGAGCCCGACTGCTTCATCACCCCACGCCGCCAGGCCGCGCTGGCCGAGGCGCAGCGCCTGGGCCGCAGCGCCGCAGGAGAGGCCGCGCTCAGCGACGAAAGCCGTCACGGCACCGTGGGCGCCGTGGCGCTGGACGCCGCCGGCCACCTGGCCGCCGCCACCTCCACCGGCGGCCTTACCAACAAGCTGCCGGGCCGCATCGGCGACTCGCCCATCCTCGGCGCCGGCACCTACGCCGACGACGCTGTCTGCGCCGTCAGCGCCACCGGGCGCGGCGAGTACTTCCTGCGCACCGTGTTCGCGCACCGCGTGGCCTGCCTGGCCGAACTCGGCCGTCTCGGCCTGGCCGAGGCCACGGCCCGCGCACTCGACGAGGTGGCCGCGCTCGGCGGCAGCGGCGGCGCGCTGGTGCTGGGCCGCGACGGTCTGCCGGTGTTCCGCTTCAACGGCCACGGCCTGTACCGCGGCCACTGGCCGCTGGCGGCCGAGGCGCCCAGCCTGGCCATCTACCACGACCCCGAAAACTGAATCACCACGAGAGGACGACGATGACCCGCACCCCGCATCCCCGCCTGCTGCAAGGCGCCCGCGCCGTCGCGCTGCTGCTCACCCCGCTGGCGGCCGCCGCGCAGCAGGGCGACGGCGTCACGCTGTACGGCCGCGTCGACATGTACATCGGCGAGGACAACAACAACGAGGGCGCCTCCAACGGCGCCAAGATCAAGGTGGCCGATTCCGGCGGCCTGTCGGGCTCGCGCCTGGGCGTGCGCGGCACGAGCGAGTTCGCCGACGGCTGGCGCGCGCGCTTCGTACTGGAGCAGGGCATCAACCTCGACAGCGGCACGCTCGGCCAGAGCGGCCGCGGCTGGGGCCGTCAGGCCACCATCGGCGTGAGCGGCCCGTTCGGCAGCCTCGATGCCGGCCGCCGCGAAAGCGCGTACTACGACTTCCGCAACGGCTTCGTGGCCATCATCACCACCGCCGTGTTCGACCCCGTGGGCCCGGTCTTCACCGAGGCCAACACCGGCCGCGTCACGGTGGCGGGTGGCGTGCGCACGTCCGACACCAACACCACCAGCGGCAACATCGCCAACACCGCCATCGACGGCACATCGGCCAGCGCGCCGGGCGACTACACCACGCGCTACGACAACTACCTGCACTACGAGTCGCCGCGCCTGGGCCCGCTGCAGGTGGCCGTGGGCGTGGTGGTGCCGGAAGACAAGCGCGTGGTGAGTGGCACCCAGGGCAAGGGCACCGACGTGCTGAGCGCGGCCATCAACCTGCGTGGCGACGGCTGGCGCGTCTCGCTGGCCACGCAGAGCGAGAAGTACCGAACCAGCATCACCAGCGCCGGCGTCGCTCAGGGCCGCGCGGAGAAGACCGTCACCGCGCTGGGCGTGGGCTACGACTTCGGCTTCTTGCGCGTAGCGGCCTTCGTCAACCAGGACGAGTTCGTGGCCGTCAACGGCACCAAGGACAAGGCCACCGAGTGGGCCGCAGGCGTGACGGTGCCGGTGGGCGCCTTCAGCATCGACGCCATGGTGGCCGAGGGCAAAATCAAGGGCGTGGCCGACAAGGCCAGCGGCTTCGGCCTCGTGGTGCGCTACGACCTTTCCAAGCGCACCGACGTGTACGCCGGCCACCGCAGCAACCGCGACGACAACAGCCCCACCACCGGCACCACGGTGCGCTCGGCGCGCGTGAAAGACACACTCACTGGCGTGGGCATCCGCCACCGGTTCTGACGCCAGGCTGGCGGCGCGGGTGCACCGGCGTCTCCCGCGGCAGCGGCAGGCCGTCGGCGGCATCGAGCCCGCGGGCGCACATCAGCAGCGCCGCCACACAGGCTGTGAACTATCAGCTCAGCGGAACTCGATGCGACTGGTAAGGCCAGTTCTTTGCTGGACACGGCGGTCGACCGGTCGCCGCTGCGACCGCGGCGTCGTACGGGTGGCCGGCAACAAGGCCGAAGCGGTCAGCTAAGCCATCGATCTGCGGAAGACCGTGTCCGACCCTTAGCGGTCCAAGGCGCCGCCTAGCAAGCTTCCAGACTTCAGCCCTTCAGTCGCCCGAAGCAGCCCGACCCCCGTTGCGACAAGCCTTGAGCAGTCTCTCGGCCGTTGGGCCGTCACACGCCCGCGCCAGCACGACGGCACCGACGAGCATCGCTATCTCACGCGCTGCGGCGTCCTGCCTTTCAACTTCGGCGCCCGCTTGTGATCGCGCCAGGGCGTCCAGCACTCGCTTCAGCCCGGCCGAGAACTCCGCCTTGATCTGAGCCGACTCGCGGGCCAACTCACCGCCGAGCGCTGGCATCGGGCAACCCAGTCCGGGCTGAGCGACATGCTCGTCTGACAAGTACTGAGTCTTGAAGTCGGCAGCCACCTGATCGGCTGGCTCCAACTTCTGCCGACATTCCAGCGGCTCGGTGAAGCTGTCGAACGCGACACGCAGGGATTCCACGACCAGGTCGTCCTTGGACTTGAAGTGCCGATAGAAGCCGCCGTGCGTCAGCCCTGCTGCATTCATGGCATCGGCCACGCTGGTGGCCCGAAGCCCGCGCTCTCGGAAGAGGCGCGCCGCACCGGACACGATGCGCTCGTGACTGGCATCCATCTCCTGCTGTGTAACGCGCATGGCAGCGGTCTAAACGGGGTGTGTTGACAACTTAGATTGTAGGCATCATCATTAAGATGACGGTCATCATCTTAATGGCGCCAGGCAACGCTGGCTTTCGATTGCCCACCAGAGGAATGCCCATGACACATCCCAAGATCCTCGTCACCGGGGCCACCGGCAAGACCGGCGGCGCCGTCGCCCGCCAACTGCTCGCTGAAGGCTGGCCCGTGCGGGCTCTGGTGCACGCTGACGACGAACGCAGCGCCGCGCTGCGGCACTTGGGCGCTGAAGTGGTGGTCGCCGACATGTTCGATGCGCAGCAGCTGAAGAGGGCTCTGCATGGCGTGCAGCGCGCGTACTACGTGACGCTGTTCAAGCCCGGCCTCGCCCAGGCGGCGCAGGCGTTCGCCGATGCGGCAAGGCAAACCGGTCTCCAGAGTCTGGTGCAGCTGAGCCAGTGGCTCGCGCACCCAACCCACCCATCCATCCAGACGCGCGAGACGTGGCAGGTCGACCAGATCCTCGCGGGCATGCCCGGCACGGATCACATCGTCGTCAACCCGGGGATGTTTGCCGACAACTTCTTGCGGGTGATCGACTTCGCTTCGTTGCTGTACGTCTATCCGGTGCTCACGGGCCAGAGCGCCAGCGCTCCGGTGGCCAATGAGGACATCGCCCGGGTCGTGGTGGCATTGCTGAAGAACCCCCAGGGTCATGCCGGCCGCCGGTACCGACCGACCGGTCCTCGATTGATGACCGGTCGTGAAATGGCGCAGGCGGTCGCCAAGGTAGTGGGCCACCCGGTTGTACCCGTCGATCTTCCGATGTGGATGTTCCGCAAAGCCGCGCGGATGTCGGGGGCCGACATCCACGAGGTCTACAACTATGGCCACTACATGGAGGAACACCGGCGCGGCACCTTTTCTGTGGCCGGTGGCGTAACTGACGTGGTCGAGCGGCTGACCGGTGCTCCGGCGGAAAGCTTCGAGGTGACCGCAGCTCGCTATGTCGCGTTGCCCTTTGCCAGTCAGACTTCGAGCAACCGGCTCAGGGCGTTCTTGCGCTTCTGCGTGCTGCCCCTGTATCCAGGCCACAACCTCGCGGCGCACGAACGGCAGTTGGGCTCTTCGCAGCCTGAGCAGGCATCGTTGGCGATCGACGATCCGTCGTGGACGAAAGATCACCTGGCGCAGATGGAGGAACAGGGGGTCTTGCGGACAGCCCGCACTTCGGCGCCTGTACCGGTCTTGACGCCCATGGATGTGCTCGCGCGGCGGTCATGACAGCTGCACTGTTCTTGCTGGGTGTCGTCCTGTTGGCGACATCGGTCATGCTGCTCGTGCGTCGCTACCTGCCCGTCAGGACAGCCAGGCTCGTCATGCTGGCCCTGCCACTGTGGCTGGTGTACGTGGGGCTTCTGAGCTGGCGTGGTGTCGTGGCTGACGCAACCCTGCGCCCACCGGGCGTGTCGTTCATCCTGCTGCCCGTGTTCGTGTTCATCAGCCTGTTCGCCGTGCGTTCTGCCAGCGGCTTGCAAATGGCCGTCAGCTTTCCGATCGGTCTGCTGATCGGCGCGCAAGCGTTCAGGGTGCCGGTGGAACTGGGCTTGCACAGGCTCTGGGTGGAGGGCCTGGTTCCTTGGCTGATGACGTATCAGGGTGGCAACGTGGACATCCTCATCGGACTGAGCGCGCCTTTCGTGGCGAGGCTGGCCACGCGTGGGTCTGCCAGGCGCCGACTGGCCTTGGGCTGGAACGTGCTGGGGCTGATGGCACTGCTGAACATCATCGTCCGCTCTGCTCTGACCGCGCCCGGTCCGCTCAACGTGGTGCACTCGGAAGTACCCAACCTGGCGATCGGCACGTTCCCGTACACCTTCTTGGCAGGCTTCTTCGCACCGATGGCCGTCCTGCTGCACGTACTGAGCCTGCGCGCGCTGTTCGCATCGGGCGGCCGTCCGATGGGCAGGGAGGCTCGACGTGGAACATGACCGTTCTTTCGCGACCCTCCTCGAAGCACGTGTGCCGCCCCCCATCGTCATGACCGTAACCGCACTGCTCATGTGGGTCATCTCGCTCTTCTCGCCCCTGTTCGAATTGCCATCCCTGGCGATCTGGGCTGGTACCGTGTTGCTGGGCGCTGCATCGGTCGGCCTAGTGTTCGCTGGACTCGCCAGCTTCAGGCGGTCGTCCACCACCATCGATCCCATACGACCGGGCTCGGCCTCCACGCTGGTCACCGATGGCATCTATCGCTTCACGCGCAATCCGATGTACCTCGGCTTCGCCGGTGCACTGACGGCTTGGGGGCTGCATCTTCAAGCTTGGTGGTCGCTGCCGCTGCCACTTCTGTTTGGCCTCTACATCACGTTGTTCCAGATTCGCCCGGAGGAGAGAGCGCTGAGGTCCAGATTTGGAGTGTGCTATTCGAGCTACTCAGCGACTGTCCGCCGGTGGTTGTGAATGCAATGTCCGTCGTTGCGCATCGGACTGCCGGTTGCGTGTTCACCCTCGCGCCGGGCGCCATCGCGCGAGGGCGCAATGTGCAGAGCGGACGGTCGCGGAAGTCAGCTCTTGGCCGGGAGTGTGAGCAGCTGCCATTGCCAGTGAGCGGTCCATCGGCCCGATCCACGATGGGGTTAGGGTTGACCCAGGGCAAGGGCTTCGATGAGGGGTCGGCGCATCTTGTGTGGCCCTCAACTCGATGGGAGACCATCATGGGCCCCACAGGCATCAACGCTCGTCGCGAGCCGTGGAACAAGGGCAAGATCGTCGGGCAGAAGGCCCCGTTCAAGCTGAAGGACATCTGGGCGCTCCGCGTCCGCTTCCAGATGGAGCACCGGGTGCGCGAGCTCGCACTTTTCAACCTGGGTATCGACAGCAAGCTACGTGGCTGCGATCTCGTCGCCCTGAAAGTCCGAGATGTTTGTCAAGGGGATCAGGTGGCGACGCGCGCCATCGTGCTGCAGCACAAAACCCAGCGCCCAGTCCAGTTCGAGATCACGCCGGCAACCCGGGATGCCTTGCAGGCGTGGATCAAGCAGGCCGGCCTGAAGTCGGATGACTTCATCTTCCCCAGCCGGCTCCGCGACTCACCTCACCTCGGTACACGCCAGTACGCCCGGATCCTCGGGCACTGGGTCGACGAGCTGGGCCTGGGCCGCGCCGACTTTGGGACGCACTCGATGCGCAGGACGAAGGCGACGCTGATCTACCGGCGCACCAAGAACCTGCGCGCCGTGCAGCTGCTGCTGGGACATTCCAAGCTGGAGTCGACAGTCCGATACCTCGGCATCGAGGTTGATGACGCGCTCGAGATCTTTGAGCAAACAGAGATCTGATTCACCAGGCCGCTGGCGACCAGCACAAGGCGGGGGTGGCCAGCTGCCAACGGCTGCTGTCTGGTGTGCTGCCGGACTCACGAAGTCGGCCACGACCTGACTGTCGCAGGCGGCTGCTTTCCGATGCGCAGCTTCAGCGCGTCTGATGTGGGGGTCCGGCATTTCCCCCTTGACGGACGGCCGGTGCCGTTCCCGTTCACGTTGGCTCGAACGCCCCGGCGAAGGGTTGCGTGCGGGTGCGCGCGAGCACGTCACGCAGGTTAGCCCATGGATCCAGGCCGTTGACCTGGGCCGCTGGCAACAGGCTCATGACCACCGCCGCACGTTGCCCGGCCAACGCGCCGCCGGCGAACAGCCAGTTGTTCGCAGCCAGCTTCCAGGGCTTGATCTGTCACTCGACCAGCTTGTTGTCGCTGGGCAGTGCCTGGTCCTCGAGGTGCAGCGTCAGCGCCTTCCAGGTTTTCAGGCAATGGTCGATCGCCTCGGCGATCCACCTGCCGTCGAGCACCTGGGTGCGCTGCCGCTTCAGCCGCACGCCGAACTCTTCCGGCAGCGGCCGGCTGAGCCGCTCGTCGTGGCAAGGTCAGGGCGCCGCATTCGCCGCCGACGCGATGCACACGAACGCGAGGGGTTGTCACACGACGGCCTCAGCATCATGCGTTGACCCAGTGCAAGCGCCCCCTTGAACGTTTCTGTCGGTCGCCTGTCTTCCGTTTGGAGTTTGGGATCGATCATGAAGATGCCATTCATCCTGGGCGCTTGGGCACTGCTGGCGGCGACGTCTGCGATCGCGGCGCTGGTGTACGACAACAACGTCGGCAGCACGTTCGTCGCCGCAGGGACGAGCGATGCCAATAGGCCGTTCTTCCAAGCCGATGAGTTCCGCTTGGCGCAGGCGGCCTCCGTCACCTCGATCACTTGGCGGGGCATCTACGCCCTTAGCGGCACGGCGCCGGAGAGCACCCCCGCGAACAGGGGTCGGCTGGAACCGACCGGGCCGATCGTCCACCCAGCAGCATCAACATGGAGCGACCCATGAGCGCATCGTCCCTTCGTCTGTTCGCCACGGCCGCCGCTGCGGCTGCGGCGATTGGTGCCAGCCCGCCGGCGCTGGCCGCACCGATCCGGATCAGCGGCGGTCCGACGGGCAGCGGCCTCGGCGCTTCGGTCAGCGACGACGGCAATCGGGTGGCCTTCTACTCGGCGAGCAACCTGACCGGCGCCAATGCCGACGGCAGCTTCGAGATCTATCTGTATGACCGGCCGAGCGGCACCCTCACCCAGGTAAGCCAGTTCGCCGGAGGCCCCTTAGCCGGCGGCAACCAGGCGCCCTCGCTCAGCGGCGACGGCACCCGGCTGAGCTATCAGCACTTCACCATCAGCGGCGGATTTGGCAGCTTCCAGAGCGTGCTCTTCGACAGCACCACCAACAGCACCACCACGCTGACGCCGATGGCCCAGTTCGGCGAGACCAACGAGCTCAGCCGCGATGGCAAGAAGGTCGCCATTGGCACCGGCAATGCCGGGCTGCGCTTGTTCGACCTAGCCAGCAGCACGTTCGAGCCGGTGCTGTCCGCCAACACCTTCAACACGGCGCTCGACCGCGATGCCTCGGTGCTGGCGCTGGAGTTCTTCCAGCGGCTCGTGGTGATGAACCGGACGCTGGGCACGACGGTAAACATCACCGGCAGCAACGCTGGCTTCAACATGCGCCCGGACCTCAGCGACGACGGTCGCTGGCTCGCCTTCAGCGCGAGCTACGACCCGCTGGGCACCAACGCCGACCGCAGCGACGAGATCTTCCTGTACGACCTGCTGAACAACAGCGTGCGACAGATCACCCAGACCAGCGTCGGCTTCGGTGCCAACGGCATGGTCAGCCTGAGCGCCGATGGCACCCGGCTGGCCTTCAGTTCGCAGGCCGACCTGCTGGGCAGCAATGCCGACGGCAACTCGGAGATTTTCCTGTACGACGTGACCGACGACCACTTCACGCAGATCACGCAGACCACCGGCAGCAACATCTTCAGCACCGACCCGTCGATCAGCGGCGATGGCAAGTGGCTGGCCTTCACCTCGTCGGCCGACCTGACCGGCGCCAACCCGCGGCGCACGCAGCAGATCTTCCTGACCGAGCTGGCGCCGCGTGTGGGTGTCGTGCCCGAACCGGGCGCGCTCGCGCTGGCGGGCCTGGCGCTGGGCGTATTGGCGGCGCGCCGCCGGGCCGGCCGGGACGGCCGCGGCGCCTGAGTCCGAGGCCCGAGCCCGGCATTGGCCGGCTTCGGGCGCTGTGCTCGGGCCTTGCGCCATCTGCGCCGCCAGGGGCCCAACACGTCATTCTTGACGTCGCGCAAGTCCTGTCAGGCATCATCGGCCAGCAGCTCGGCCGGTATGACGGTGGCAAGACATGCAGTGGAATAGCGCGGCTGACTTCTTTGCGATGGGCGGCGACGGCTGGTTCATCTGGAGTTCCTACGCCCTGACGCTGGCGATGACGGTCAGCGAGCCGCGCGCATAAGGATTTCAAACGGCCTCGGCCTCGGTGCCTCGTGGGCCTCGTAGCCGGCCAGCTGGCCAATGCCAGTGTGGCCATTGCCAGTGCGGAAGTCTTGGAGGTTGGGGTCAAGGCCATTGCCTTGGCCCGATTTGGCCGGTCCCCGACGGTCGCTTGAGGGTCGCTCGGCCACACTGGATCGGGATAGCTCTGGACCTTCGGGCGGCGAGTCGATATGCGGCGCAGCGCCACCCAGGCTGCGGCTTGGCAGCTCGGCGGGATTCGATGTGTCTGGTGTCTGGGCCGACCGGCACGGCCCAGACGGCTTCTGTCGCGCGCCGCCTCGCGCCCAGCCGATGCGGTGCGGCCGTGCCTGGACGGTCTCGACCTCGCACTCGGAGGCGGCTGCCGACTCTGCTGGCGCCTGTGCGTGCGCGGGCGGCCCCTGCGGCACCACCCGCGCGCAGCTTGGCGTTCGGCGCCAGCACCCCATGAAAGCGGATCAGATGCAGCCGAGGCCGCGGCACCAGCGCCGCCAGCCGTTGCATGAACACCAGCGGACTCATTACCAGGTATCTGGCTCGGCAAGGTAGGTCTGCCCCATCTCCTCGATCAGCACTCCCCTGCGCATGAGCATCTTCATGAGTCGGGAGATGACCGTCTGCAGCAGCGCATGCCGTTCGTCGTCGGTGGGCGCATCCGTCTCGACGAAGGTCGGCGCGCCTTCGGCACCGCAGCGGTACACCCCATCCAGCACCAGGCAGTGCAGGTCGATGTTGAGGTTGCCGGCAGATCCGAAGCGCTGGATCAGCGTGACGGCGACGCCCTGTCCTTCGGCGGCGTCCAGCAGGTGGCGCGAGATCACACGCTGCACCACCTGCAGCACCGGGGTGGCGAGCTGCGGCTGCGCGGCCAGCAGCACCCGCAGCGGGATCGGGAGCGACAGCACCCACTGCCGCACCGGCACGTGCGAGATGACCTGGTCGACCAGATGCGCCGCCGTCTGCGACATGCGCCGGGCGCCGCACGAGGGGCCGAACCCGCGGCGCTTGCAACTGAAGGCCAGCAGCTTGTCGTGGCCGCACTCGCCGCAGCGCATCCGCAGAAACCCGTGCGCCAGGATGCCGCACTCTAGGCAGGCATCTAGTTCGTCCTTGATGAAGCGAGGCAGCTCTGCGCCAGTGCTCGCCTCGGTGTGCACGATGAAGCTGGCCGCATGCTGCCGCACCAGGCAGTACAGCGTGGTCTGCTCGGGGCCGTGGCGTTCGCAGTGGACCGAGGCGCCATCCGGCGCCCGCTGGGGCTGCCGGCCGATGGCTTGCACGCGAGGTTCCCAAAGTGGTGAGCCCACAAGGTCTCAAGCCGTGCTCCTCCCAACAATCGCCCTCAGCGTCGCCTACCGATGTGTGCGCTCCGCCGCGGGACCACGTTCGGGTGTGTCGCTTTGATCTGACCGGCGGCTTCAGGGCGACGAATTCAAGGGCGCGGAGATTTATGAGAACTCCACCAATCGGCGTTGCCCTGCGCTGATCCTATGTTGGCGTTCGTGGTCCATCAGTCGCCAAGTGGCGTTCTACCTGGGAAAACTGGTTCCGGCGAGATGACAAGACTTCAATCGGCGTTACCGCCGGCGATCGCCCATGTCATTCTTCAAAAACGAATCGGCCAGGTTTTCTGCGGTAAGGAACGAAGGAAACCGACTGGCGCCAGCCGCTGTTTGCACCCGTAGGGCAAAACGCCACGGAACCATCACACGAGGGACGGGCAAGAACGCTTTGGTTCAGGCTTCCCAGCATACCTAACAGCTGTCGCCCACCGTCAAGTGTTGTCGCGGCCTCGGCTTCGGCCTGAGGCCAGAGTGCCACGCAGCAGAACCGCAGCGTGTGGAGCAGCAGGCCGAACCCGAGTTGCCCCGCAGCAAATCACGGCGCCACATCTCACGCATGCTGAGCGCCGACGTCGAGCTCACTGTCGTGCGGTCTCCCGGTCACTTCGGAATCTGTCACGCCCGCCCCACGAGGCCTCGAGCCGCACCTAAGTGGCTCGCTCCAGCCGCGCCGCCAGCTCGTCGTGCTGCCGCCTGAACTTGTCGGCGTTCTTCTTCAGCTTCGCCAGGTTGTGGAGCTTCCATTGCAGCGCCGGCAAGTGGGCAAGGTGCGCATGGGGTAGCAAGTGCCACTGTGGCTCAGCACTCACCATCGACAGCAGGAACTGACGTTGCCGAGGCTGCAAGGCGCGCGGCAGTTCATGCATCAAACGTTGCCGTGTCGCGATCAGCTCGTTCAGTCCAACCGGGGCCGAAGTCATCCCTACGAACTCGTTCTCGAACACCGCTTCGAGGGGCTTCTCGTTTGGGAACAGCACCTCGTGGGCGGGCCGGTGGTGGCCAGCCAGGTAGACCACGAAGCAATCCAGCAGATCGTCGCTCCAGCCGCTGCGCGCCAGCATCAGTTGCACGTCGAAGAGGTCTCTTGGATGCTGACGGTCGAGCGCCGCAACCAGCTTTCCCCCATACAACTCGGGCACAGCCAGGACGGGGACCTCGACATGGGCCGAGAACATCTTCTGGGCCGATGGCGTCAACGCCCGGCGCTCAGGCGGCAGTACGGTGCCGCGGAAGACGAAGTTCACCTCCACCTTGAGCTCGACGCCCGCGCCGCTCACGAACAGCTTGGCCTCGTTGCCTTCCTTGGACTTGCGAAGCGTGGCCGAGAACCCCAGTGCCTCGACCCGCGCCTGGGCTGCTGCCAGTTCGACTGCGATGGCGCGGAGTGCTTCTTCGCGCGGCAGTTCGTGGCGGACGAAGACCACGTCGATATCCACCGACAGCCGAGGCATGTCCTGCACGAAGAGGTTGAGGGCCGTGCCACCCTTCATGGCGAAGGCGCGCGTGTCGAAGATCGCTGGCGTCACGGCCAGCAACAACTGCACGGTGCGGATGTAGTCGGCGTTCAAGACGGCGGCTTCAGGTTGAGGCGCTCACCGGTCTTGGTGGCCGACACCCATCGCAGCCCCCCACCCAGGCGTTCGCTGTGACGGCGCGCCAGCGCCGCCCAGGGTAGGCCCAGTTCGTCGGCGAACGAATGGGCCAACCGGGCCACCTTGATCCGCTTGAGGTGGGCCAGCAGGGTGTCCATGACGTCCAGGCGCAGGGTGCTCGTGCCCTCCACGAGATGGCGGGCTTCTTCCAGGCCCTGGGTCTTGCCGACGTCGCTCAGCAGTTCCAGCACGGCGCGCTCGGGTTCGGACACCAGGAGGTCCGATCGGCCCCCTGGCAGAGGAGCCAGGCCAACACCTGGGGGCAACGTGCCGTCGAAGAGGTGGGTGGCTTGGTAGGTGGCGGTGAACGCTGTGGTGAACCAATCCGGCAGCGTGGCCGATGCATCTCCCCAGAGGACCAGCCGCTCCTTGAAGGCGAGGTTGTGGCGAACGCCGCGCCATGCGAGGGCGGTCTTGCCGGCGACGTGCAGGCCCGGAATCTGGACACCGAGCCATGCAAGCGCTGCGTCGCGGTTCAGCTCATCTCCCGGCAGCAGGTAGACGCCGCGGCCCAGTCTGCGCAGCCAGCCGCCCTCGGCCAGTCGTGCCACCTGCTTGGCGCTCAGACCCCGGTCGGCCAACAGTTGCGTTGACAGAGGCGTGCCGCGCGGCAGCGACGCCAGTGCTTTGCGGAATAGAACACTAGGCGAGGATCCCATTGGATGGTCATTATGGCGTTTTTTCTATTCCACGCAGATTCGCGGCAACAGGCCAGTGCGAGCGGGTTGCGGATAGAAATTCCTCGCCTCTACCCTCCATGCGGTCATTTTCCGGAATTTTCTATTCCACGCAAGGAGTGCAGCGCTCACTGAAGCGCGAGTTGCCCGGCGTTTGGCTGCCCACCCTCTGCCACCCGCCCGTATGACTTCTCGTTCATCGATACGGGTTGATTGCACCGCCAAGTCGTGAACACCGACTTCGAATGAGCGCATAACTTCTTGGACCTCCCTTTCGGAGGTCTCATGAAGCGAAAACACACAACACACATCCAGCGCTCGGACACCCAATCTTGCGCCCGCATGCCAAGGCAGAAGCGCTACATGTTTCTAACGATGGCGTTCACGGCGTCGCGGTCGAGAGCGGCCCGCGCCGACAGGTCGATGGTGTACTTGATCGAGACGATGCCGCGAGGCGGCGCATAGTCGTCCGGCATGCGCGGGAACGTCCCCTCGACCTCGAAGAACTGCGCGTCTCGTAGGTTGAATCTTTGGAGTTCGCTGGACTGCCGGAGGTCGTCATGCCATCTCGCGCTGGCTAGTCGCGAACGGAACTCGGCAATGGCGTAGCCGTCGGTGCCGAGGTCTTCGACGACAGCGTCGATCAACGTGGCGAGTGTCATGTCGCCATCGGCGGTTCTTTCGAGCTGGATAGAGGCAAGCAGCAGTTGCTTGTCCACAGGCACGCGCAGCTGGTCCAAGCGCGAAATCTCGTGTCGGTCTTCAGACCGGATCGTGCTCTTGACTTCGACGTGCGCCTTTTCGCCCACGAAGTCGTGACGCTCGGCACTCGGGCCGGTCCAGAGGCGGCATGCGCGCGCGCCGAGGGCAGGGATGAGGACGTGGCGAAGCACCCAAAGCTCGCCAAAAAGCCCGATCTGCTCCGAGAGGCTCATCGTGGCTTTGATCGGCTTCATCGCCCCCCTGAACTCCGCGATGGCGTCAGCGACAGCATCGATGGGCTTGCGCCCTTGCACCGCGACGCCTTCGAACATCTGATTGGCAAGCGGCGTGAAGATGTTCTCGTAGTGGCTCTTCGACAGAACGTCGAGGTAGAGCCGGTCGAGCATCACGGTGTGAACCGTCACGGCTTCGAGCTCCTGCGGCAGCTGCTTCGGCTCCTCGCTGATCGCGATCAAGAGGTGCAGGGAGCCGTCTTCCTCGACGCCGATCCTGCAGCTTGGAACATCCGGATCGACCTCCTCGACCACGATACCGCCACCTGCCGGCGTGGCCCGGAGCTGTGACCAGCGCTCAGGCGTAACTCTGCTCATCGGCCACTCCGCGGTTCACCACATACGCGACCGATTCATCCGACGTCCTGGGCAGCGACAGCCCGAGGCCGATGACCGTGCGCACATGAGCCTGCAGCGGCTGCGGATCGAGCGGATAAATCATCAGGAGGCCGCGCGACGAGGGCCTGGATTGCCGCATCGCCTTGGCGTTGTAAGTGGTGCCAGTACGGTAGCCCTCTGGCCCGCCATGCAGGTCGACGCCTTCGTGGCGTGGCTCCGTCAGGATGCCGATCGACTCTGTTGCCGTGAGGGAGCGCTGAACCAGGCCGTAGGGGCGTGACCCCAGCAAGACCTGGCGCTCGCGCTGCGGACTTGCAACGAAGATCGTCCAAGTGACGAGTTCGCCGGCCGCAGATCGATCCCGAATCCAGTTCGCCAGCATGTCGGTCTGGAAGGCGAGCGTCTCCTCGTGGACGATGAACTGGTCCAGGAAGCTCGCGATGTCGCTCGCTGGCACGTCATACGCCAGCGACCCGCCGTAAGCGTCCTGTGTCGGTGGGTGTGCCGTCAGCAGAGCTTCGGTCAGCGCCGCGTTTCTTTCGAGGATCACCGGTTTGCGGAGCGGCAGCAAGATGGTCTGCGGGTTCTCGCCGGACCACGAGCGGCTGCTCGTCTCCTGCATTCGGCTCTTGAGCTTGCTGGTCAGCATGAGGTCGGAATGCGCTCGAATCTGGATCGCCATCTCGGTCGGCCGGCGGCCAGCCCGGTTCAGCGCCGTGATTGAGTCGCGGAGCGACTCTTCAACCAGCGCTAGCTCGACAAACCACTGGGCAATGCCCTCCGTCGTCCAAATCCGGATGAGATCTTCGTAGCCAGTGCGGAATCCATACCAGCGCGCCATTTGTAGCAGCGTGTCGGCCATGGTGGTCGTTCGCAGGAAGTAGGCGATCGTGAGCCCCTCAAGCGTCAGTCCGCGCGAAAGCCGATTGCCGCCGACAGCGATCACCTGCCTGTCGGGCTTTGCGCCGTATTCGAGTTCCTCGCCCGTCTTGCTGTTCAGGACGACGACGCTGGCCCTCGATAGATTGACTTCTGCCTCGCGCAGCACCGTCTCGCGGTCGGCGGGCAGCGCAATGTTGCCCAGATCGTCGAGGGCAGCGCCGAGCCGCAACGCCAGGCTTCCGGGAACGATGCGCTCCTGGTCGCGCCACGCCGCCATCTGTCGGTCAATCGCACCTCCGATTCGTGTCTGGTCGGCCTGAAGCTGCGACACATGGACCAGCATGGTGTTCGGCCGGCCGATCTGGCCCCGCAGGAGCCTCACAGCGCTGGCGACTGCGAAGGTGAGGATGGCGTCGCACAGGGTCTGCGGCAGGCTGAAGTCATCGTCGACGACGAGCAGGTCGCGCTTGTTGCGCCGCTTGGGTTTGAGCGCGCGTACGTCCTCGTCCGACACGGCGCGCATCACGTCCCGCCCGACAGACGACAGGCCGAAAAGCTCTTCGGTGCCCGTGTAGCCGTCCGGCCGCGGTAGCTGCACCACGAAGTCCTTCGGGAAGAGATCGATGCCGACCTCGAAATCATGGGCTCCGGGATCGATGAGGATGTTTGCGAAGGGCGTCGCCGTGTAGGCGATATAGGTTGCGCGCGGGATGCGCCGCAGCGTGTCGCGGATGAGCTCGTTCGTGACCGATGGATCGCTGCTGTCCGTCGCGGTGTCGTCGTCGATGCTTGGGTCGCGGCGATTGCCTTTGGTGTTGATCGACGCCTGGTCGGCTTCATCGTCGATCATGAGGACGGGGATGTCCGACATCTGCCCTTCAAGCGCTTGAATCCACTCGTTCAAGCGGCGCAGAATTGGTGGGATCTTCTTGGCAACCACCAGCACAGTTCCCGCGCCCTCAAAGCCGTTGGCGATGGCAGGAACCTTGAAGTCCTCCGTCTCACTGGTCAGCGACGTCCAATGCATGCCGACCTTGACGAGCTCGGTGTTCAGCCGCTGCTGTGTCTGGTTGCGCAGCGAGTCGTGGATGCCAGACAAGACGATGATGAGCCGGTAGCCCACGTCGGCAGCCCTCGCTGCGACCGCGGTGAAGTTAGCCGTTTTCCCACTCTGGACATAGCCAACGACCAAGCCGCGGCACTGATACTCGGTGTACGAGACAGGCGTCGTCTTGCCGATGATCCGCAACGACTCCTCGGCCACTGAGTCGACTTGGTGCGGCTTCCACTTCGGCTGCGCCCTGAGGAACCGCTCATGAGCTTGCCAGTTCGTCCACTCGACCCTATCCGTCCAGGACGGGATAAGGGGCCGGATGGCCAAGCGCGTGATGATCTCAGGCATCGCCGAAATTCTTCAGTACGCCTGCCTCTTCCAGTGCCTTGAGGAAGCTAGAGAGGGCAAGCTTCGCGTCGCTGTTCGTCTCGATCGCTCGCACCAGATCAACCAGAGCAGGAATGCGGGGCGTCACTTCAATTGTTTCGCCAGTGAAGCTCGGCTTGCGCTCCCATGGCTTGCTGCCGGAATCGACGACTCGAATCGAGTTCGGGATGGGCTTTGGAGGCTTGGGCTTCGCGCCACCAAATGGCGGCGCTCCGGGCGTACCGCCAGTTCCCGGCGGGGGAGCTTTCCCGGGAGGAGTGGCGCCGGTGCCGGGCGGCGGCGCGGGCGGGGCGGGGGGCTTCCTGCCGGGCTTCTTATACCGGTCCCGCGCTTCGGACCTCGGCTCCTTCACGATCTCCTTGAGGCGAGCGCTGGTGTTCACAGGAAGCCGGATTTCCTGCTTCGAAATATTGACCTGCAGCGGTCCATCGGCGTTGCGCTGGAAGTCGATCGCGACGCGGAGCAGCTTCGTCTTCTCGTCAACAGCGAACAGGCCTTCCCAGCCACCCCATTTAATCAGGCGGTCCAGCCGATAGAAGTAGAAGCCTTGTGTCTCGTTCCACCTGCCATAGAGTGATATGCGTTCGCGGGCTTCACGCTGCGCCTGCGGGCTCTCTCCCGAATGGAATAGCTCGATCTCCTCCTCGTTCGGTGTGATCGTCGCCTGAACGGTCAGTACTGCCCTTGTTTCGGGATTGTCCGGGTTGAGGGTGATGGTCCTCGGGTCAAAGGGCTTGCAAAGAGGGTGGCCCATCGGGTCGTTGGCGACCAGCGGCGTGCCGTTGACGCGGATAGTGAGCTGCTCGCGGCCCTTGGCCTTGCCTTGGATGAAGCGGTGGAACACAAGCTCAAGGTGATGCCGCAGCTCGGTGACTTCTACCGTGTAGGGGTCAACATCCCTGACTGATGAGACTTCGCTCGGGGGCCGCATGTTGGTCAGCAGCACCGCCGTCCCGGTCTCCGGGATCTGCGTCTGCGCCGAATACTTGGCTTCGACCGGAGAGGTCAGCATTACCCACTTGCCCGTCTTCGTCAGGTGATCCTTATCCCATGTCCGAACCCCGGCTTCGCTATTCTTCGCGGCTCGGCTGACCACTGTGAGGGTATCGGCCTGCGACCACGAGGCGCCCTTCAGGCCGTATCCAAATTTGCCGAGATCGTTCCCGCCGTAGGCCCTACGGTTCCCGACGCGCATGGCCTTCCTAAGCTCTTCGGGCGACATACCTTTGCCGTTATCCCGGACGCACATCCACCGTCCGCCCTCGTTCGGGTTTGGAAAGTGGATATCGATCTCCGTCGCGCCGGCAGAGATGCTGTTGTCGACGAGATCGGCGATGGCACTCGGCAGGCGGTACCCGGCGCTGGCGAGGATCTCGAAGAGGCCTACCGGATCGGGCTCATCGCCACCATCTTCGATCGCTGGTGGAATGGAAAGCTGGTGCTTCGGGAACAGTTGCGGGAAGCTATCCCCCAGCACCTGCAGCGTGTGATCGCCCTCGTTGCCGTGCAACGCGATCATTCCGGCGCGATCGAGTCCGGCGCTTTCGCCGTGATCCACGATGCCGCTGTGGGCGGTGTGCGTCTTCGGGATGACGATCCATGACGCGGCTGCGGGCGTCACTGACGCATCGACCACCATCGCGAACAGCACGCCTGGCTCGACAAACTTGAAGTAGTCACTGGTCGGGCAGTAGCCTTCGAGCCGCCAGTTCTTCTCCTGCCGCTTCAGCCATTGCTGCTTGGACACGACGCTTGCCTCATCGTCCATGAGGCGACACTCCATCATGATCTTGTCGCTGTCCTTGGCCGACGGGAACACGCGATCGACCACCGTGCCGTCGAAGTTGATCGCTCGCTGCCTGGACCCTTCGCGGCCGTCACGATAGGCATGAAACATCCCGAGCTCGCTGTGCGTCAACAGGCGAAGGATCACGAATCTCATACTTGTCCCTGGGTCGTTCCAACAAGACGCTGATCGAGGCCGAGCAGCTCCACGCGAATATCGTCGATCTCAGGCGTCCCGAGGTCAGAGCGCATGGCCATGGCGATGGAGTATGCGAACAGTGGAGGGACCGCGTTGCCGATCTGCTTGAAGGCGGAGTTCATCGCTCCCTTGAAGACGAACCCATCGGGGAAGGATTGCAGCCGGGCCGCTTCGCGCACGGAGATCGTCCGCGCCTGCTGCGAGTCGAAGTGGATGTGCGAATAGGAGTCCTTGCCCAGATGCGCGAGCAGAGTTCTGACCGGCCGCTTCGCTTCCAGCTTCCACCACTTGTTTGAAAACTTCGTGGGGTCGTAGGGGATGCGCCACGATTTCACGTAGTCGCGCACGTCGGCGTTGCGCAGGTCGGTCGACAAGCCTGCGGCTTTCCGCGCCTTGAGCCACTTAGCGATCTTGCTCTCGACGTAGGCGTGGATCTGAGGGTACTCCCAGCCTTCGGAGATTTCCGCGAAGATCTTGTAGTCGCGCGGCAGGTGTCGGATGACGTGACCTGTCGTGGCCTTCTTGGTTGCGAATCCTCGCCATTGACGCATAAGCCTCGAGTACGGCGTCGTTGGTCTAGCGGCCACATACTCGACCGGGCCCATCGGGTCTTTCACGCCGCCACGGAGCTCGCCGCGTTCGTGCAGGTTGAGCGCATAGATCGGCGGCAGGTCTGACAAGGCTTCGGCGGCGGTTGTCGCTGGAGGAAGCGTCTTGACCGGATCGGCGACGTAGCGGTGGTGCACTGAGCCGTGATCCATGATGACTTGGCGCGCCGTGTTCTTCGTACCCTGATAGCCCTGCGGAAGCACGACGTAGTGCGTCGGCTTCGGGAACGAGGGCGTGATGCCTGTGTCGCGGTGGTAGCCGATCAGGATCATGCGTTCGCGAGTCTGCGGCACCCCGTACCACGACGCGTTCAGCAGCGTGTAAGCCACCTCATAGCCTTCGTCGGACAGACTCTTGGCAACCAGCTCGGCGACGTTGTTGCCGCCGTGGTTCATGATGTCTGGAACGTTCTCCATGAGGAGGGCGACCGGCTTGACCCTTCGGATGTAGTGGACGTAGCGCTGCCAGAGGTTGACGCGGCCGTCGACGAGGAAAGCCTCATCAGCCGTACCCTCAAGCCTTCTGTAGGCCTGCTCGCGCAGCTTGGCGCGGCCGACACGCGCGAACGCTTGACAGGGCGGACCTCCGACCAGAACGTCGACCTGGTCATCGACCGGCCCGCTGAGGCCGATATCGGCGAATACATCGGCGGGGTCTTCGGCGTTCACGTCACGAGCAACATAATGCTCCGGGCCATCGCCGCCCAGATAGTGCGGACCGAAATTCACGCCGTGCGAGAGCGCCGCGTGGCTGTCGATCTCGACAGAGCCGACTGGTTGGAATCCTGCTGTCAGGAATCCGAGTGAGATGCCGCCGCATCCAGCGAACAGATCCATGTATCGGGGCGCTTGGCCCGACTGGATTCGTCGAAGCTTTTCGGCGATGAGGGACATGAGCAAAGAGGCAGAGGCGGCTTCAGGCGGCAGAAACGGCATAGCGTGAAGCGAGCGGTTCGGCGCCCCTCCCTCTATGCGAGTCTCCCTTGTGGTTACCCTGCTAGTGCAGGATCGAATCTGGAAAGTCTACCTGCGCATCCAGTGCTGCTCTCTGGGTGCTCGGTGAGCTGCTACCTTCGACGTCAATAGTGCGGGTGTGGCTTTGCCAGCACCCGCCTACTGCCGGTCCGCAGGCCCAATCGAATGGACGTTGTCTCTCCCGAAGTGCGCAGCCGGATGATGTCCAGCATCCGCGGCAAGAACACGCAGCCCGAGCTCATCGTCCGGTCGCTCGTCCATCGACTCGGCCTGCGCTTCCGGCTTCATGGCAAGGGGCTTCCCGGGCGGCCTGACCTCGTCCTCAGCCGGCATCGGACGGTCATCCTCGTGCATGGCTGCTTCTGGCATCGGCACAGCTGCGGGCTGGCGGCCGTCCCGAGGACCCGGCCGGAGTTCTGGGCGGCGAAGTTCGATGCGAACGTCCGGAGGGATGCGCGCAACAGGGCCGCACTGGAGGCGCTCGGATGGCGCATCGTCGAGGTTTGGGAATGCGAGGTGCGCGATCTTGAGAGCCTTGCCATGCGCATTCGGGCGCTGTTTGCCGTCTGATATCGGCCCTGTGCTTCGGCGTTCAGTTCCCTGTTGCGCGCGACTCTGATCCATGTAGATTGGTCTTAACTTTGGAAAGGCGAGGGCATTCTTTTGCAGATGCTGATGGTGCGCGTCGACGAGAACTTGAGATCGTTGACCGAGGAAGGCTGATTGGCAGAGGTGGACGATTCCTCAAGCGCACGGATGCAGGGACCTGGGCGGCAGAATCACCCGCGAGAAATCTACGACCACTAAGCCGGACTGAGTTGCCTTCACAACGTCCGTTTTGCGCTGGGTATCGTGCTACGCGGATCGTCCGCCACCGACCGCAACCGCTCCAAAGCGGCCAACCAGTTCTTCGGGCACAAGCGGGCACGCTGTCACGAGTTCATCGGCCGGCAGGTGCATCTCTGCCCATCCTGGGGTTGAGATGAGCACAAGTGGACTCAATCGGTTCTTGACGGGCACGAGTAGCTAACGACCCAACGGTCAGTGCTGACGCTGACCGTTGTGCCGGTCTCCCAATGGTCGGCACGGAAACGCGCACATGCGTCTCTGGGCACAGAGCCCAACGGTCATTTCGATGACCTCGAAAAAGCTGCCGGGCACAGCCTGGGCACAAAGTGGGCACAGGATGGGCACAAAGCAAAAAGCCACCCGCTTGGGTGGCTTCCGCTTCGCAGCTAACTCGTTGATTTAGCTGCTGTTTTCGTGGTTGCGGGGGCACTTTGGGTTATGAGCCCCTTGTCCCGTTTGACTAACTCACTCGGCAGCTTCCACTCTGCTGCCTATGAAGACCTGTCCACCCCCCATTCTCCCTCGCAGCCTGTCGGACTTGCAAGCCATCTGTAGTGTCACGATTCACAGTGCTAGACGCCACGCTGCCCCGACCAGCTGTGACACCTCGGCCTATGGCGACGATGGTGCGCCGCTGACCCCTAGGGGCATTTCGGGCACGATCTCCACCAACTGACACCGGTCGCCTAACAGTATTCACAACCCGGCCAGCCTCACGGCTTGGTGGCCCACCGATCTTTCGGCACCCAGATCCGGGCTGGCGACGGCAAGCCTGGGGGCTCGGCAGCAATCTGGCTATTGGATCTCGACTGTAGAACAGCGGAGGAGCCGGTCGGCGCCGGCGGGCGTACTCACGGTATTCGGCAATAAGCCGACATTCGACTCGGCCGTCAGCGGCGGAACCAGCGGCAGCTACGCGAGGTACAGCAGACCTCGGGTCGCGGTTGGGCGTCTCGCAGCCCCGACGACTGCTTCCTTGCCGCGCGAACTGGCGGTACCGACCCTGAGCGGAAGCAACGGCCAGGCCGGCAAGTGCACGCTCCGGAGCGGTTGCGGCCGTAGGCGCCAGCGACCTGAACGTACGCAAGCCGCAGCTTTGCGGACAGAAGGGCGTGACGATCAGAT
>JACCDR011874942.1_pt1 | contig 22885 bp, 30 predicted proteins | sample 7446431 | NCBI WGS metagenome assembly JACCDR01 (sample SAMN15323443, study PRJNA562643) | freshwater metagenome | isolation source: river surface water | place: USA:Blue River Watershed | collected 2017-08-17 | reverse complement strand
GAAGAATACACTTGATAAATTTAGACATAATAAGAAATTTATTCGTAAACTTAATTTTTTCATAGAGAATTTTATTAGCTATTATTCCCAAAAAGAATTAGATTTAAAGACTATTCGAGAAATACGAAAAATTACCGAAATGTGGGTTATTTCTCATGTTTCACCTTATAATGTATTTCAAAGTGATAAACACTTTGAGTATTTGAAAACAGATCATCCAACGACTAGACGAACCTCTTTTAGAACTGTAAAAACTCTCAGTACTAAATACTCTAAAGTTGATGTTAATTTTCTCATGTCTCGTCACAACGAACAAGTTTTCGGTGCCTTCAAAAAAGCAATAAGAAGTGATGTTAATCATGAAGTTGATAGGTTATTTCCAGCAAAAAAAGCTGGCGGCAAATTAGTTGGTGTTGAAATTGAATGTATAATTCCAATTAAAAATATTGAAAAAATAACTGGAACAAAATTTGAAGACAGTAGAAAACCAATTTATGATTATATTTTTGCATATATCAATAACTGGACTGTTGAAAACAAGTTCAAATACTTAACGGTGAAAAGTGATGGTTCTATTAACGGTTTTGATGCAAATAAAGAATTTGCTGTAGAATTAACTTACATTTTAAATTTAGCTGAAGGGGATAGAGCTTTCACTAATCTTGAAAAGTTATGTAAATTCTTAAGCAAAACACTAGAGGCTAGAGTTAATAAATCTTGTGGACTTCACATTCACTTAGATCAACGTGATGTGTATAATCAAGAGAATGAGGATGGTGCTAGTGAGGTACTAAAGCGCTCTATTAGGCTAAACAACGCACTATTCGGACTAAAGTTCATCATACCCAAGTCCAGATTAGAGGGTAACTATTGTAAGCTTAAACCTAACTATTGTAGGCCAATAGCAAACTATGTTAGGGATAAAAAACCAGAAATAAGAACTAAACTTTACAATTATCCTGACTCTGATCGGTATAAAGCAATAAATACGTTACCGTTAGATAGTAAGGGTACAATTGAGGTTAGACTTCATTCTGGAACAGTTTCTTATGAAAAAATTAGAAATTGGATAGAGATACTTTTAAACATTATGAAAAATCCTAATTTTGATGCTGAGACTTTTCAAGGCGAGGAGCTTTCGTTACTTAAACGTGACTCGGAATTAAATGAAGCGTTTATTTCAATGCTTGACTTACCTAAAGAAAAAGAGTATCTTGCTCACTACATAAAAGATCGTTTTGATAACTTTAAGAATAGTGACAGTGAGGGTTCTGAAGACGAAAAAGCTATTTCAATTTTAAGCTTGGATGGAGTTAGACACCGTATTGATCGAGTCAGAAATAGAATTAGAGAGGAAAGTAATCGTTACCATCAAAATTCGTTTTACGGTGGTATAACTGTTGAACCTTCAACTTTATACACAGCTAGTGAATTTATTCACCTTTTTACTTCAGCACCAACAATAGAAACTGAGGTATCAGAACCAGAACCACAAGAAGAAACATTGATTGACAGAATCCAAAGATTAAATGAAACCAGAAGACGTGTTTATGATATTGAGGCGAGATAATTATTATGAAAATCTTAAAAAGAAAGAGAGACAATTAAATATGTGTAGAATAATGGCTTTTACAAATTTTTCAAAAATTAAACACGAAAATCTTAAGGCTAGAGCCGAATTGATTGGTGATTTATTGCTTAAAACTGAATGCAAAGATGGTTTTGGTTATTCCATGATGGGAGAAAAGGGTATCTTTGGTGAAAGAACTACTAAAACATACTTTAATTCACATATTTTAAATAAAATTGGACCAATTAAAGGTACTTTTGTTTACAAAGACGATCAAAATTCGTTTGGTGAAGTCAGTAAGGTTACGGGTGGTGCGATATTTCACGGACGAGTTTCGACCAATAAGCGGGGCTTAAGAAACGCCCATCCAATCAACAATCACGGTTGGAGTTTAATACATAACGGCGTTGTATCTAATTTAGGTGCTCGTTATGAAATGGTAACTGACGGTAATGATAGTGAGCATGTCTTACATCACTTGGTTAATGGTGGTATTGAGGCTGTTGCTGAAAACCTGACTGGATACTATGCTTTTGCTGCATTTGACCCATTGGGTAACTTACATATTGCTAGGGATTGCATTGCTAATCTTTACGTTGCAACTATTCCTAGATTAGAAAGTCTAGTTTTTGCGACAACTAGAGACCTAATTGAAGACTTTTGTGAGAAAAATTTCTACGATTATTCTCCATTAGAACAAGTGACACATGACACTTATTTGGTTTTTGATAAAACTGGTAAACTTATTCAACAAAGAGATTTTGACTCTAAAGGTTTTACTGAATACGAAAGAAGTTTCAGTCATTTATCTTTAGGATACGAGCTTCAAGGTCCGAATAACTATTATGGGAGTGACGATTATGCTTCAGCTACTAGTAATAAGAAATTCTTAGAAGAGGCTCGTAAAGTTGATGAGACATACACTTTTTATGATGCTCAGACTGGACATGAGATTTCATTGTTGGATTTCAAGTCTTTGTCCGAGGATGAGTGGTACACTATTGATATAGTTCGTAAAGACGGGACTTTAGTGGATTATATTGACTATGACAAAAAACAGACATATTGGAAATAACAATATATGTTGTTAATAGTTGTAGTAATCGTTGTTCTATTTTTTAAAAACTTTATAAAAGAGATAAGGGATAACTAATGGATGGTTTACAGAAATATTCGGCAGCAATTTGCTCAATACATTTTCTATATACAATTTATATTCTGTTGTTGGGACATGCTGGTGAAGACGAAGAATTGTTACAGACTATTAAAAAAGAAAAGGCTATTATATTTTTATTTTTTATACCAGTATATTTAAAGGCAATAGGTATATGATGACAAAAAATACCTTTATTATTAAATATATAAACAGAGGTACAAAACCATCAAGGGGTGCCAATTATAATACTGGTAATAAATGGTATTTTAGGAAAATATTCGTTGAGCTTTGGTTGAGAAAGAAATTGTGGTGTGGTTATTGTGGGGTTAAATTTGATTTAAGAAATCCAAAAAATAGGCCAACTTTAGATCACATCATTCCACAAGCAGAAAACGGAAGTCACAATATTAAAAACTTAACACCTTGTTGCATTAAATGTAATAAGAAAAAGGGGGTTCAAAAATGGGAAGTAAGGTATCCAGTAGAAAAGTTCGGAATTCTGGGGATGAAAAAAAATTAACTCTATTTGAGTTTATTGAGACGTATAACATGTCAAACTCAACTAGAAAAGATTATAACACGCCGTATCCAAATGAAGTTTTAGATAGACTTTATAACAAAGTGTGTGTTAATATAAAAAAACAATGTGGAATTAACAATCCCGATTTTGAAATTAACATTTTTGGGAAAATAACTAAAGTACATGGGGGTATTGTAGTATGACAGAAGTAGTAAGAACTGGATTTAAGACATTTGACCGTCAAAATCCTAAAGTTTATCGCAAATTTAAAAAGTTTGCCAATCAACTTTACAAAAATGGTCGAAGACGTTATTCAGCTTGGGCAATTATTAACGCAATACGTTGGGAAGAAGATTTCACTACACGAGGTAGTAAATTTAAAATTAACAACGACTTTATTGCTTTATATGCTAGAAAGCTTGTAAAAAATGACACAAAGTTTAAAGGATTTTTTAATTTAAAAAGTTTAAAATAATTCTTGACAAAAAAGTACATTGTGATATACTAATTAAATAAGGGTCGAAGATATAAAGTTATAGCACCTTTTCTGTCATGGGTTCGAGTCCCATCAAGGCGTAAGTCTTGTAGCTCAGATGGTAGAGCAAAAAGCAAAAAACACCTTTTATCAGATTTTATCCTTAACTTTTCTCTGAAGGGAGAACGAATGGCAAAAACATATACAAATTTAAACAAAAATAGCATTAAGCCTAAGCTTAACCCAGTTGTTAATAACGCTGGTGGAGTTTCTTTCGCGGTAGGTGATAAAGAAAAGCTTGAACGCTTTTTGATGATCGGCACTTTTGGTGGAACTTATTACGCTTCAGAGCAAAAATTGACTGACGCTGCAACCGCTACTTTAATCGCAATGATTAAATCTTCACCTAAATTGGTACTAGATTTAACTACAAAATATGTGACTGAACGTCGATTGTTAAAAGTTGACACAGCTCTATATATTTTAGCTTTAGCCACCACTCACGGTGACGAAGCTACTAAATCTACTGCATATTCTTTAATTAAAACTTATTGTAATACCGCAACTCATTTATTTAATTTTGTATCTATGGTAAATGACCTTCGTGGTTGGTCAAAGGGTTTATGTCGTGGAGTATCAAGTTGGTACACTAGCAAAACTGAAGACCAATTAGTATATCAATGGTTAAAATATCGTCAACGTAATGGTTGGACTCATCGTGACGTATTGCGTTTATCGCATCCAACTCCAAACGGAGACCGTCAAAATTTAATCTTTGCTCACATGGTGGGTAAAGACGCTAAATTGCTGGACAACAAGCGCTATATTGCGTTTAATGAAGTTCAAGCTTATAAAACACACGGACACGATATAAAAACTGTTATTGAATGCATTAAAGAAGGCGATCTTACTTGGGAAATGGTTCCAACTGAACTTCTTAATGATAAAGATGTTTTAATTGAGCTTTCTAAAAATATGCCATTGATGGCTTTGATTCGTAATTTGAATCGAATGACTATTGCTGGGATTTTTGATCGCCCAACTAAAGAATCTGGTGCAATTTTTTCACGATTGAGTTCAGAGTCAGAAGTTACTAAGTCTGGTATTCACCCAATTTTTGTGTTAAACGCTATTCGCACTTATTCACAAGGTCGTGGAGATTTAGGTTCGCTAACTTGGCACCCTAATCAAAGACTTATTGACGTTTTAAATAAAACTTTTGATTTAGCGTTTAAAAATGTTGAAACTTCGTATCAAAACGTGTTAATTGCGGTAGATACGTCTGGTTCAATGTCGGCTGAAGCTACAGGGACAAAAATGTCCTGCAAAGAGCTTTCAGCGGCACTAGCTTTATCAAATCTGAAGTCAATGCCTAATGCTAAAGTAATCACTTTTACTTCTGAGTATTTTGAAGCAGACTTTGGCGCAAGAACTAGCTACGACGATGTTTTAAGAAAACTAAATCGCAGTGGTTCAACCGATTGTGGTCAAGCTTTCCGCTATGCGTTAGATAAAAAACTTGACTTAGACGCTATTATCATTTATACTGATAATGAAACGTGGGCAGGAAATAGAGCGTCCCATGATTTATTGGCAGAATATCGACGTAAATTTAATAAGGACGTGAAAGTAATTGAAGTGGCTATGGTCTACAATACTTTTACTAACTATCCAACCGATAAGAACGTAATTCGTACTGTTGGTTACGATAGCAATATTCCTGAGTTAATTACTCGATTTATTAAAAATTAAAACAATTTGTTTGGTCGCAGGATACTGGGTTATATTTTTTATTGTGAAAAAAAACTATTGGGTTCGATTCCCGATTAACTGATTTAGCGTGGTGCAATGATCGTTCCCCAGTCCAAATTTTATCAAACATCGTTTCTGTGGTCGATTTTAGTGGGTTATTTATCGGAAAAAAATTCCATTAAAACAAACTTTATCATAGAAACAACATTTTAGAGGGTCGCTAATAATGGGTTATCTTGCTAATATAATGTCCAATATTATTTAATTTATCCTCACAAATTTATGGCATATAAAAATAAAAAAGATCAAGCTAGGTGTAGTAGAAAATATTATTTAGCTAATAAAGAAAAAATAAAACAAAGCGCTCGTCTAAGCAATAAAAGACGAATGGAACGAAATCGAGAGTTTGTTAATAATTATTTAAAAAATCATCCATGTGTTGATTGTGGTGAAAACAATATAATTGTATTAGAGTTTGACCACATTAGAGGGCAAAAAATAAATGCAATTGCTAATATGAAAGGTTCATATTATAGTATTTCAACAATTAAGCGTGAAATTGAAAAATGTGAAGTTCGCTGTGCGAATTGTCACAGAATAAAAACATTTGAAAGAAGAAAAAACAGAGAACATAAGGTCGAAGGTTAATGGGTTATTAAACTACATAGATAATGCTCAGGTGAGATTCCTGACCGTCACAAGATACTAGACGTTAATGTATCCGTCAGAACTAGCGTTATAATAGAAGTTCTAAATTCCATTACCAAAAATTATCTTATGTTCTCCACTTTCTTTGAAAGGAATTTTTATGATTAAACTATACAGTAATTTCGATCAAGACTATAATAAAAAAATAGAGCATACATTTGAAATTACTAAATTTCCAGACAATACGTCTCAAGTATGGAAAATAAATCCAGAACCACAAGAAGCTCAATTTTTTGAAATTAAATGGGAATTTGAAAATGAAGCGGAACTATTTCATGTTTGCCAATTAGCTGATTTAGTGTGTGAAATGACACATAGATTACCTAGACTTTATATGCCATACTTAGTTTGTGGTAGACAAGACAAACCTGTTAAAAATGATAAAACTTTTGCTTTAATTACATTACATGGTATATTAACTAATTTTTTTAGAGATATTATAACAATTGATGCACACAGTGATGCGTTAGCTGGACACATGATAGCCCCAATAACTAGTGAGATTCCTAACAAAAGAATTAACGAAGTTTTAAAATTATCTGATGCCGATTTAGTTTGTTTTCCCGATAAAGGTGCGGCTAAACGTAGATATTCTTACGACACTGAGTATTTTGGTGCTCCAATTATTCTGGACAAAGAACGTAATCAAGAAACTGGTGAAATTCTTGGACTTAAATTTACGACTAAATTTAAACCAGATTTATCTGGGTACAAAGTTTGTCTTATAGATGATATTTGTGACGGCGGCAGAACTTTTGTTGAAGCCGCTAAGTTGTTGAAAGAACAAAAAGCTAAAGAAGTCATATTATATACCACACATGGAATTTATTCAAAAGGTGTGAATTATTTATTTGACAATGGTATAGATAAGGTATATAATTATAAAGAAGAGGTAATTAAAGATGGCATTAGATAGAGAACAATTTTTATTGACTAAATTAGCGGAAGAAGCCTGTGAAGTAGCTCAAATGGCCCTCAAGACACAACAATTTGGCTTAAGAGAAATTAAACAAGGTGAAACAAAAAATAATTTTGAACGTTTAAGAGACGAATTAGTTGATTTATTTACTATTCTGGAACTTTTAGATTCAGAGGGATTTGTAACAGATTTACACAATGATAACTTTGATTCTGATGCCGCAATGAAAGCTAAGAAAGAACGAGTTCAAAAATACTACCTACATTCTAAAATTTTAGGTAAGGTTGAGTAATGGAATCACTGGCATTTACTAAATTAGTTATGCCAAGCGACCTCAATCCAGCAAATCGCTTGTTTGGTGGTCAAATGATGAAATTCATTGATGAGGCTGCGGCATTATATTGCTTTACTAAGCTTAAATTGATGAACGTAGTTACTGTTTCTGTGTCAGAATTGACATTTTTGAAACCAGTATTTCAGGGTGATGTATTAGAGTTTTATGTTCAAGTTTATGAATTAGGTAAAACTTCTATTACATTAGAAGTAAACGTTAAATGTACTCCAACCGATGCTGCAAGACATAGCATGACTGAGGGAACTCATAGTGTTACAACTTGTAAAATTAAGTTTGTTTGTATTGACCCTAGACTTGGTGTTTCAGTACAACATGGTTTAAATAACGATAAATTAAGAGAATTATTAACGAACGAATAGCTCAGTTGGTTAGAGCGTCATAGGTTGAAACCTGTGAAGGTCGGTGGTTCGAGTCCATCTTCGTTCTCCATTTAAAAGAAAGAGGTATTATATGTTAGCAGTAGAAGCTAAATTTTTAACAGAAAACGGTAAACAAAAAGGGTTAAATAAAGTTAGACCCATTTTAAAAATTATTAAAAACGCCGTAAAAAACGGAGAACCAGATGTTCTAGTTGGGAAACTATCTGATGAACAAATAGATATTTTAGAATCTATGGGTTATGGTGTTTTGAATCACAAATCGTTTAATGAATATACTGGAAACCATGTAGTTTCTTGGTATTGTGACTCTAATGAGTGGTTATGATTTGGTTCACCAGTGACACACATTTTGGTCACAATAAAATTATAGAATATTGTTCTCGACCAGTCACAGATGCTAGAGAAATGGACGAGTTAATGCTTAAAAACATTAACGATAACGTCAAACCAGAAGACACTCTGTATCATCTAGGTGATTTTGGTACTGGTGGCTGGACTAATATGGTTTCGGTATTAAAACGTATTAAGTGTAAAGACTTACATTACATTATCGGCAATCACGACAAAAACATGATGTATCCAGAAGTACAAGCAATGTTTAAAAGCTTTCAACACTATAAGGAAATTATAGTTGAAAATCATCGCATTGTTCTTTGTCACTTTGCTCTCTTGGAGTGGCACCAAATGCATCGAGGGGCTTGGATGCTACACGGGCACAGTCACAACACCCTACCATATCCAGATATGATTAAGAATTGTAAAATTCTGGATGTTGGTGTGGATATGCCTGACTGGAACATGCGCCCAGTGTCTTTTGATGAGATTAAAGCTATTATGGATAAACGTGAAACATTTAAATATCCCGAAAGGAAATATGAACAATGAGTCAATTTAGTGAAGATTTAAAGTTTAGAATCAAATATAATAGTCATACTAAAAAATATACTCCTGAAAGATATGTTAGTAAATTTTGGGGATTGCTAAAATCTTGGCAACCAGTGCCATACTATTCTAATTTCTATCAAGAATGGTGGAACACAGAATGGGAATATTATAGCGAAACTGAAGCGCTACTAGCTATTGACTATTGGAAAAACAAAACACCAGAAAACGCTGAAATAATATATAAAGAGCTTGACAAATAACTAAAAACGAGGTATTATAATAGTATAGGAGAAATAATGAAAGAAGCACAAACACCAGCAAGTATTGCATTCGCAAACCACAACGTAACCACCGTGACACCACAAGCGTCACATTTAATTCCAACACTTCTTTGTGACTTTTATAAAGTAAGTCATCGAGACCAATATTTACCAAAAACTACACTAGTTTACAGTACATGGACTCCACGTCGATCTATGTTAACTGGAATTGACTACACCGTTGTATTTGGTTATCAAAAATTCATTAAAGAGTATTTAATTAACTTTTTTAATGCTAACTTTTTTAATCAACCAAAAGAGAAAATCGTAGCTGATTATTCTCGTTATATTAAATATACTTTAGGTGTTGCAAATCCTTACACTAAACATTTAGAAGATTTACACGACTTGGGTTATCTACCAATTAAGATTAAAGCTGTCAAAGAAGGTACTATTGTTCCAATGAGAACACCAACTTTGACTATTCAAAACACCGACCCTCGTTTTTTCTGGTTAACAAATTACTTTGAAACTTTAATGTCAGCAGAGTGTTGGAAAATCTCAACTTCAGCTACTATTGCTCACAAAGCTCGTACTATTTTAAATAAGTACGCTATGGAGACTGTTGGTGACGCTTCTTTTGTTCCGTTTCAAGGCCATGACTTCTCTTTTAGGGGTATGTCTGGACTATATGATGCTGAAAGCTCAGGAATGGGCCACCTTCTGTCTTTTGTCGGCACTGACACTATCCCAGCCATTATGGGCGCAGAACATTACTACGGGGCTAATATCGAGAAAGAACTAGTGGGTTGCTCTGTACCAGCAGCAGAACACGCTACGGTATGTGCTAATGGTATGGACGAAAAAGCTACTATTACTCGTTTCTTAACTGAAATTTATCCTACTGGTATCGTTTCATTTGTTTCTGACACTTGGGACTTCTGGAATGTAGTTGGTACTATTTTGCCAGAACTTAAAGACCTTATTATGAAACGTGACGGCAAGTTTGTAATTCGTCCCGATAGCGGAGACCCAGTAAAAATCATCTGCGGAAACCCTGAAGGTGTCAATGATTGGGAAAAAATGGGTTTAGTTGAAACACTATGGACTATTTTTGGTGGTACAACCTCTTCAAAAGGCTATAAGCTGCTTGATTCTCACATTGGAGCCATCTATGGTGATTCTATCACTTTGGAGCGAATGACAGCCATTTGTGAAGGTTTAAAAGCCAAAGGATTTGCGTCAATCAATTGCGTTTACGGTATTGGTTCTTTTACATACCAATATAATACTCGTGATACATTAGGGTGGGCAGTTAAAGCGACTAATGTTGTTGTAGATGGTGTTGAAACTGCAATCTTTAAAGACCCTAAAACAGATAATGGTACTAAAAAATCAAACAAAGGTGCCGTTATTGTTATGGAAGACCCTAAAACTGGTCAAATCGTAACAAAAGATGGTCTTAAAATTAAAGAAACTGAAGTAAACTATAATATGCACCAAGATATTTTTCAAAACGGTAAATTATTGGTTGAAGAAACTTGGTCAGGTATTAAGAATAGATTGGGTACATCTGGAAACTAAAAAAATTATAAAAATATCGAATTCGGGCATCAATAGATACAATGGGTGCCCAGCTTCGTATAAATATCATTATTTAGATCGTCTACGTTCACCTGTTCGTAGCTCCGCTTTATTATTTGGTTCAGCGGTTGACGCTGCTTGCAATCACTTGCTTGAAAATCACGGCGATAGACGGTCTGACCCTAAATTGCTTGAAGAGGCTATTTTAATTTTCAAGTCTAAATGGGAACAACAACTGGACCAGAATAGCTCTACTGGTGAAGTAATTGATTTACCAAAAAACCCATATATAAAGTATTTTAAAAATGATTATGACCATAGTTTGTTTTCAGAAGATATTCTTGATGTATTTGAAGAACAATTAGGTGTAACCGATTCAGAACTTTACTTAAAGTGGCGAGAAGAGAATTTTGAAAAATATTATAAAGGTAAGTCGTTTTTAGGAATACCAGAAGAAGAAAGAATTTCTTACAATTATGGCAGTTGGTTAAGCCTTTCAAAAAAAGGTCCAATGATGATCGAAGCTTATTTTAATAATATTTTACCACAATTTAAATCAATTTTGACTTTACAGCGTCAAATTGAAGTTGTGGACGATAAAGATAATGTGGTTCAGGGTATTGCTGAGTTTGTTGCGGAACTCCATGATGGTCGAGTGTGTTTAGTTGATAACAAAACAGCATCTAGTCCTTATAGTGAAGATAGCGTTCGTAATTCACAACAATTAGCTCTTTATAAGCAGATTTTAAATATTCAAGCTCGTACAGAAGGGGCTGATTGGAAGATTCCTATTGATTGTGCTGCGTATGCTGTTATGATTAAGAAGACGGAACAAAATAAAACATGTTCTGCTTGTGGATTTAATAGCGCAAGTAGTCACAAAACTTGTAATAATACAATAAATGGCTCTAGGTGCGGTGGAGAATGGAAATTATCACCATTTCATTCAACGCAGTTTATTATTGACAACATTACTGAAGAATTTGGAAACGCAGTGTTAGAAAACGCTAGTACTGTAATTAGTTGCGTTGAGAAAAGCGCTTTTCCAAAGAATTTTGAAAGATGCTATAATGTTTTTGGTGGAGCTTGTGAGTTTCTGGAACATTGTCGCGGTAAAGGTGACAGTACTTTAATTAAATTAGGAGATAGTAATAATGGCAAAAAGTAAGAAAAATCCATATAGCGATATTATTTTTGTTAATAACGATAAAAAAGTTCTTGACAAAGACGATGAAATGGGTGATAATAGTGATATGGGGGAAATAGTACGAGAGTTTACTCCAGAAGTAAAAGCTTACGTTCCATATTTTAACCCAGAATTGAAAATTTTTGAAATGTTTACGGTTCTTATTGACCCAGTTAGCGGTGAAACAAAACTAGAACGTAAAGAGTTAAAACATGATAGTGAACCAAGAGCTGTCATGGAAATGCAAAAAATGTATGCGGAAGATAATATTAAGAAAATAAAAGAAACTCTGAAAAGAGATACGAAAGGTAATAAATAATGTCAGTAATTAAATCAGAAAGCCTAGCAGCCCTTGCTCCAGCGCTAGTTAAGGCTCAAAGAAAAATGGAAGCAGCCCTTAAAGATTCTAAAAATCCATTCTTTAAGAGTAAATATGCTGATTTGAACGCAGTAATTGACGCTTCAGTTCCAGTTCTAAATGAATTCGGTATTGCAGTACTACAAAGTCCAGCGGTTGTTACTTCAACGAGTGGTGAAGTTATCCCCGTAATCAATACTATGCTATTACACGAATCGGGTGAGTTCGTTGTAGGACAATCTGAAATTGTTGCAGCAAAATCTAATGACCCACAAGCTGCGGGTTCAGCTACAACTTATGCTCGTCGTTATGGATTACAAGCTATGGTGACTCTAAAAGCTGAAGATGATGATGGTGAGGCAGCTATGAATCGAAATGCGACTACTCCAACTCAGTCAACGCCAACACAACAATCTAGCGGTGGAGCAAGTCGCTTTAAAGCTAGAACAAATAAGGAAATCTACTAATGAGTGAAACATTACCAACGCAAGAACAAATTGATGCTTTAAAAGCTAAAGCTAATGAAGCTACTTCTGATGAAAAGAAAAAAACACCAGAAGAAATTGCAGATCAAAGCATGAAAATTATTCGTATGAATCAGATTGCCCTGAATAATCTGGTTGTACTGGACCTAAGAAATCTTTTAAATGCATTAACTGCTCCAAACACAAGTGGTGCCGAACGTAAACAAATTCGAGAAAGTATCGAACGTGCTTTAGTGATGGGATTTGATTATGGTGTTGACATCATAAATCCTAAACTTCGTGAACACGGTAATTTAGGTAAATTAGAGTGTAGTTTTGCTGCACATTTAGCGAGACTTAAAGAAAATGGCATGATTATAATCGCAGATAATATGGCGAAAAAAGAAAAAGAAACTTTAGAAGCAGGAAAGGGGAAAGATGGGAACAACGAAACGCAAAGCAACGAAGAGAGCGTCAGCGTCGAAGCGAACAACGAAGCGCAAATCGACACCAACACGCAAACGCAAGTCTAGTTCAAAGTCGTCTAAAAAACGTACTTATTACAAATTAGGCTCAATTAAATTTATCACAAACTAGAAAGGATAAAAATGGCAAAATCAAATGAAGCTGGTGCTAAAAAAGCACAATCTATCAATCTCTTTGATATTCGAGAAATCGAAGTAGAAACAAAGACTGGTAGAAAAAAAGCTACTAAAGTGCAATTCGCTAAAGACGTTCAAATACTCTACAAGGGTAACGTAATTAGTTTCGGTGAATACAATTCAGCCTTTATGAAAAGTAAAGACGAAATGATGAGTTCATTGGAATATTTAGTGGAGAACGAATACATGACCGCAGAAGAGGCTGAAGAAAAGGCTAAATTCTACGACGAAAAGGGTATTACTGCACAGTTGACCGTAAAAATTTAAATAAAATAGTCGCACTTAAACAAGCGACACCATAATAATGATTACCTTCATAAATATATGATTGGTTCAATAAGAGACCAGTAGAGAAAACTACTGGTTTTCTTTTTAAGTGATTAGAAAGGTGACTCAAAGTGTTATATAAAGTATTTCAACGAAATGTAGAGGGTAAAAGAACTTTTGTTCCTTATAACCCAGAAACTTTTTATAAAGACAACGTTAAAAAAAGAATCTTTGAAATGTATGAAAGTCTTTACATTTACGAAGATAGACATAAAGAAATTTTAGAAAAAACAGGCAGCCTTGCTGGAATTACAGACGTAATGACCGACAAGATTGTTTTCGATTTTGACTCAAAAGAAGACCCATCACTAGCATTGAATGACGCTAGAGAATTGGTTTCAAGATTACAGTCATTCTTAGATAAAAACTCAATTCAATGTTACTATTCTGGTAATAAAGGTTATCACGTTGAAATTCAATTTGAAGGTGGACCTTTTATTCAACGAAATGAATTTGAAAATATTATTGAAAAATACGCGGGAGACTTAAAAACGTTTGACTATCGAATTAAAGATCAGAATCGAGTCTTTAGATTTCCATTGAGTCAAAATAAACAGACAAAACGTTATAAAATACCTATTTTGTTTGATGAATTTACTGATGAAAAAATTAAACATGAAAATTTCGTTAAAAAAGCTGAAAATCCTGACATTGAAAATGAAATTGTCAGTCTAATGGCTTCATTTAAACGAATTCCAATGCCAGAACAGTTTAAAAACATCGTTCCAGAGAAAAAGAAAACGCATACTAGCATAATTTTAGACGGTGAAGAAGAAAAACCCGACATGACTATGCGTCCTAAGTTTTTAACACCAGCTAAATATGTTTTATCAATGGGCTTTTTTGATAAAGGTGATAGAAACGATGCTTGTATGATATTAGCTGCGACATATAAGTATTTAGGATTTACCCAAGATCAGGCTTACTATCAAATAAAAAATGCGGTTAATGAAAGAAATCGACGCTTAGGCGAGGAAAGACTCGATGACAACGGTAAGAATGAAATTTGGAGAACTAATATCAAAGTGGTCTACTCACCAACATGGAACGGAGCGACATATTCAGATAATACACACCCTTTGTTGCTTAAAACCATCGAGAAGTATAATCTTGAAAGGTATTATAATTTAGTTAATAATAGCTCTGTATTGTCGATTAAAGACATGGCAGAGAATTTCATTAAATTTGCTGACGACATTGATAATAGGGTTGTTAAAACTGGCATTGAAGAGATTGATAAAGATTTAATGTTAACTTCGTCCATGATGGTCGGCGTTCTGGGGGCACCAAGCTCAGGTAAAACTACATTAACGAATAACATAGTAGAAGTCCAGTCTGAAAACAACATTGGTAGCTTTTTTGTATCAGCAGATATGAGTGCTCAACTTTTATATGCTCGTCAAATGCAGAAGTATTGTCGTAAAAGCTTCCAAGAAATTTTGGACAATATTAAAAAGAAATCACCTAAAGATTGGCCTAAAGAAATTAAGGACGCTTGGGATATTGTTCTTGACAAATTTAAAAATGTCGGATATACTTTTAGTTCAGGACCAACTATTAAGACTATTGAACAAAGTATTGATGAATGGGAGCAAGATCGCGGTATGCCTGTTAAATTTTTAGTAGTTGACTACCTAGAAAAGTTACGTTGTGACTATAGTGACCCAACTGCTGCTTCTGGATATAATGCATCACGTTTAGCTGATGTTACCAGAAATAAAGATTTAACTACGTTTTTACTGTTACAAACACAGAAAGCTGCTGGAGACCCTTCAGACGAACTTTTAAGTATGCGTAAGATTAAAGGCGCTTCGGTTATTGAACAAGATTGTCGTGTAGTTTTAACTACTTGGCGTCCCGGCTTTAACCCAGACGTTCAAGGCTACAATCCTGATGATAAGTTTGCTTCAATAGCTGTTGTAAAAAACAACATGGGAACTACTGGACGTTATGACTTGTCTTTTGATGGTCTTACTGGTGTTTATAAAAGCATGAATGATGAAGAGCGTCAAGAGCTTGAACGCGTTCGTCAAATTGCTTCTGAACGAAAGTTTGCTAAAGCTAACGGACAAGTTTACAAACCACAACAAAATGTTAGCTCTGGAGCTACTGAAAGTAGATTTAGATTACAACGACATAGAAAACAGCTATACTAGAGGAGAATAAAATGCGCTGCGTGGCAATTAGTGATACTCATAATAGACATAAAAAAATTACTATACCAGAGTGTGATCTATTGATTCACGCTGGCGATTATTCTTTTCAAGGGGCTAAATCTGAGGTGGAAAATTTCTATGAATGGCTTGGTGAGCAACCCGCTAAACATAAAATTAGTGTTCAAGGTAATCATGAGCGCGGAGTTGAGTGTGACTTTGAGGGAATGAAAGCTATTGCGACTAGACTTTGCCCTAATGTTCATTTCATGGACGAAGGTCTAGTTGAAATAGAAGGTCGTAAGATTTGGTGTTCAGCGTGGACGCCATATTTTCATAATTGGGCGTACAATGCTATGACAACACTAGAGGATGCTAATAAACTACAAAAACCATACATAAAAGATATTTGGGACAGAATTCCAGACGATACCGAAATCCTAATAACGCATGGACCACCTTACGGCGTTTTGGATGATGTCATGAGAATGAATATTAACTGGAATGTTGGTTGTTCTGATCTTATGAAGAGAATTTATCAACTTGATAAGCTGAAAGTTCATATTTTTGGACACATACATGAAGGACACGGTTCAAGAGTTTTAGATGGTAAGCATTTTTACAATGTTGCTATTTGTGATTCTTGGTATTTAGCTAGTAACCCAATTACTGAGATTGAGTTATGAAGTGTTCAGTACATAAATACAACGGAAAGGGTAAGCCTAAAAGTAAAAATTGTTCTGAATGTTTGGTCATTTGGGCTAAAATGATTTGGAATGAGCACCGAAGGCTTCACCGACCCGTAAAAGTCGTACCAGATAAAACTAAATATACTAGAAAAAGAAAACACACGAAGAATTATGACGAATAATAACAATGATTTAATTTTTGGTAAAGATTTAACCACTAGGGTCGTATCCGTTGATAACGACTCTAAGGGTAATTTTTTTATTTACCGTCAATTAGAAGACGGCTCAATTGAAACTATTAAAAAACCGTCTAATTTTTGGTTTTTGACTAATGAAAATATTTCATCTAAACAGAAAGAATTAACTGGTAATCAGTATTATAAGTATTTATCTGAATTCGGCACACAAGAAGAACGAGATAATGTTCTTAAGATTGTTAAAGAAGAAAAAGTTGACTTCTATCGAATATTTGACCAAAAAGAACAAAGTCTTATTTTTAATGGTATTACTTATTTTAAAGATTTACAACCACAAGAAATAAATAGTCTTTCTTTTGACTTAGAGACTAATAAATTACAACATGACGAAGATTCAAAAATCTTAATCATTTCAAATACTTACAGAGCGTTTAATGGTTTGATTAGTCGCAAAATGTTTGCTTTAGACGACTACAACGGTGATGAGCGTACAATGATTATGGACTGGATTCGCTGGGTTCGCAAAATGGACCCTAGTATTATTATGGGACATAATATTTATGGCTTTGACATTCCCTACCTAAGATTTAGAGCACAAGAATTAAACTTCGGACTATCTTTAGGTCGCAATGGTAGTACTATTAAATTCGATAAATGGACCTCTTCTAAACGTAAAGATGGGTCTCAGGATATTGAGTATGTCAATTGTCACATATTTGGTCGTGAAATCGTTGATACGATGTTTCTTTCAATTACTTATGATGTGGGTAGGGCTTTCCCCAGCTACGCTTTAAAGGCAATTGTGAAGCATTTAGGCATGGAAAAAGAGGGTCGCACTTTTGTTGATGCTGGCAAAATTGGTCACTACTATGAAAATGATCGTGAAATGTGGCTTAAAGCTAAACAATACGCAGAAGAAGACTCTGATGATGCATTAAAGTTATTTGATCTAATGATTCCAGCTTATTTCTACTTCACTAGATCGGTGAGTAAATCATTTCAACAGATGATTAACTCCGCTACTGGAAGTCAGATCAACAACATAATGGTTCGTAGCTATCTTCAAATTGGACACAGTATAGCTAAGGCTGATTTAGCTGAACCTTTTGAGGGGGCAATTAGTTTTGGTATTGCTGGGGTATATAAGAATGGGTTTAAGGTTGACGTTAGTTCTCTTTATCCTTCTATTATGCGTCAGTACCAAGTTTATAGTGAAGCTAAAGACCCTAATCAAAATTTCATTAAGATGGTTGAATACTTTACTTTGGAGCGCCTTAAAAATAAGGCTTTAGCTAAAGAAACGGGTAAACAATATTACAAAGATTTGGAGCAATCACAGAAAGTCGCAATCAATTCCGCTTATGGATTCTTAGGGGCTTCGGGACTGAATTATAATTACCCGCAAGGTGCGGCATTTGTCACACAAAAAGGCAGAGAAGTCCTGACTATAGCGACTAAATTTGCAACAGGTCGTGACATTGAATATTGGAGAAAATTGTCAGGTTGGGTTTCAGAAGAGGATGCACTATGAATAATAAAATAATTAACGTTGATACTGATTCTATTTTAATTTGCAAAGAAGATCAATCTACTTGGTCAAAAGAAGAACAAAAGTTATTTCTGGACGCATTGAACGCACAGTTTCCAGAAAAAATTAAATTTGACCATGATGGTATTTTTGAAACAGTTTTAGTGGTTTCTTCTAAGAACTACGCTCTACGTCCAGAAGGAACTAATAAAATTAAAATCAAAGGTTCTTCTCTTAAAGACCAAAAACGCGAACCAGCTATTAAAGAAATGATAGACTCAATTATTAAAGAATTTATGTTTAATGAGAAACAAGACGTTCTTTCTATCTATAATAAATACGTTCAAGAAATTATGGATATTAAAGACATAACAAGATGGTCAAGCAAGAAGACCGTAACTGAAGCTATTTTAAATTGTAGGGGTGCAGAACTTAGAATCGAAACTATACTTCAACCTGACGACCCTAGCAAACGAATTGAGAAAAAAGTTTATTATAAAAATGGTAAAAAAACCGATATTCGTAGTAATGAAATGGTAGTATGGGACGCAATTAAAGATGAGGAGCTTATACAATCTGGAGATAAAGTTTACGTCTATCCAGCTATTCTAAGTTCTGAAATTGTTCGCACAGAAAAAACACTTAAGAGTGGTGTTGTAAAAGCAACTGAAAAAGAAATACGAAAGTACGGACTACATCAGCCTAAAAATTGGGATGGTAAGAATCACGATAAAGAACATTTATTAAAAAGATTATATGACACTGTGAGTATATTTGAAACAGTTCTTGACATTTCTCAATTTAAGAATTATAGTTTAGTGAAGAACTATAAGGAATTAAATGGAAAAGTCGAATAAATATAAACTAGATTTAGTTTCCAAATCTCAGTGTCAAGAAATCTTATCGACTTTTCATTACTTGGGTACTAAATTTAAATCAGGGTATAATTACGGGTTAATTAGGGTGTCGGATAACAAGTTATGTGGTATATGCATTTTTACCACATTCCCCGTCCCAGAGCTTGCAAAGGGTATTTATGGACTAGAAAGAACCGATCAGAAAGGTCTCTTTGAACTTAGTCGATTATGTCTTATACCCGAAATTCAACAATCCGAATATAACATCACCAGTTGGTTTGTATCACGTTGTATTAAACAACTAAGGAAGGACACTTATGTTAGAAGTATTCTTAGCTATGCTGACGCTGATGTTCATACGGGCACTATCTATAGGGCTTGTAATTTCGCTTATTACGGTCTCTCTGAGCCTAAAAAAGATTTCTGGGTTGAAAGACCAGATGGAACATTTATTAAGCACCAAAGGGGTAAAGTCAAAGGATTAAAAGGTGAATGGAGACCTCGTAGCCGTAAACACCGATTCTTAATGACTTTCGATAAAAAATTAAAAGTGAAATGGGAAAAAGCTTGACAATACAAATAAACCATAGTAAACTATAAAAATAGGAGAATACTAACAGTGTCTAAAAAAAATGAATTACTAAATAAAGTATTAGCAGCAATAACCGCTGCCGCAAAAGAGCTGGACAAAGCTCCTCAATACGTCACAAAGCTTGATTTACTATCAAATGAATATGGTGTATCTGATTGGGATTTGCGTAAGCTTGGTGGCTTAGGCTTAATCAAATCTACTCATTTTCCTTTTACCGATAAAGACTTAAAGGGGATTAAAGAGCTTAAAGAGAGTCGAACCTACATCAATCAATTAGAAAAAGATTTAGTAGATGCTCAAGATTTAGAATCTTCAATTACCGATGCAATTAAATCTCTACCTAAAATCAATATTAAACCCTATCGTGGTACAAATAAAAAGCACATTAAACGAGAGTTAAACCTAGTTCTGTCTGACTTACATATTGGTTCAGACATTAAGAAAGAAGAAACTGGTCGAGTGGATTTTGGGACAAAAGAAGAGGCTCGTCGTTTTGCTAAAATCATAGAAGAAACAATAACTTATAAAGAAATGCATAGAGCTGAAACGCATTTAAATGTTCTTCTGTTGGGCGACTTAATTGAAAATCAACTACACGACCCTGCTGACGGCGCACCGCTTGCTATTCAATTTGCTAGAGCCGTTCACGTTTTAGGACAAGGGTTAGCCCATTTAATAACAAAGTTTCCATCTATTACCGTTCATTGTACTTCGGGTAATCACGGACGTAATACTGCGCGTCATAAAAATAGAGCAGTTTCTCAAAAGTGGGATAGCATCGAGACTATGATTTACATTGCCTTAAAAGCTAAATTTGAGGGTGTAAAAAATATCAAATTTAATATCCCTAAAACACCGTATATAGTTTATGAAGTTTTTGGTAAGAAAATATTTATAACACATGGCGATAACGTTTTGTCTGTAGGAAATCCTAGTAATAATATTAAAACGGGAACACTAGAAGATAAGATTAACTCAATCAACGCAGCTCTTCCAGACAGCGAAGAATATTCAGTTTTTATTATAGGCCACCACCATGTCGGAAGCTGCGTACACTTATCAAACGGTTCCGTTGTTATTACGAATGGACCACTAGTACCACCTAATGATTTTGCAATTAGTTTAGGTTTGTTTGAGGCTGCCTGTGGTCAATACATATTTGAATCAGTTGAGGGATACCCAGTTGGTGATATTCGTTATATTAAAGTCGGTACTTTAGAAGATAAAAACAAAGAGCTTGATAAAATCATCAAAGCTTGGGAAGGATTCTAATGGCTAAAAAAAGAACGAAAAGGACTATCAAAACTAAACGTCGAAAAAAGATCGCAGTTGAAGAGGACGACGAAGAATTAGATGAGCATGAAAAGAAAATCATACCTCATACCCCAGCAGCAACATCTGACGATTTGTGGATTTCACATGGAATTGATCTGGACAACAGAATTATCGAATTGACGGGTAGCGTCAGTGAAGGCATGTCTAGCGTTGTTTTAAGGGCGTTGGTTCGCATGAATTTAATGAGCCATGACCCAATCACCCTTTACCTTTCGTCATTAGGTGGCTCAGTTTATGACGGTCTAGCCATCTATGACTTAATTCGAGCCAGCCCAAGTCCAGTTGTTGTTTACGCTAACGGTAAAATTATGTCAATGGGTGTTGTTATTTTACTAGCTGGTGATAAGAGATACGCAGCTAAGAATACTCGATTTATGATGCACAGTTTAAGTCATGGAACTCTAGGTAAAGTTAGAGATACCGATATTGATGTAAACGAGGCTAAAATAACAAATGATAACATGATTAAAATTATAGCAGAAAGATCAAAATTTAAATATAAATACTTAAAAGAGGAACTTGAAGAAAAATCAAAAGATATATGGTTTGGCTTGACAACCGCTAGAAAGTATGGTATTCTAACAACAGATAGCTCAATGAAGAAAGGTGCTAAAAGAAAATGAATCAATTTATAAAAGGTGTTTTAACCGAACAGCTCGCTAAACTTAAAGAAGATAAAGAAGAGCTGGACGATAAAATTAGGACTATGGAAAACGAGTTAAGACGTTTAAAACCAATTCAAGAAGCTATGCAAAAAGATATAATGGAAACTGAGAGCTTTTTAAAAGGTGAAGAAGTCAAACCATTTAAGCTTAAAATGAATAGAAAAAAAGAATAACGCGGAGTAAATAAAATGGGTAATATGATTGAAAATGTTATAAAAAGAATAATTGCTTCAAAATGTTACCCGAATCAAAAAATGATCTATATGGTGTTCTCTAGGAAAAACAGAGACGAACTGTTCAGAAGAGCTAGAAAAATCTGTTTTGAAGGTAGCACCGAATATAGAATATCATACGAAAATAATTACATTCATATTGGGGATAAAGAAGTATATTTTATTGACAATTTAAACAATATATACTTAAATAAATTCACGGATATTGAAACTTTTTTTTATGATGAAACTGCTTTCGTTCGGTCAAGACCTTTTTTTTACTTGGTAAGACCTCGATTGCATTACAGGTATGTTAAAGATGCAACGTACAAAGTGGAATAAACGGGATGTCCGAAAGAAAAATCGAGATAAAGGTACTGATCGTGATGAATATGAAAAAATGAGAGGAATAATCCGAGAACAAACAAAAGAAATTCAAAGATTAACTCGTCAACTTAGATATTTTGAAAAACGAGACCACCTGAACGATCTTCCAGAACCAGAAGATAAAAATCCAGAAACAATACTGGTTACAGAAGTTAGAATCCCTTGTGCTAGAAATGATGAAAAAAGACACTGCGATGGATATTACGACGAACTACCAATACTCGACAAAGTTTATGGGTGTTGCAATTCCTGCGGTCACAACAAAAGGTTAAAATAATGACAACAAGATTTAAATGTGCAAATAAAGATAAAAAATGTGCTCTTATGAACATAGACCCCGATTTATTAAGCGATACATCGGCTGAAGTTTTATGGAATAATACACTAAAAAGACGCCCAAATTTAAGAATCGCATTACAGCATTGCAAAATAGATGTCCCAAAGAAAAAAGCAAAAAAGTCTTAAGTCTTGGTTAATTCCCAGACTTAGACGCATTTCAATATATTGGCGCGGTAAAATGGAAGCGTTAAATGACGCTAAGGTTCGTATTACCGTAGGCACTTTTAAAAATGGTAAGCCAAAAGAAAAAGTCCTATATGAGTGTGCTGAATGCGCTAGACAAGGACTTCATGGTTATTACGAAAGACATGAAGTTCAGGCCGATCACATCAATCCCGTTGTAAACGTAGACGGGTTTGAAGATTGGGAT
>JACCDR010119415.1_pt1 | contig 22890 bp, 20 predicted proteins | sample 7446431 | NCBI WGS metagenome assembly JACCDR01 (sample SAMN15323443, study PRJNA562643) | freshwater metagenome | isolation source: river surface water | place: USA:Blue River Watershed | collected 2017-08-17 | reverse complement strand
GACTTGGTGAAAAAAGAAATCACCAGCTACAAACAGTTGCCGATTAACTTATACCAAATTCAAAGTAAATTCCGCGATGAACGTCGTCCACGCTTTGGTGTGATGCGTGCACGCGAATTTTTAATGAAAGATGCCTACTCGTTTCACCTGTCGCAAGAGAGCCTAGAACAGACATATCAGGCAATGTACCAGGCATATTGCAATATTTTCAGCCGTTTAGGGTTGGATTATCGCCCTGTTCTGGCCGATACCGGTGCCATTGGTGGCAGTGTATCGCATGAATTCCATGTGCTGGCAGCTTCGGGTGAAGATGCCATTGCCTTTTCAGACGTGAGCGATTACGCCGCCAACATTGAAATGGCAGAAGCCGTCGCGCCCAGCACGACACGCCCAGCACCAACTCAGCCACTGAGCAAAGTAGACACGCCAAACGCAGGCACTATCGCCGAAATCAGCACCTTACTGGGCGTTGCGGCCACGCAAATTATCAAAACCTTGCTGGTGCATGCCCATTCTGAGCAGGAAGACGGCCCGGTCAGCCTAGTCGCGTTATTGCTACGTGGTGATCACGACCTTAATGAAATCAAAGCGGAAAAACACCCACGGGTGAAAGCGCCACTGACGATGGCCTCTGAAGCAGAAATTCGCGCACTACTTGGCGCAGGTCCAGGCTCTATTGGCCCCGTAGGATTATCCATCCCGGTGATTGCCGATCGTGCCGCCGCTGTCGTTGCCGATGCCGTGGCCGGTGCCAACATCGATGGTGTGCATTATCGTGGTGTTAATTTTGACCGTGATATTACCGCCTATGAGATTGCCGACTTACGCAATGTGGTAGAAGGTGATCCAAGCCCATGCGGTAAAGGTCATTTAGTGATCAAGCGTGGTATTGAAGTGGGTCACATTTTCCAACTGGGCGATCGTTATTCCAGCGCAATGAAAGCAGGCGTGTTAAACGAAGATGGTAAACATCAAATCATGACCATGGGCTGCTACGGTGTAGGTGTATCACGTATTGTGGCGGCAGCTATCGAGCAAAACCATGACGAATTTGGCATTACTTGGCCTGATGCTATAGCACCATTCCAAATTGCGATTGTGCCGATGAACATGCATAAGTCAGTGCGTATTCAAGAAGCGGCTGAACAGCTGTACCGCGAGTTAACCGCGGCCGGTTTTGAGGTGTTGTTTGATGATCGCAAAGAGCGGCCAGGTGTCATGTTTGCTGATATGGAGCTGATTGGTGTACCGCACCATATCGTGGTAGGTGAACGTAACTTGGATGAGCGTAAGGTGGAGTACAAACATCGGCGTAGCGGTGAAAAGCAGCTATTAGCGTTGGATGAGGTTGTCGCGCATTTCCAACACGCGATCGCCAAGTGAGATGTGAGACGACCTCAATTTAAAACGTTGAATGTCAACATTCATGATTAGCTCATGACATTCGCCGCCGGTGTTCGCTTGGCGCAAACACCAAAGCTTGATGCCTAACGATCTGTATCGTTAGGCATTTTCATTTACGGTGTATTTTGCATGCCAAGCGTACTACCTGCAAACCGTAGCGACCATAACAGCGTAATGACGAAGTATGAGACTTTTTTATTTTGCCATGGGGTATGAAAATGTTTTGGAATAGCCAACAAATCCCTGCTCTAAAGGGGCTTAATTTTCGGGATCGGATGCAGGTGATCCGTACCGCCACCGATAGTTTGGCGGTACCACAGAAGCTTGCACTCAATTTGTTGAAGCTCGTGGTACTGATCCCTTTATTTTTACTCATCGCACGCGCACCATCGGTGTTACAAGGCCTAGGTTATGGGGTGATATTGCTTATCGTCTATCCGCTGGTTACCCGCCCTATCACCTTCTGGTTAATTGCCGATCGGCTACGGCAAGCTCGGCATAAACTGGGGTTTAGTATGGTCGAGGATGACAACCGTCCATCACATGGATAAGCCTACTCTGCCTTGAGCATCAACATCGTTTACACCGCAAGTTTAGTCAGCCGCGTGCTAATCCAGCACGTAGATCTCGCATCAATTTGCACATAAAAATACGCTTTCATGCCAATAAAAAAGGCCAATCACAACGGATTGGCCTTTTTCATCAATGCAGTATGTTGTCTATGAGTATGTCGTCTATGGAATCTGTGAACGTTGTGCTGCCTTGTGTATTGGTTTATGTCAGACCGCACACACAGCAAACGTATCACACATCAATGATGCCGTATGACTATTTTACGCCATGCATCAATTTATTAATCAGCGGCGAAATAATCAGTAGCACAATACCTGCTCCTAACAACAAATAGAAACTGAAACTAAAGCCGTCCAGGGCCGACTGAATCGTCATACCCGTTTCACCGGAAATTTCACCGGCCAACAAGCCTGATAAATTGTTGCCAGTGGCCACCGAAAGGAACCAGCCGCCCATCGCCAAACCGACCACGCGCACTGGGGCTAATTTAGTTACCATGGATAAGCCGATCGGAGATAAACAAAGCTCGCCAATCGATTGCAACACATAACAAGCCACCAACGGCCACAGTGGGATCATACCTTTGCCATCAACCAACGACGTTAAGGCATACATCAACACTAAAAAGCCCAAGGCATTGCCCAATAACCCCAAACCAAATTTAAACGGAATAGTCGGCTCGATATTTTTCTTGCTGGTCAGATACCAAATGAAACTGATCACTGGCGCAAACAGCAAAATAGCTAACGAGTTAATACTTTGGAACCAACCAGTTGGGAAAATAAAACTGGCATCGCCGTACACATCACGATCCACTAAGTTTTGCGCCAAGAAATTGAATGAACTGCCTGCTTGTTCGAAGAACATCCAGAAAGTAACATTAAAACCAAACAACACTAATAAGGCGATCACCCGATCGAGTTGGATTTTACCGTTACGTTTGGCTTCGATTAACAGCATCAGCGCCACACCAATAAACAAAATCCCCAACAACCAGGCCAACGCCTGAGCGCCGACATAAGCCATGAGTGCATAAACTGCCGGCACCGCCAGCAACACACCAATAATCACCTTAAGTAAATTGTTGCCCGCAGGTGGATCTTCGGGTTCTAACCCCACACCTTTGAGCTGACTACGGCCAAGATAAAACCAGACCGTGCTGATCAGCATACCGACACCGGCGGCGCCAAATACCACTTTATAATTTTGATATTGTGGTGTACCAAAAATTTCACTCGCCAACCAACCTGTCACTAATGGCGCCAAGAAACCACCAAGGTTGATCCCCATATAAAAAATGGTAAAACCACGATCACGTCTGTCATCATTTTGCGCGTATAACTTACCGACCAAAGATGAGATATTCGGTTTAAATAAGCCATTACCCACAATCAGGATCGATAAACCCAGCAGGAATAACTGCTGGTTAGGCAGCATAATCATAAATAGACCGATCGACATCACCACCGCACCCAACAGAATGGAGCGCTGATAGCCAATGATCCGATCGGCGACATAACCACCGAAAATTGCCGTCGCGTATACCAAGGCGAGGAAAGCGCCATAGGTGCGGCCAGCATAAGCTTGCCCCGCCCCATCGCCATTAAAAAACTGCGCCACAATATAAAGCGTTAATGCCCAGCGGATGCCATAAAACGCAAAACGCTCCCAAAACTCCGCCATAAATAGCATCCATAACGGTTTTGGATGCCCCCACAAAGTGCCAAATTCAGGCAAGGCTGCCGTTGGCAGCGTTTGCGCTGCTGCTTGATTGGTTGTTTGATTACTCATGTCATTGCTCCTGACCAAAAGGTTGCAGCAATGCAGTGCAGCGCTGGCACTGAAGACTCACTGGTTCCATTGGATTTCCCGATTATCGTTGTTATTGCTGTAGGTAGGTTAAAAAACTGTATGTTTATACCGTAATACGGTAAAAATGAAAAGAACAAAGCAGCTTGTCAGACCGCACTATGGCGTTAAAACAAGCTGCTGCAACATTGTTAAACAGACGCTGGCACATGGCCATCCATCATAGCGCCATATTCAACCTTAAGGCATGAATTGTTCCAGCGCTTCCTCGTCGACGGTTTCTTCTTGCGGCGGCTCACCATCATAAATTTGGTATTGTTTGCGTTGGAAGTAGGCGTCACGCACAAACAAATACGAGTCGGATGATTGTTTGAGTAAGCCCTCAGTATCTAGCAATTGTTCACGCGCCGATAAGGCACCTATAACAAATTTCCCAACATTTTGCGTGCCGCTCAGCAATGTCATGGGGAAATACAAATTATCCACCACATCGCCGGTCATATTACGCACGGTGCTGGGACCACGCGCTGGGATCATCAAAAATGGGCCATCCGCCACACCCCACACCGCTAATGTCTGGTTAAAATCCTCATCCACGGCCTCCACGCCATACGCCGTTGCCACATCAATTAAACCCGCAATGCCTAGGGTAGAGTTCAGCAAAAAACGCCCCGTGGCCTTGCCTGCTTGCGCTGGCTTCCACTGCAACAAGGCGTTTAAAGCATTGGCTGGTTCATTTAAATTGTTAACAATATTGGCAAAACCATTGCGAAACGGTTTAGGGACCACGGTCACATAACCGATAGTGGCAGGCCGTAGAATGTAGGCATCCAAATAATCTTGGTTGAGCGTCCACATACTGCGGTTGAAGGATTCGAAAGGATCTCGCTCATCGCGTAGTGGTTCACTGGCCGCAGACATGGCCGTTTGCTCTGTGGTTGGCGCTGCGGTTGTGGCTACCGAAGGTTTACTGCTGCAGCCAGTTAAAAACAGCGCCAGCAACGGCGTTGCCAAGAGTGCGCGAACCATACGGCCTTGAGGCAACCATTCAACGCCGTGGGTCATCGGATTCACAAATCCCATTATTTACTCTCCATGTGTAAACTAACTTGCAGCGTAGGCTGCGTAAATTCTAACACTGCCGACTCGACACTAACATCATCCGCGCTGGGTGTGACAGTACCACTTCGGCTAAGTCGGGCACTGACCTTAATTTTTTGCGCTTGTGCTAACCCCCAACCGGCCTGCATCGCATCTTGTTCGGTTAACACTATAGGGGCATCCGCGGCGCTTAAGGTTAATTTCTTTACCGCCAGCGGTAACGGTGGCCCGGCATCCGCTTTGGCAAACACAAATAAGGTGGCATCTTTATACGCTGCTTGCAGCTCAGGTGTTAACGCCAGCTGAACCGTCACACGACGACCCGTTGTGGCGTCGGTTGGCGTGGGTTGCGATGCAGTATTAGCGAGTGTCACCGCATTCGGGCCTGCAGTCGCCGTACTTGCACTATCAATCGCCTTGAGCTGCTCAGTAATAGCCGCATAACGTGGGTCGTCACTGGGAAGTTGTTCCAATAGTAGTTGCCATGCGGCGCGGGCTTCGTTGGTATCACCACGCTCAGTGGCAATCAGCGCCAACATAGATAACGCATCGACATTGGTCGGTTCTAAGCTGAGTACTTTGCTTAAGGTGGTCGCAGCCGCTTTTAGCGTTTCTTCTCCGTCAATGGTTAATTCTGCTTGCGCTTTACTCAATAATACGGGGATCCGCTCTGGCGTCATCACTAAGGCTTTATCAAACGCAGCGATGGCATCGTCGATATAACCTTGAGATAAATAAATACGCCCAAGTAAATACCACGCGGTCGCATCATCGCCCTCGGCGGCGAGTTTTTGCCGTAACCCTAGCGCAAACAAGGCCACTTCCTGCTCGGACAGTGACTCGCCTTGATTTAACAAGGCGCGCTCGCCATAGCGCTGCAGATTCTGCTGCGCTTTGTCAAAATCGGCCAGCTGCTGATACTGTCCTGTCAGGCCATACACCAATGCCGTAAGCACCACCACACCCAATAACAATACCATACGCGGCGTACGGGTTTCGTGTTGCGAATGCGCCAGCGCCGCCACATGATTACCGCTTGGGAGAAACTGATGCTTTAGCTCCTGCGCCGCTTGCGTGAAATCCGCGTCCGCCAACTCACCAGCATTTTTAGCCAGTACAAGGGCGGCTAAACGCTCCCTAAACTGCGCTTCTAAATCAACATGTTGCAATGTATTACGTGCCACCAAACGGCGTTGGTATAACCAGACAAAACACAAGGTCAATAGCAATAACACGATCGAGGCAATGAGAAAATTAAGTAACATCAGGATTTTTTCTCCATTTCGGCAATGATGGCGTCAAGACGCGCCGTGGCTTGCTTGGTGGACACATCTGCTGCCGCACTCTGAGTCATGGCCGTCGCACGCCCAGTGTCTGCTTGACGACGACGCCACCACACTGCCAACCATAATGCAGGGACCATCAAGGCCGGTAATAACCATAGCCATATCGTGGATAAACGCACTGGGGGCTTGTAGTGAACAAAATCACCGTAACGCTGTTTCATAAAATCAACAACTTGCTGATAGTCCTGCCCTTGCTGGACCAACTGATAGGTTTTTTGTCGCATATCAACCGCTACCACCGCATTGGAATCGGCAATATTTTGATTTTGGCATTTGGGACAACGCAGCTCTGCCGTTAATTGACGATATAACTGTTGCTGCGCCGGATCTTCAAAACTTAGCCGCTCTTCTGCGGCCATCGCAAGACTGCTGACTCCCCATAACGTTACCGAAAAACAAAGCATGGCAAACTGCGACATATAATGGCGCGATGCGCCTGCACGCTTGCAAGCTGCATCCTGTGTGTGTTGCGATCGATCAAGGTTTGCCACTGTCATGCCCTGCTCCTACCGAATTGCGCTGCAATGCTTGCCATTTGGCGGCCAGCGCTGGCCAATTATTTTCGTTTAAATCGCCGATCAGGTGGTCGACAATCACACCATTGGCATCGATTAAAAATGTTTCAGGCGCACCACTGACACCCAAATCAAAAATCAGCGAACGATGTTCATCAACCATATTTAACAGGTATGGGTCGCCACGTTGCGCCAAACGTGTCGCCACATCTTTACTTAGCGTGGCTAGGTTAAAAGGCGCGTCAAAGCTCGGATCAATCGGCTGCACGTAGTAAAGCCCAACAATAGGCACACCCTGCTGCCGTAGCGTGGTCATAAAGGCCAGTTCAGCATCACAAGTGGCACACCACAACCCCCAAATATTTAACAAAAAAGGTTTACCGAGCAGATCTTGCCGCGTAATTTGCTGCACCGCATCGCTGGGCTGCTTGGGTAACAGTGGTAACTGAAAATCAGGTAATTGCCGTTGCAATAGCGCAGATTCATGCTGGCGCGGATCAGAAAATAAACCGCTGAGCAAAAAGCTGGCCAACACCAAAAATGCCAGCAACGGCAGAAAGTACCAACTAACCCGGCCCGCACTGGAACTGAGGCAACCTGTGCCGCGTGATAGCGGCATCGGTTGGTGCATAGGTTGGTGCATAGCTTGGTGCATCGATTGCCGCTTCGGCAAATGCAGGAACATGCTGGCCATATTAACGTCCTTGCCGCGGCGCGACCGCATCATTGCTGCCACTGGCCGCCACATCGACAGTTTCACCCTGGCCGGTCGATGCGAAGCGCCGATAGCGTTTATCCAATAACGAACACAGCGCACCAAAGGCCATCAATAAACCGCCGAGCCAGATCCAACGCACGTAGGGTTTTACATAGACACGTAACGACCAGGACTGCCCCGGCAACTCCTCACCCAGCGCCACATAAAGATCGCGCATCAAGGCTGCATCGACCGCAGCTTCCGTCATAACGGTTTTTTGCACCTGATAAAAACGTTTCTCCGCGTGCAAATGACCGACGCGCTGTCCTTCCGCAGTAAAGACCTCAATTTCAGCCGCCTGACCACCATAATTAGGGCCTTTTAAGGTGTAGACATCTTGCAACGTAAAACGATAATCCTCCAGCGTTACGCTATCGCCAATTTTCATCCGGACATCTTTTTCGACACTGAAGGTTTTGGTCATGGCGACACCAACCACCAGTACCGCAAAACCGATATGCGCCACACTCATGCCAAGATGACTCAGTGACAACCAAGATTTGGCCATTTGCTTTTGTTGCTGCCGTTGCCACAATTCTTGCTGGCGCCGACCATATTCTGCCACTACGGATACCGCAACTAAGGCGCCTAGCAATAACCCAAACAAGGCAAGATTCCAAGCGAGGGATTGGTATTGCAGTAACACCCCAATGGCCAATACCATGGCCAGCAACAACACCAAAGTCAGCGGCTTAATCAGCGGTTTCAGTGGTTGTTGTTTCCACCGCACCCAAGGACCAACCGCCAGTAGCACGCTAAATGGCAATACTAAGTAATAAAACATTTGGTTAAAGAATGGCTCACCAATCGAGATGGAGCCCAAACCTAACTCTTTGTAAAATAACGGATATAACGTGCCTAAAAACACCACCAAGGTCGCGGTTAACAAAAACACATTGTTTCCCCACAACATCATTTCGCGTGACATCAACTGATAACGCGCTTCAGATCGCACCGCATGCATGCGTAGGGCGTAAAGCAGCAAGGACGAGCCGACCACTGCCAACAAAAACGCCAGTAAAAACAAACCTCGACTTGGATCAGAGGCAAACGAATGCACGGATACCAATACACCGGAACGAACCAAAAACGCGCCGAGTAAACTTAACGAGAATGCTCCGATGGCCAGTAATACCGTCCAGGATTTAAAGGTTCCGCGTTTTTCGCTCACCGCCAGTGAATGCAGCAGTGCGGTCCCCACCAACCACGGCATAAATGAGGCGTTTTCCACAGGATCCCAGAACCACCAACCGCCCCATCCCAGCTCATTGTATGCCCACCAGCTACCGAGCATGATGCCAAGCGTTAAAAACAACCACGCGGCTAAGGTCCAAGGCCGCGCCCAGCGTGCCCAAGTACTGTCAAACTGACCACCAATCAGCGCGGCGATGGCAAACGCAAAAGAAACCGCAAAGCCGACATAGCCCATGTAAAGTAGCGGCGGGTGAACAATCATGCCGAAGTCTTGCAATAAAGGGTTCAGGTCTCGCCCATCTACTGGATAAAACGGTAAGGTGGTTTCAAATGGGTTGGACATCACATGCAAATACAGATAGAAGCCGACACAAACCAGCCCCATCACGCCCAGAATGCGGCCCTGTAGTAGCAAAGGTAAGCTGCGCGAAAACAGCGCCACGGCGGCCGTCCACCCCGATAACATCAACACCCAAAGTAACATCGAGCCTTCATGCGAACCCCAGACGGCTGTGATCCGATAGTACCAAGGCAACAATGAATTGGAGTTATTCGCCACATAAAGCACGGTAAAATCATTGGCAATAAAAGCCCAGCATAAACACACAAAGGATACCAAGGTCACCAAAAATAAGGCGATGGCGGTTGGTTTTGCCGTCAGCAACCAGCCTTGTTGCTGTTGACGTGCGCCCCAGAGTGGAAAAATAGCCAGTGCTAGCGCCAATGCTAACGACAAGGCCAGCGCAAAATTCCCAAATTCAGCAATCATGGCGCACCCTTATTAGTATCTTTATTATTGGTATCTTTATTGGTTTCTTGATGGGTCGTGTTTTCTGTCCCCGGCGTGGCGGCATTATCCGTCACAGCACCGTTTTTCGCGCCTTGTGTTGTTGGCGATGTAGCTGATGCATCACCAGCATCAACCGCGCTTGCGGCAGGGGTGGCGGCATCACTGGCGTTGCCATAACTACCGCTGCCATACCCGCTACTGCCATAACCAGAAGTCTCATAACCGTTTTTACCGTCGGCTTGTTGTAAACGCGGCGGCACATGTTTGATGCCCTTCATCGCTTCAGCCACCTCCGGCGGCATGTAATTTTCATCATGTTTAGCCAGAACTTCTGTCGCTTCAATGGTGGTGGCATTGACCAGCACCCCTTGCGCGACTATGCCTTGGCCCTCACGAAACAGATCCGGCAAAATACCATCATAGATGACAGTGACCACAGGCCCCGTATCACGCAGATCGAAGCTTACTTTTAAGCTATCAGCATCACGCTTGACCGATCCCGCAACCACCATGCCACCGATTCGAAGCCGCTGCCCGACCACAGGTTTGGTTTTATCTTCGCCCAAACCTTCCACCAATTGGGTTGGCGTATAAAATAAGTCGACATTTTCCTGCATCGCATAAAGCAGGGCACCAATAGCGCCCCCCACCAGCAATACCACTGCAAGGGCTGCCCCTAAACGCTGCTGACGTCTTGGATTCATCGACTAGCTCTCCGATTGATGTTGTTGAATGCGTGCTTCACGCGCGATTTTGGCGTGAAGTTGGCGGATAAAATGCTGACGTTGCCACCGGCTATAAAGATGCAATCCGACTAACAATAATGCGGTCGAGCCGAAGGACAGCCAAACAAAAAAACCATAACCACCCATCTGCCAAAAGGCAGACCATGACGAAAAATGCAGCGCGTCTAACACAGGGATTGCTCCTCTTAAGGCATCACAGACCAAACACAAATAACGAACTTACGCCTGTGCGGCGCGTTCACTCAGCCACTGCCGTACCCATGGCCGATGCTGTTCATGCTGTAAAATTGCCGTCCGTAAGCGATAACAGCTCATCGCCGCAAATAGCAACGCGAACGCTAAGATTGAAAGTAACAATGGCCATAGCATGGATGGGTCAATCGATGGCTTGGCAAATTTGGTGATGGTGGCGCCTTGATGCAGTGTATTCCACCATTCCACCGAGAAATGAATAATCGGCAGATTAATCACGCCCACCAGCGCCAATACCGCCGCGGCTTTCTCGCCGGTTTTTACATCGGCAAAAGCATTGTTCAGTGCCATCACGCCAATATACAAAAACAATAAGATGAGCTCCGAGGTCAAACGGGCATCCCACACCCACCATGCCCCCCACATAGGTTTGCCCCATGCCATGCCCGTCAGTAAGGCAATGGCAGTGTAAATCGCGCCTATGGGTGCAATGGCTGCAATGGCCCACTGCGCGGTTTTAACTTGCCACACCAGAGCAATAAAGGCCGCAATGGCCATGCTGCTGTAAACGCCCATCGACCAAATGGCTGATGGCACATGAATATAAATAATGCGATAACTATCGCCTTGCTGATAATCCGGCGGGGCAAACGCCAAGCCCCACACCAAGCCCAGCGTCATGGTCACTATGGTCGCGACCGTTAAATAGGGTAACCAAGCGCCACATAAATGAAACAAACGTTCAGGTTTTGCATACGGATCTAGCCACTTAAACATATCACCCCACATTCAAACGTAACGCGCGCAGTATGGCATACGGAATACCAGCCAACGCGAGACAAACCATTGCGACTAATACCGATAATTGTGCGTTGTACGACACGCCGAAACTGGCTTGCTCGACCGCGGCACTGGCAAAAATGAGCAGCGGAATATACAACGGTAATATCAACAGCGCGAGTAAAATGCCGCCTTTATCGGCAGACAATGTTAAGGCTGCGCCGAGTGCCGCCATCAAGCTTAATAACGGCGTTCCTAGCAATAAGGTCAGCAGCAGTGCTTTATAGGCCGGCCACTCTAAACCCAGCAGTAACATCACCAACGGAGATACCAGCATCAGCGGTAAACCAGTGCTACACCAATGGGCGGCGATTTTAGCCAGAACATAACTCAACAGTGGTTGTTGTGCGCTGACCAGCTGTTCTAACACGCCATAACGAAAATCATCTTTAAATAAACGCTCTGCGGCGAGCAGCACACTGAGCAGTGCACCAATCCAAATGATCCCCGGCGCCATATCGCGCAAAAGATTTGCCTTTGGCCCTACCCCTAGCGGAAATAAGGTCAGCACCAGAATAAAAAATACCAAAGGATTCAGCCAGTCGGCTTTTTGGCGCGCCAATAAACGCCATTCGCGCCGAAATGCGGCGCTAAACATGCTTACCATCGATAACTCAGCTCCAAGCGCTGCAAAGACTCTACCGGAAGTGTTAACGGTTGATGGGTCGTCACGATCACCGCACCACCGCGGGTCAAATGTTGTTGAAAATGGCGCTGCAAGACCTCCACGGTATGCACATCTAACGCCGTAAAGGGTTCATCCAAAATCCATAGCTTGGCGTTGGTGCACCATAACCGCGCTAACGATACCCGACGTTGCTGCCCAGCCGATAATTGACTGCAAGGAATATCTTCTAATCCGGCCAAGCCCAAACGCGCCAACAAATCCAGTAATGCGCTGGTTGATTGAGGTGGGTATTGCAGTAACACTTGCCAAAACTCGAGATGCTCAAGCGCTGTCAATTGCGGTTGGATCCCCGCTAAATGGCCGATGTAACAGAGTTCGGCAGGATGAGGATGACGCTGCGGCCAGGCATGATCTAAAAACGTCATAGTGCCTTCATCTGGTTCGGCAAAGCCGGCCAGAATTCGCAGTAGACTGGATTTTCCCGCGCCGTTTTTACCGGCGATTTGCCAGAGTTCACCGGCCCGAACAGTCAAGCTAATGTGCTCAAACAACACACGGTCAGAACGGATACAACTGAGGTCATGAGCATGAAACATGATGCAGCTTGCCAAATAGAAAAAAACCGGCGCATATTACCATAATGTCACTAGAATACGAATGTTAGCACCGCCCCAGTACAGGAAAACTGCGCTAAAACCTGGGCAGTTTGACAACAATCGGGAGCTTTTATGAGCTGGATCAAAACCGATCAACCACGACAAGCGCCTGCGGATCCATCCACCGTGGTTCGCCCCGACTCGAACACGCTCAAACATAGCGACAACATCCTTGCCACGCATGGCTCACAGCACTTGCCAAGTGACAGCGTGACCTTAACCAGTCACAGCAACCTGACACAAGTCACGGCACAAGCCGCTGTCATGCCAAGACCATCAACCACACCACCGATCGCATCCAGATCGCACGTTGCGATACCATCGCATCCGACGGACGCGAATAAGGTATTTTCTGCCACTGGATCCCATTTCACTGGATCCCATCTCGCGGCCGTCACTGTACCCAGCAGCTGGCGAGCCCCACTGCTTAATGCCGGTCACTGGCAGGCGGTGGGAGTGGCAACCGCCGGTCTCGCAACCGCCGATCTCACTACCGCAACAAACATCAATCCGGCCGGCCGCCCCGCGTTATCGCAACCACCACACCTCACTATGGCTGTTTTTCAATCTGCTGGAGCGGTACAGCTTTTTTTGCAACAGCAACATGATGCCGCGCTGCAAGTTATATTGCAGTTGAAATCCCGTCGCGATGACAGCACCTGTTGGCAATGGCAGGCCCCCCCTAGCATTGATATCCCCGCGTTGCTGCGCCAGCTCAGCACTGTCACGCCAGGCTCGGCACCACAACAGCTATGGTTGCGCTCATGGTTACAGTACGTTTCGCAAGCCAGCCCGTCTTCGCAAAGCAATTCGCCTTCACAAAGCAATTCGCTTTCACAAACCGACGGGGCGTCGCCATCCCGCTTGGCAACCGCTAGCAGCAACCTGCAGCCCACAGCGCGTACTGTGGTCATGGCACCTGATGCTGGTGACGAAAACTCCGCCGCCCATTCCCCTCGACGCGGGTCATCACCCGCTCAGAGGGCGGAACCAAGCCTGAATGCATTGGGCAATGGCAGTGCCGCCGCTCGCCAAATGCCCCATCAGGGCAGCAGTGCTTTACCTGTGGCGGATGCCTCGCCGTTGCAGCGACTGGCGCAGCATATCCAGACCGCCCTGCAGCAGCGCTGGCAAAAAACCACGCCCCCCCTGGCGATGACGGTCGGATCTGTTCCATCGATACCGAACGACGCCTCGTCTAGCACCATGCACTTAAACTCGAGACCAACGTCGACTGAAGGTACATTCAAACGCATATCCCGCGCTGATTTACAGCCTTATTGGCAATTTTTGGCACATGCATCGACAGCACAAACGCTGTCACCGAATGCTGCAGAACTAGTACAGCTGCTGCAATCACACCAGGAGCAAGCACTCAAATCGCCCTTGGCGCTATTGTTGCTCGGCGCCCATATGTCGCCGTCGGCGCGACCCTCGGCGTTGCCAACGATGGCAAGTCTCAGCCAAGCCATTGCCCCGCATGTCACGTCCACGACCTTAGCCGTCAGCGGCCAACCCCTGCAAAGCCAACCACCACATGGTATGGCTGCGGGGTTGGCAACTAGGGTGTTAGCGGAGCATATGCGGGCAGATCCAGCCATAGAGCCACAACTGTCCAACACCACCCAGGCACAGGTAGCACCGCCGACGGCACAAGGATCAGCTGCGCAGCGGCAGCAATTGCTGGATTTCATCAAACAACAGCTGTTGGATAGTATGCGTTTTCAACCCATGCTGTCGCATGATACGTTATTAAGCACCAGCGCATCGGCAGCCTTAGCCGCCAATATCGGCACTATGTTACGTATGTTGTTGGGGCGATCTGCACCGAGCGCTGTCGCGAGCACAGCAACGACAGCAACACATAGCGTCAGCCATGGCAAAGCTCCACATCCGCAATCGCCTTCAGGTTCGAGTCACACAACATCGGCAAGCGAAATCCAACCGCTCAAGGAAAAACTCGCGGCGATGGATAAGCAGGAGCTATCATCGGTTCTGCGGCAAGTGGCAAAGCTAAGTGGCGCCATCCAAATCGGCCAGTTAAATCATGCGGAGCATGCGATCCAAAGTGCAGAACAAAAAACCGCTCCCGCCAGTTGGCATCTTACGCTACCCTTGGCGGTGGCACCTGAACCCTGTAGTGTCCGTATCAGTATTCAAGAACAGCTGGCGCAACAAGCACAGCAATCGACACAACGCCGATGGCAGCTTAAATTAAATTTCGATTTGGCCAGCCACGGGCAAATGCTGGCATTACTTACCCTGCAAGATGTTGAGCTGGATTTACAGCTGTATTGTGACAGCATTGCTCTACGACAGCAGGTGCTGACATTATTGCCCACGCTAAGCGCACGCTTACATCAGCAAGGTTTGTGGCTGGTGGATGTGCAATGTCATTTGGGCAAGCTCCCCAACACGCAATGCCCCAAACCTGCGACAAGTTTTGATAGCAACGCTTAGCTGTGTATGGCACGACAGATAAAGGCATCACAATGACAGACCACGACTTACCCCCCACCGCCCCCAACCTCATATCCAGAGGCGGACAACAAGCGGTTGCCCTCAAATATGAAGGCGGCGCCCATGCGCCTCGCATCGTTGCCAAAGGTGAAGGAGCCATCGCCGAGGACATCGTTGCGCTGGCGCAGGAGCACCAGATTTTATTGCATCAGGATGCGGCGCTAAGCCAGATGTTGCAGCAATTTAGCTTGGGTGAGTCGATCCCCCCCGAGCTCTATCATGTGATTGCCGAGCTCATCGCTTTTGCCTATGTGTTGCAGGGCAAATTTCCAGATGAGTGGCACAATGTGCATCAGCGTATTGATTTTAAAGAATAAATGGCGAACAACAGATGGGTAAGGCCACAGCAGCGGGCTGAAATTTCACTGCAAATCAATGACGGCCAATGAAGCAGCTGGCGTAGCATCACTGCGATGCCTTGCCAGCTATCAAGATCATGTAAAGGCGATGATTTAAACCGAAGGTTTAAACATACGGTTTAAACACGCATTTGCGGCTAATTACTTCCGGCACGTGTTTTGGCAGGCCCTGGCCGACGCGGGGCGGGTTTTTTCCGGCTGTCTAAATTTGGCTTCACGCGGCTATGCCCCGTATCGGCATCCACCACTGTGGCGCCGGCTGATGGACCGCGTTTTTTGCTTGGCGCCGGTGTGGCCACCACAGCCGCCGATTTGTCTTGGCTATGCAGCACTTGGTGTTTACGCACCGCACGTTTAATCGAGGCAATACGACGACGACGCTCATCACGATCTTCATCTTTGGCCAAGGTTTCCGTTTCCAGCGGCAAGTGCACTAATTTGCGCAAGTAGTTCACATCGGCCAAATTGTATTCCGCATAACCACCGGCGGGTAAATGCTTGGGTAACACCAAATCACCATAGCGCACGCGCATTAACCGGTTGACGACCACGCCTTGCGATTCCCACATCCGCCGCACTTCGCGGTTACGGCCTTCGGTGAGCACCACATGGAACCACTTGTTGATCCCTTCACCGCCACTGGCTTTGATTTTTTTGAAGTTGGCTTTGCCATCTTCGAGCTCAACACCGGTACGCAGCTTTTGGATCATGGCATCATTCACCTCACCAAAAATGCGCACCGCGTACTCGCGCTCAACTTCAAATTTAGGATGCATTAAACGGTTCGCCAATTCGCCGTCAGTGGTGAATAACAGCAACCCCGAAGTATTGATATCAAGTCGACCAATGGCGACCCAACGTGCACCGCGGACTTTAGGTAACCGATCAAACACCGTTGGCCGGCCATTGGGATCGACACGGGTGCAGATCTCACCTTCTGGTTTATGGTAAGCAATGACCCGACAAATTTGCTCGGCTTCGGCTTGCAATTTCACCACGTGTCCATCCAGACGCACGGTCTGCAGGGCGGTAACGCGATCGCCGAGCTGCGCCACTTTACCATCGACGGTCACGCGACCGGCACTGATCACCGCTTCCATTTCGCGGCGTGAACCGACCCCAGACCGGGCCAGTACTTTTTGTAACTTTTCACTCATGATATTACTCCTCAGTCATCCCGACTGTGTTCGATAACGATGTTGTGGAAGGCGTTGCCACATCAGGCAAGGCCGGTAATTGATCAAGGCTACGAAGGCCAAAATCATCTAAAAATGTCGCCGTGGTGGCGTATAACGCCGGCCGGCCAGGTACTTCTTTGTTACCCACCGCATGGATCCATTGCCGATCGAGCAAGGTTTTAATCACCGAGCTGCTAACCGCCACACCGCGTACCGCTTCAATTTCGCCGCGAGTAATGGGTTGTCGGTAGGCGATCAGCACTAAGGTTTCGAGCACTGCTTTGGAATAGCGGCCCGTACGCTCCGGAAACAATAGCGCAATGTAGGGAGCCCACAGCGGTTTGGTGCGAAAATGATAGCCCGACGCTGTGTGAACCAGCTCCACCCCTCGATCCGCGTAATCAAGTTGCAACTGCGCGAAGGCCCGTTCCAGCTGCCCTTTACTGACGCGAAATGGTTTTAACACTGTGGCTCGCAGCTGTGCCACATCCAACGGCGTCGGATGAGCAAAGATGGCGGCCTCCAGCAATTGCTGCAACTGCGCGGGCGAAATGGCATGCCCTGAATGCGTTGTGTCAGGCTGTGTTTTGTTATCAAGCGGCGCTTTCGTATCAAGTGCATCCGCTGGATCCATCGCATCCGCCACAGGTTTCACCGTGCTAGGCATCAGGAGCAAGTACCAGATAAAACGAACAAAGGCGCGTATTATGCCAATTGCAGATGGATCTGACCATAGTGCTGCGACTGCGTTAGAATAATTAACTGCGACTTGACCAACTCCAGCAGAGCCAACAGCGTCACTACCACACCGGCGCGCCCCTCTTCTTGGGTAAAACAGGCGGTAAAATCAAGCAAGGGGGAGTCATCCAATAGCGCCAAAATATGGCTCATGCGTGCCCGCGTAGATAAAATCTCGCGCGTCACTTGATGATGCACCTGTACCGACCCTTGCGCCTGCCAACGCGACATCATGGCCGTCGCGGCCTCTACCAAATCCGCCAACGTCACGCTCGGTGGCGCCGCCATAGGTGCGCTGCCATCCACCGTTAATACGGCAGTGACCAAAGGCCGAAACACATCACGCTCCTGCCTTGGTAAATCATCCAGCGCACTGGCCGCTTGCGAAAATCGCTCATATTCAAGTAAACGTCGCACCAACTCTGCACGCGGATCGCTTTCGATATCATTCGTTTGCTGCAAGGATGGCAGTAATAAACGCGATTTGATTTCCGCCAACATCGCCGCCATCACCAAATACTCGGCAGCCAGTTCAAAGTTTAACTGCTGCATCAGGTCGATATAGGTCATGTACTGCTGGCTGATGGCAAAAACCGGCAGATCCAAAATATTGAGTTTTTGTTTTTTGATAAGGTAGAGTAAAAAATCCAGTGGCCCGGCAAAACTCTCCAGCAGCACTTCCAACGCATCCGGCGGAATGTACAAGTCGGCTGGGACTTGCAACACCGGCTCCCCTCGCACATAGGCCAGCGGTAACGGTTGTTGCTGGGTTAAGGGCGCAAGATCAGTCTGCGGTTGCGGCCCGTCGGGCGCAATCTGTGCTGGCGCATCGACCTGCGCCGCGGTCGTTGTCCTCACATCAGGCATGGTTTATTCAACACATCATTTTGCATACACATTACGAGAAAAATGGCCGCAAATCGCCAGCGCCTTCACGGATCAGTTCGGGTACATCCTCTGACAAATCAATCACTGTCGTCGGCTGCTGCGCAATAATGCCGCCATGCAAAATAGCATCAACTTGGCGCTCCAACTGCGCTCGGATCTCATCGGGGTCAGCAATCGCGATCGATTGCTTTGGCAAAATCAAACTGCTCGATAACAAAGGTTCACCCAATTCGGCCAACAACGCCATGGTGATTTTATGCGCCGAGATCCGTAGCCCTATGGTTTTCTTTTTCTCATTGAGTAACCGTTTTGGCACCTCTTTGGTGCCTCGTAAAATGAAGGTGTAGCTGCCAGGCGTGTTATTCTTAATCAGCCGAAAGGCGGTATTTTCGACCTTGGCATACAGTGAGATTTCCGATAAATCCTTACACATCATAGTGAAATGATGCGCATCACTGAGTCCACGAATTTGTAAAATGCGATCCATGCCTTGTTTATTCCCCAGCATACAGCCAAGCGCATAGCCACTATCGGTCGGGTAAACAATCACCCCGCCCTCTTTGAGAAGCTGTACCGTTAACTTTAACAAACGCAGTTGCGGATTATCTGGATGCAAACAAAAAAACTGACTCACAGCTCACCTCGGCCATCATGACGCTTGTTGCGGGATGTAATAACTTATATATCAGATATTTAGATTTAGCCAATCGATATTTGCCGATAAGCTGTACTGCCTTTGCCACATCAGCTCACACGGCAAAGGCCCGATCAGGCGACCTCAGCCGCGATAGCAACATCAAGCTGTATAGTTTCATCACGTTGAATAGTGTCATCAATTTGCGAGGTTTCATCAATTTTCAAACCGGTATCAAGCGCTGGCGCAGCATCGATAGCCGCATAGGCCGAGGCCGGCAGTGCCCAGGAGCTCCAGATCCGGTCGATATCATCGGTTAGGTAAAGACTACGGCCAAGCTCGTTCCAAGGGGTCGGCTGATGAAAATCAGAACCGACCGAGGCTTTTAACCCAAATTTCTGACACAACTGCCATACCTGCCGTTTTTGGACCGGCGTCAGCTGCGCTGAGGCGACTTCCACCGCATCGCCACCAGCACTGGCAAATTCGTCTACCAATTTGGTTAACCAGCGGCCGTTTAAATTATATTTCAGCGGATGTGCCAACACCGCAACGCCACCCGCGGCGTGGATCCAATCGATCGCTTGTGCCAGTTCAACCCAGTTATTCGGCACATAACCTGGTTTGCCCCGACTGAGATAATGTTTAAATACTTGGTTGATCGATGCGGCTTTCCCTAGGTGCATCAGATGTTTGGCAAAATGCGTGCGCGTGATCGCCCCCTCACCTGCCATGGCTTGTACCTCCGCCAGACAATCAGGCACATTATGCTTGGTGAGACGCCGCGCCATTTCTTGCGCCCGCAACAAACGCTGCTGCCGCTGCTGCGCTAATCCCTGTTGTAACACTGTATTTTCAACATCGATCGCCAAGCCCACCACATGAATTTCAAATTCATGCCATGCCGTTGATATTTCAACACCAGGGATCAACGTGAGCGGTAATTGCTGCGATTTAATATAAGCTTGGGCGGGCGCCACGCCCGCGGTGGTATCGTGATCGGTAATGGCAAGTACATCTATCCGCTGGCTGACAGCTCTATCGAGCAGCGTTTCGGGGCTAAAGACACCATCGGAAAACAACGTATGACTGTGTAAGTCAATTTTCATGCGGCCAAAGGCTCCTATCACTGCAACGATTAAAAATTAGCGAGCAATCCGCGGCTCGACATCACGACACATTTCATGACATCACGACACATTTCACGACACATAACGTTCAAACCGATGTCGTCGCTGGCGGTCAAATCCGCACATCCCCCACATCGGCGGCTGGCAAGTATAACAAGTTTGCCCCTGAAATACTGCGATGATAAACCTCGCGTGTTATCGCGATGATGACGCAGATACTGCAACGTGTGGCAAATGCAAGTTCATACCGTTGAATCACCCCAAGGTTACTAACTTGCACGGTAATCCATTTGAGCGGCAACCCAATTTCGGACTATCTGCCGTCTGCCAGCGTTCGCAGGTCAACCCACAAATTAGACATCTAGCCATTTATAAGGATTATTTTGCTGTTTTATCGTTTTTTACTTGACGTCACCCCATAGCAGAGCGTTATATAGGCATATTCATGTATTCGTCCCTGCGCTGTTGCATAGCTAGCTGCCTAAATTGGTGGATAATCGCCAAGGTGACGTGTAAAAATTTTATTTTACTATTTCAGGTTTTTATGAACGGTCAGCAAATTAAACACTGGTGGTGGTGGCATACTCCTTAACGGGCGTGTGTAGGCGTTGCTTACCTAAAAAATCGCAAGAAGCCCGTTGCCCCGCAACGGGTTTTTTTTTGCTTATAAACATCGACAATCATCGATACCTTGATGCGGCCTCTATGGCGGTTGCCATAAGACGCTAAAAAAATTGCAATATAATCAGTACATAACGGAGTTTGACCATGAGTAAAGTGGCATTAATTTCTTGGCGGTGGTGGCAATTTTCCTGTGCCAACAGTGGCCCAACCATAGCCCTTATCGCAGCCCAAAATTAACCAGATTTAGGCCATTGTTTCGGCCTAAAGCAAGGAAAAACCATGATATTTAGTCACATCACAACCGAACGTGGCCAAGTGGCCAGCATTGCGCAAGCCGTGCCTTATCACGCCGATCCGCTGGCATGTTTTCAGCAGTTAGTCGAGCCTCAGCAAGCGGCGTTATTGCTTGAATCGGCCGAAATCGACAGCAAAGATAATCTTAAAAGTTTACTGTTAATTGATGCCGCGTTACGCATCGAATGTCAGGGATTAACCGTCAGCGTCGAAGCCATCACGCCAAACGGTACAACCCTACTGCCATTTATCAGCCAAAAACTGGCGCAGTTAAGTCCTGAGATTGTCGTTCAAACACAGGACATCACCCAAACCGCAGGACAGCATACGTCTCCAGGACTACGCATTACCTTCACTGCCGCGCCCCCCCTGTTGGACGAAACCCAACGCTTGTTGCACCCCAATCCTTTTAGCGTGCTGCGGGTATTACAGCAGTTGCATAACCCTTCGGCCGAGCCTTTTGCCATCTTTTTGGGCGGAGTGATTGGCTACGATATGGTCGCCGTGGTGGAAGAGCTACCCGAGGTGGGCACGGGGGCCAATGATTGCCCGGATTATGTGTTTTATGTGGCGCAAACGCTGTTGGTGATTGACCATCAACACCAAAACGCCCGCCTGATTGGTAACGTATTTTGTGGTGATGATGCCATGGCCAATTGCTTTGCGATTGGTCGCCGTTTGGAAACCTTAACGCAACTGCTGAGTCAGCCATTTGTCAGCCAACCATTTGTGAGCCAGCCATTTGTCAACCAGCATAGCGCCACGGTGACGAGCCACGATATCAAGGTTGACATCAGCGATGACGACTTTGCCAAGCAAGTTTCGCAGTTAAAACAAAATATCATTGCCGGTGATGTGTTTCAGGTGGTGCCAAGTCGCTGTTTTAGTGTGGCCTGTCCCCATCCATTAGCTGCCTATGCTCAGCTCAAGCGGCAAAACCCCAGCCCTTATATGTTTTACATGCATGATCGCCAGTTTACCCTGTTTGGCGCTTCGCCTGAGTCCGCTCTTAAATTTGATCATGCCAATCGTCAGGTCGAAATTTACCCGATCGCCGGTACACGTCGGCGTGGTTTTACGCCTCAAGGCCAGATCGACCGCGATTTAGACAGCCGGATTGAACTGGAACTGCGTCAAGATGAGAAAGAAAAAGCCGAACATCTGATGCTGGTGGACTTGGCGCGCAATGACGTGGCGCGGATCAGTGTCCCTGGCAGTCGTTATGTCAAAGAATTACTTAAAGTCGACCGCTATTCCTATGTGATGCATTTGGTATCCAAAGTGGTCGGCACGCTTAAATCTGAACTGGATGCGCTGCACGCCTATCAAGCCTGTATGAATATGGGCACCTTGGTCGGCGCACCGAAAGTGCGCGCCGCTGAGCTTATCCGCCAAGTGGAGCATAAACGTCGGGGCAGTTACGGTGGCGCTGTGGGTTATCTCAATGGCTTAGGTGATTTTGATAGTTGTATTGTGATCCGCAGTGCCTATGTCACCCAAGGCGTGGCGCAGGTGCAAGCCGGTGCCGGTGTGGTATTTGACTCGGATCCGGTGGCAGAAATGGAAGAAACCCGTAGCAAAGCGATGGCGGTGCTGCGCGCCATTCAAAGTAGTCATCTCCACGCCAATCATGAGCCCATTTATCATGAGCCCAACCATGATGAGCAACCGAGCGTGCAAGGAGTTCAGCCATGATTACCATTTACCTACTAGATAACAAAGATTCGTTTACCTATAACTTGGTGGATGAACTGGCACAGCTGGGTGCCCAGTTAAAATTGTACCGAAATACAGTACCGGCGGAATTTATCGCGCAGCAAATGGCGGCCGAGCCAGGCCCTGTAGTACTGTTACTGTCGCCAGGCCCAGGCGCGCCTGCCGATGCCGGTTGTATGCCTGAGCTGATCCAACGCTGCGCTGGCCGTTATCCAATGCTTGGGATCTGTTTAGGCCACCAAGCCTTGGTGGAACATT
>JACCDR010269449.1_pt1 | contig 22905 bp, 45 predicted proteins | sample 7446431 | NCBI WGS metagenome assembly JACCDR01 (sample SAMN15323443, study PRJNA562643) | freshwater metagenome | isolation source: river surface water | place: USA:Blue River Watershed | collected 2017-08-17 | reverse complement strand
TACCTTTGTGTCAAGCAGAAACTGCATATCTATATCTGTTAGCTTTACGGCCACCTTATTATAACTATCTAAATTTACTTCTTGCTTCTTATCGTTAGACATTTTTTTCACCTCCATTAACAAACCCGTACTGTTCAGACTCCTTAGGGTAAGCGTCTATAAAATCTGGGTTTGGCTTGCCATTAACATATGGCTGTATTAAATCTTTTCTAAAATCTTCACGCATGCGATCAACCTCATATTGACCGTGCAGTGGTTGTTTACGTGCTGCAGTAGCATCTGGCGGTATGTCAGCAATACGAACGTATTTACCGTTGATGATGTATCCTGTGCTTCTCATAACCCTACACGCCTCCTTACAGAGCTTAACGCAGTTTGCTTATCTTCATCCTCTTGCTTTGGTGGTTTTGGCCTCACAACACCGCTGGTGCTTTGTTGTGGCTGGACAGGTGCATTAAGCCCCATTTTAACCACGCCGGTATTCTTCTTTGGTGTATCAACTGTTAGTGACTCACCTACAGAGCTGGCAACTTTAGCAATACGGCTGGCCGTTATCAGGCCAGCTATATAGCCACACGTAAAACTAATTACTAGTATTATTGCTATGCTCATCATCGTGAACAATAGCTGCTGAGGTTGTTAACAGTTTAGAGGCAGTAGTAGCAGCGTTGACCACAACCTCTTTAATTACCTCTAGTGGATCTACTATACCGACCTCTAGTAAATCAACAGGTGTATCAGATAGTTCTAACAGGTTAAAACCCTTCCAGGTTGGTGTATCTTCTACCTTAGCAAGATATTTTTCAGGGTTTTGACCAGCATTAGATATAAGCTGCTTGAATGGCTGTGTAAGCGCGTCTGCAAAGTCACCGGCAACATCACGGCACCTAAGCAGTGCAATACCGCCACCAGGAACCACACCGCTGCGCATAGCGCTTCTAACAGCACAAACTGCATCATCTACGCGAAGTTTAGTATAGTCAGCTTCTACGGGCGTAGCACCGCCTACACGGATAATGCATATTTTACCAGTTAGCTTAGATAAGCGTTCTTGTATAGCCTCAACGCTACGGCTATCAGATGCAGACCTCAAGTCTTTACGAAGCGCACTGATACGTTCTTTTATCTGTTTTTTGTCACCACGACCACCTAATATACTTGTGTTGAACTCACTAACAACAGCTTTGTCTGCGCGGCCTAGCATTTCTACATCAAAATTATCTGTGTTCATGCCTGGGGTATATACCTTACCACCGGTGAATATTGCAAGGTCTTCTAAGAACAGTGCACGGTTACCAGCAACCACAGGCGGTTCAGCTAGCGTTATATCAAACAAACCTTTAAGATGTGTACCTACCAAAACGTCAACCGCCTGACCTGATACTTCACCAATGATTACCAAACGCTTAATATTGTTCTGACCACACTGCTCAAGGATATTTGCTATCTCATGCATGCCAGTTATAGGCTTCTCTGTTATGAGAATATAGGCATCATCGTGTTCAGCACGAAGCTGTACGCGGTTATTGATTAACCAAGCGTTTGTGAAGCCTTTAGCAAAGTAGAAGCCATCCATTAGCTCATTGAAGATACCAACACCACTGTGACGCTCTACAACTACACCACCGTCAAGACCAACAGCCTTAATGCTGTCAGCAATAAGTAGACCAGTGGCTTCATCACCGGCGCTTACTATGGCTACATCCTCTAGGCGCTTAGTATCGTACTTCTTAGATATTTTCTCTAGCTTTTCAAGTACACGCGGTATCATAGCCTCAATTGCGCTACTGACGGTCATACGGTCATACGCACCAGTACCGATTAAAACACTACCGGCATCGTAGATATGCTTAGTAAGAATAACGGCAGCAGTAGTACCGTCACCAACTGTTTCGTTATTTTTCTGTGATGCTTGCACAACGACACGTGCCGCCATGTTAGCAATACGGTCAGGTAGAAATACCTCACGTACGTTTGTTACACCGTCACGTGACAGCGTAGGATCACCGTACTGACGCTCTAGTAAAACGTTACCGCCTTTGGCACCGTATGCAGCAGCAGCTACGTTATATACAGCATCAACACCCTGTTTGATTGCTTCTTGTGTTTCTTTAGCGAATGCTATCTGTTTAACTCTCATATGCAACTATATCCTTGTAGTGTATTAAAGCAGCTTGATATTCTTGTTTGGTCTTTGGATCAATAGCTTTGTGCAGACTGTTCTGCTCAGCGTGTTTTTCCCACCGAATAGTTTTACCAAGTAGTTCAGTGGGCTTAATCAAACCATTTAACCAGGTATCACCAAGTTTAAGACCTTCACGCACGATAGCCTCAAGGTCAGCAGAAACTGCTATTACTACCCCTGTACTACCAGCGTTTTCATACTGCTTATCAGTACCGAGATTAACGTGCTTATATTCACCATTAGTTGCGACCTTAACTAATAGTCTTCCGTTGAGTGGCTGCATGCCTATTTCCTCCTTAGCATTTTGTTTATGTTTGTATTATAATACATAACAGCAAGGCAGACAGCCATAATGTCTGCTTTTTTGTTTTTAAACACTATGGATCACTTAAACTTCATAATCATTTCAGCGGAACTAATAGGCATCATTGCCTTAGCTGTTCTGTACATTAAATCACGGTATCCAAGCCAGACAATAGAGCAGCAAAACCTGCTTATAGAGTCGCTGCAACGAAGAATTGAAGATTTAGAAAAAGGTCACCACGATAACGAAAAAATTATATCTGGCCTAACCGGTGAGCTTCGTGTGTATAAAGAGATACCGCTACAACAGATAGCAAATAGTTTACAAACCCTTGAGTCTTTACCATCTAAATTAGAAAAAGCACTAGCAAGTAAATAGGAGGCATACAGCCATGAGTTATAACATTGAAATGAAGCCAGCACCCAAGTCTGGTTACCACACACCTGACGAGGCACGTGCGTATTATGGGCGTTATTCAAGAGAAGGTATTACCGTACACTGGTGGGGCGATCCAGCTAAGAACCCTGACTCAGCCCACGATAACATAGTGAACTACATTATGGGCAAAGCACGGGCAGGCACCGGATCTATTAACTACGTGCTATCTAACAACAAAATCACATATATGGTCAGCCCAGATAACGTTGCATGGCACGCATTCAGCGGTAACCCTACAACTATTGGTATTGAATTTAGCCCACATCTTAATGATGAGGGCTATAAAAAAGCTGGTTGGCTTATCTGGCAACTAGAGCAACGGTATAGCCGAAAACTATCCTTGTATCCTCACAATAAGTGGAGTTCTACGCAGTGCCCTGGTAGCTTAGATATAGCACGCATGAGACGCGAAGCCGACAAGTGGGCTGCAGGTGGTTACAACCCACAGCCTGCGCCAGTACCCACACCAGCGCCACAGCCTGCGCCAACACCGGCAATACGCTACAGCGTTATAGATAAGCGCGTATGGATTACCGACAAGGATCCTACAGACCTTTGGAACTTAAACTTTAGTAAATTCCCTGATGCTGTTTCTGCTAAGAAGTTTGCAAAAAATACGCCTATTGAAATAGTAGGCCGTGCAGACCATCCACTAGGTGGCGTGTATTTACTTACTGCTTACTCGCTAGGCACTACTGATGCTGCAAAAGTTAGTCAGCCAGGTTTTAAACCGGCACATGCTACTGGATTTAACATCAAGGACATGAGACAAGGTTCAGAGACGGCACCGACTCCACCACCAGTACCAACACCAGAACCACAACCTACACCGCAGCCTGTACCAGTACCAGAACCAGCAAGGCCAACAGAGCACGATAAAAAACAGGACATGGAAATAGAAGTTATTAAAGGTACGCTCAATTCACTCAAGGCACTACTGGTAGAATTTGCAAAGAATATTTTAAGTAAACTAAGTTAGGAATAAAACAATGACACCTTCATACATATCAACGACACAATGGCAAAAAGTAATTAAGGCAGTTGCATACGCATTTGTATCGGGCTTCACCGGTACACTAGCGTTGATGGCCTTAGACTTTATTAAAGCAGCACAAGACGGTACAGCCTCAGTAGGAAACTTGGCTGTAGCATTGCTTGCAGGTGCAGTGGTAGGCGGCATCAACGGTGTTGCTGTTTTCTTAAAGAAACTATTTACAGATCCAACAAGCGAACAATAAGAATAAGCGGTATAATAGTACTGAGCATGGGCGCTGCTGGTACTTTCCCTGATATGGTTTTTCATAAACTCCGATTACTCACACAGAATATTTAAAACAAAAGTAAACCGGCAAACATAACCCCTAGCGCCCCTTATAGGGGCTTTTTATTTACACAGGTTTTACACAGTTTCATCCACAAGCGGTTTGCAGTATTAAACGAACCGGTGCTATAATTTGGCACTGAAGCACGTGTCTACCACGCGCTTTACCACAATAAACCACTGCTAAAAGGGGTATTGTTTTCTGTTGCTGAGTTTGTTACCATTGTATTGGTAGACACGCAAAGCGCGCGATACAAAGCCCCGTAAGGGGTTTTTGTATTTTACGCAAACCTTAAATGCTGGATGCGATAACACCAGCAGCCACACTCAAACTCATGTGACGAGGACGGGATAGGTAGGCAAGCATGTACCATAAACTGCAGAAAATGGTACGCGGAAATAATTAGGTTACCAAAAGTGGTGACCTGACCGGCTATGCCTATGTACTTTTACAGTAAAATCTTCTACTTATTATTAAAAACCACCAGCCTAAATCTATGCTCTAAAAACAGGATAGGGTTATAATAGAGCTTATGCTAGAAGGTAAGCTATCCAATCAAGAATGGATACGTAGAATAATACTTTACAACCTAAGATATAAACGTAGTATGCCGTATGGACATCTACTGGAGAAAAGCGATGAAAAAAGCAGCAATAGTAACACTTAAGGTACTAGGCTTAATCACAGTACTAGGATTATTACTGTACATAGGCGCATACGTTTACTTGCTTTATAAACTTACTACCGTGTGGTGCACAATTTACACAGGAGATATGACACCTGAACAGATTGAGTACTGCGAACCGTATAAAAACCCTTGATAAGCGGAGTATAATATAGTTGTAACAACGGTTACGCTTACTAACAAAACGAGGTACAAAATGTATAGGCCAGATATACATCGTGATGACTTTCACGAATTACTAGAACGGCAAGGTTTTTCAGATGAAGACCGCCGTAATATGGCTAGGGTGGTAATTAAGTCAGCCTTGACTTCTTATCAGGGGGCTTTAGATCTTCTTAAGCCGTTCATTGCCATTAGCAACCGCATTGCTGCAGAGCAAGCAGAAGCAGAAATAATGTGTGATCAAGTATTTGGCGCAACCGTTAACCCTGACCAGGGCGTACTAGAATTTACTGAACCTGGATCAGAACAATCATACGGAGTTATATAACATGGAGCGTATTAAATGTACGCCTTCACCAGATTGCCCAGAGTTTTTACGTGGGTGTTTTGAAGATACACATCATCCTATAAGGCCACGTAGTAGTATAAAAGGCGATCTGATGAGAGAGGCGCACAAACTAACTGCTTATGAAACGTGCCGCCGTGTGCACCGTGAAGTAGAAGCCGTAAGCCCTATACCTAATCTTACGCACGATGAGTTAGCTACAATTGTCAACACTGGCGGTACCGTATTGCCGCACTGTTTGCAGGTTGAGTATGAAACGGCTGTACAAATAGCCGATGGGTACCGTTATGATAACGCCGGATAGAATAGAAGAGCCGTTTAGCTGTGCATCGTTTGAGATGGACGGACGCGAACTGTGGACACCTACACTTGAGATTACTTTTAGTGCCGGTAGTATTGTGTTGCATCACTTTAACACTAGAGTACGGCAATTTGCTAATGAGTCAGCAGACCACTTAGAGGTACGTGTCAACCAGGAGCTTAAGGGCATACTGGTAAATCAAGAGCTACTACAGCAGTTTGTTGATTACGAATACCCACGCCGGTGGGATCCGTACGTAGACGAAGCTACTATGGACTGGTTAACTGCTACCGCTTCTTTATCTATTGATGAAGAACTGCGTGATTTTCCTAATACCTAAAGGTACGTGCACCTTATCATCTACTTCTACATTACGCTTACCACAATATTGTTGCTAAGTTGGGGGTGGCTCTAAACTGGCCTATTCTGCATTTTGCGGTGCATACGATCTACGAACCGTCTGCGCCTACGTGCTTCTTTCATAGAGTTAAAATTTTCTTTGAAATTTAAACTTGTTTGCTGCATACACAAACTCCTAACTAAAGTAAACTGATAAGGTGCAATACTCAACACTCTATACCTGTGATAAAGAGCATGCTGTTAGATATCTAACATGTACGGTATAATAACAGGGCATACCTAGACTCTTAATTAAAGTATTGACAAATACTGTTATATTTGCTATAATGTATATGTTAGCTTGAAAGAGTTAACAACCTTCGTACAATTACACCCCTCAGGCAGATTAGTGCAGCAATAAGGTTCATTACCTTGTACCGGATCGGTTTAAATGGTTAGCACGGCACCTTGAATAAGGGGTGTATTTTTTATGTAAAAAGTACTTGACATTATATATAATGGCGTTCTATACTTAGAGAGTAATAATAATGCATGAAAGGATCGGAATTATGCAAAACTCAAAACCATATCGTAAATTGTGGGGCAATGGCACCATCTATGTAAGGGTATCGTAATGACAGATAAAGTTAACTACCACAAAAGGCCGGAGTGGTCTTACTCATCAATGAAGAAAATTCTTGATAGCGGTATAGACTACGCTGTTGCCGGAAAACTAGGCATGTTGCCAGAGCCACAAAGTCCATACATAGACTTAGGCCAACTAGCACACATGATCATACTAGGCGGTGATGATACATTTGCAGTGAGTGAGTACCCAGACTTTAGAACAAAAGCAGCCCGTGAGTGGCGTGATGCGCAAATAGCTGCAGGTAAAAACATTATTACCAAAGAACAGTTTAATGCCGCAGACCAGATTGTAAAGAACATTGAAAATCACCCACACACGCCTAAGTACCTACTAGGCAAAGATTTTCAGTATGAGCAGGAGATGTACGCTAAGACTGCTGAAGGCGTTGATTTGCGCGGTAAAGGTGATAGCCTAAATATGAGTGATAAAGATAATATTATTATCACTGATCTTAAAACAACCGCACAGTTTGACAAGTTTAAAAAGGCAGCTAGCTGGAACCACTACGACCTGCAAGCAGCAGTGTATACGCTTATCACAGCAGTATTTACAAAAACCAAACCGGAACACGTTAAATACTATTTCTGTGTGGCAGAAACCGTAGCACCATACCGCGTACAATACTTTAGCGCAAGCCCTGAGTTTTTAGAGGCTGGTGAACGCAAGCTACGAACATGTATAGATACAATATTAAGTTTTGGCAGTAAAGATCCTAATTTCCTAATTGAAGAGATTGGTGAACTAGGGGATTGGAGTATATAAATGGCAGAAGGAACAAACACACTAACTATCACAAAGTTAGTAAAGAGCGATAAATTTCAAAAAGAAGCAGAAAAGGTACTAGGGCAAGGCACACCACAATTTCTATCCAGTGTGCTAACTCTTGCCAATTCAGATAAGAAGTTTTTAGAGCTAGACCCTATAAAGCTCTATAACACCTGTTTGATGGCAGCAGCCCTTAAGCTACCGTTTAACAGCAATCTAGGCCAGGCATACATTATTGCCTATAAAGGTGAGCCACAGCTACAGATCGGTTGGAAGGGCTTTGTGCAGTTAGCACAGCGTAGTGGTCAGTTTAAGACTATTGGCGTAAACCCTGTACACGATAACGAACTAGCCGGTATTGATCCAATGACTGGTGAGCTTATATTTGACTTTAAGATGCCCCAGGAAAAAAGCGGTAAGGTAGTAGGCTACATGGCATACTTTAGATTACTAAATGGGTTTGAGAAGTCTTACTACATGACTAACGAAGAATTGTCACAGCACGCTGGAAAGTACAGCCAAACCTATAAAAAGAACTTTGGCGTATGGGTGGATAACTTTGATGCAATGGCACAGAAGACTGTTATAAAGCTATTGCTCAACAAGTTTGCACCGCTATCTATTAGCAGTGATCTAGCCCGTGCTATTGAAGTAGACCAACAAACACCAGATGGTGAATACGCAGACAACAAGCCTAGAGTAGAGCTTACAGATGCAACCGTTGGCAATGATGAGGATGATACTACCGCATGAAATTAAAGTTTGTTTTCAGGAGGTATGTGTGTATTTTGTGCCGTCGCAGATTTTTTACCAAATGGCGGTTGCTAAGACATAGAGATAATGTGCCAAATTTTAATGGGCTAAATGCAATACTGAAAGATGAAAGAGATCACAAGCATGAGCAGTAAAAAACTAACAGCTAAACAGCAGGAGGCTGTAGACTTCTTTAAAAATCACAAGCGTTTATTTGGACGCTACCCTACGTTTATTGATGCAGGTACTGCACTTGGTATTAAACCATCTGTGGTACATGCACGGATAAGATTAGCAGAGAAAAAGGGGGTTGTATTGGATCGGTATAAACCACGACCAAAAAAAAGCGACCAGTAACGGATCGGGGCTACTAGTCGCTTTTAATCAATTATAGCTTAACGAAGGGAAAATTAACAGTGAAAAGCAAAGTAATAAACGCTAAGAAGAAAGTAACCAACAATGCAATGGCTGGTGCTCTTACTAGCATACCGTTGGTCAGCAAGCCTAAACGCCGATGGCACGAATGGATAGTACCGTTCATGGGTATTAAGTGGGGGGCAATTGTAGTGCTTATAGGGTGGGTTGTAGCCACACAGCGCAACAACGATGGTCTACTAATAGCAGCAGGGATACTAGGAGTATTCACGGCGCTAGAGTGGACGGCAGCAGCAATTAACGAATTCAGGAGAGGCTAACATGAAGAAGCTAGATAAGAAATTGTTTTACATGATTATATCTGACCTCAACGAAGGCATAAGTATAAAAGACATTGCCGCGTATTGGTTAGTAAGTGAGAGCCAGGTACGCCGGATTAAAGAAGCTGGAACGTGGGATAGGTGGCCATACATGGTTGCCAAGAGTCAACACGGCTACATGACACCAGAATACAAGGCATATCTAAAACGCCGTAAGCTACCTATAAAACCACCGGCAAAGATAGATTACGCAAACTACAGGATAAGTTTCAGCGTAGGCAATACAAAGATTAAACTATCGCTATTCAAGAGGTTTAAGGCGTGGATCCGTTCATTGCGCTAGTCCTAGTGACGGCTTGGATATACGCAGTAATATTCATCGTACGGATAATAAAGTACGCAAACCGTAGAAGCAGAATACAAATACCAGATCACAAAACTAACAAAAGTAACATGAGATACGAGGATACTAAAAATGGAAACTAGACTAACACCACAAGATTTTAAACTTAAAACCATAGACCAAAGACGGGTGCACTATTTTGAATACGAGTATGGTAACGGCCAACATATCACAATTGAACCAGTTAACGATGGCTACAGTGTAGCGGCCTACGATGAGCACGGCATAATACAAAGTAAAAAGCACAAAGTATTATGGATCAATCGTGTACCAGAACACCAGCCTGTGCAGTCAACATCTACATTTAAACTAGCAGTCAGCGTAGCGCGTGGCTTACTAGAGCGACAAACACAAAACGCTTGACATTGTGTTAACGCTGTGTTAACATGAAAGGGCTTAACAAAAGCAAAATATAAACTAAGCATGGAGGGATCGGAACATGCTAAACTTTTTCAAAAAACAATTAAACCGTGCAAAGCCAAAACTAGAGGCGTTTGCAAAATGGGTAGTACGTACTGCGTTTGAAGTAGCACAGCTAGGCACCGTAGGGCTTACTACTATGACACTCATAACAGCTAACCGCTACGTAGAGTATGCGCTATCTGGTATGGTCATAGCCGTAACGTACGCAGTTACTAAAACTAAGGTGCTACGATAATGTTCTACGTAGTACAAGCCATATTCATTATCATCATACTGTTGATGATTGGCATACCGGTTGTAGGTGCAATGATTATCTTCTACAGGCTGTACAAGAGCCTATTCAGTAGGGGAACCCACTACAAGCGAGATCGGTAGCGTGATATAATGAGGGGGCTATTAACAAAGGAACTAAGCGGCGCGCAAACGACCACCTCTGATGCCGCGATTATGCGTACCATAGCAGCTACAGTACTTGCAATACTTGTTGCAATACTATTACAAGGCTTACTACCACAAACGCCTGACAAGGCAACTGAAATGCACGATGAGATACAGGCAACTGTACGTGACGGCAAACAGGAGAGTATAGATACTACTCACGCTACGCCTATGGCTGAAGCAAAGCCAGTAGAAATACCTAAGCCTGTAGAGCAACCACCAGCACCAGCAGTGCCACAACCACAGGCATGGGCAGTAACGGAGTCACCGCACAAACGTGTGCCGGTTGAGACTATCAACGTGGCTTTAGCACACCTGCAGAAAAAAGGGTTGAGCAAAGAAGGTGCAGCGTACCTAGTCGGCAACTTTGTTGGCGAGAGTTACCTTATCCCGTGTGGCCAATATGGTGACGGCGGTAAGGCTCACGGTCTTGCACAGTGGCACCCTGGACGTAGGCAAGATATGCCCTGTGGCTTCATAGAGCAGCTAGATTGGGCGATTGACGTAGAAATGGTACGGGACTCAAAAGGCAACTATCCGTGCCCATGTGAGGCTTTAAAAACGGCTGATATAGGCACAATTAAGTTACGACTCAAACAATGGGAACGATACGGCGTTGAAGGTGATCGTTGGGCGTATGCCGCCGCAATCTATAAGCAGCTATGATAGAACGTATTTGTAAAAAATGTGGTAAACCACAGCGTAAAACTAAAAATAAGATAAAAGCTAATTGCAGATGCAATGATTAGTGTTAACATATAGATAACATGAAAGGATCGGAACTACATGAAACCAGAAACGTGTGAGCACTGCGGTCAACGTATACCGCTAGTGCGCAAAGAAATGCTAAACAAACACAAGGTGCAAATGCTCAAGCGTGCTGCACAACACGTTAAAACTACTATGAAGAATGACTTTATGGTGCGTGATTTTACTGAGCCAGAAGACTTTAAGCGTTATAACTTCTTTAGTCACCTTAGGCTACACGGCCTGATATTTAAACAGAAGGATAGTGCCGGTAACGTGTTGCGTGGCCGTTGGGGTATCACGCGCAATGGGTGGGCTTTCCTACGAGGTGAGCTACAACTACCTGCATATGTTTTAATCAAGAACAACCACATAGAAGGCAGAGCTGCAACACTGGTTGGTTTTACTGATGTTTGGCGCGGTGAAGACACCATGCAAACACAGTTTGAATATTTTGATGATCTTGGTAACCCTGTTGGTGTACGGCCTGCACCACTAGGTATGAACTTGCAAACATCTTTAATATAAAAAGGGGGTAGTGGCCATGAAGACAATAGAAAGTTACGCAGAAGAAAATGACGTGACGATAGGGGAGGCTATATACAGAGTTATCAGATACCTTTGTGATAACCCCACTATTGTAAGCCAGCGTTTACACCAGGAACTGGCAAATGTAGGCGAAGAAGACATTGAAGAAGCTATAGAGGCTTTGGAAAAAGACGAGAGGTACTAAATGTTATTTAGCAATCCGTTTTTTACACTCTACGTAGTGCTTATATTTACCAGTATGGTGTGGGCTATGTGGATGGATGGCATGCCAGTACCTGCAGAACAGCAGAAGTACAACGGAACCCAGGCTATGATCATTGGCTTCGTACAGGTGTTTGTAGTAGCTGGTGCGGTACTATGGGCAGCAAGTCATTAAAAAATACTTGACATAGTGTTAACACAGCGTTAACATGAGAACAGTAAAACATAACTAATGAAAGGGGTATTACAATGGCAGCCGAGGACTCAAACGCAGATTGTTCAAATGGGAATTGTCCTATTTGTTATGGGGATGTAAAAGATGACGAATAGCCAACAAATACTAGAAAAAGCTATTCAAAAAGCAATGGATAATGGCTGGCGCAGCCCGTTGCCAAGAGCAGAAATGCTAGCAAGTTATATAGATGGTGGAGACGATTATTACCAACTAGAGCCATTGATATACAACCATGATTTTGCTAAGGCTTTATGGGGTGAAGAACCTGCTTATGGTTGGAGTGGGGACGTGGTACCAAAAAAACCAGACGAGACAGCAGAACCATTGTGGCAATACCACCTCCAACGAATGGTCATAGCTGACGACCCTATTGAGTACTTAGGAGAGAATATATGATCACAGCAAGGTTTATTTATCGTGATGCCGACATTAAAGCAAATAATGACCCTGAGCGCTTAGTGTTACCTGGTCTAGTGTACGCATCCATATCACACACAGATGCAATAAGCAAAATACGAGTAGCGTGCATAATACTAGGCTGGTGGAAGTGGGGCGTTGGAATCATCATTACAGTAAGTAGGAGAATAAAATAATGTTTTCACGTGAAAGTATACCAATGAGCTTACGTAAAGATAGCAGTGAGTTAGCATATCAGAACGCAAAGATTGCTGGCCAATTGAGAAACCTACACGATGAAGACGTACTACATACATTTAAACATTTTGTAGTCATAGAGAATAGATACCCGTACGACTCAGCATATCAGAAGTGCCACATGTTGATACCGGCACGCGTAGTGTCAGCATACGAAGAATTACGCTGGTATGAGCGCCGCGAGCTACGCAAGATTATAGACGGTCATTTTGTACAAGCTAACTACGATCAGATAGTAGAAAATACATACGCTACCAGGAGTGTTAAAAACGTATGGCACATACATTTACTCAAGTTTAAAAGTAACAGAAGGGATTTTATAATATGAGAGAAATAAAACACATTTATGAAGTATTCAACCCTCAATTTTGGCTGATTAAAGAAAAGAAAATGCTCAAGTGGGGCAATGACGTGGTTTCTATGTCTACTAGCAGCATAACAACTCGTGAAGACGTAGATTGGGACGGTAGTGTAGGCAAGAGCCGCACAATACAGTTAGTAAGTGATTACCCAGAAAGTAAAGTTCAGTGGATAATGCGACGCAACACAGGCTTGAAAGATAAGAACGGTCTTGAAATATATGAGGGGGATATATTGGAACAGAACAATGGTAACGAGATATTCAAGTTCGCAGTTGAGTGGAGAGATAACCAGTTCACTGTTGGCTATAACATTGGCACTAAGGAAGTAATTGGCAACATCTACGAAAACCCAGAGTTGCTCACTGCAGAAGTAAAAACACTAAGAAACAAAGATAACGATATGTGGCCAGAGGTTAAAAATGCCAACAATAAAGTTTAAAGATGGTACCAAAAAGAAAGTAGGTTACGATGCCGCCTCACGCGCTTACGCCGTGCTTATAGGTAAAAAGCAGCCAGAGAATGAGCAACAGGCAGAGTTTGTAAAAAAGATTAAGCACGTAGCTTTTGACGATGCCCCAAAGCCTATACATGAACGATCTAACACAGATAAATCTAAACGGGCAAAAGAAGTAAAAGAGATTATGGATAACCCATACCTCAAAGGCAGAGATAAAGCACGTGAAGTCAGTAAATTATTGAAAGGCATAGTATGACAGATGTAGAGCGAGGAGAGTTTTATTGGTTAACCTCAGAGCGTTGTACCGGTATCAACTTAGGTAGTGAGCCGCATGTACTGCAAACGCAAGCTGAAAGGCTACGAGGCTTAGCACAGCGTGCTATGGATGATGTAAACGTAATAGAAGCAGCCATTGCTGCACAGGAGGTGGATAGTGGATCAGAAAGTTGAACTAACTCACACACGCATTAGTAAAGAGTATCTAGAAAAACTTAAGAAGCTAGCAGCTAAAAACAAACGCTTGCCAAGAGCACAGCTTGAGTACTTGATAGATAAGGAGCTTACCAGTGCGAAAAAAATCTAAACTACCAAACACTAAGAAGCAACATTGTAAAAACTGTGGACACGTTACGCACTTCTCAGATAAGGTAGGTGGCTACCTAGAGTTAAAACCAGAACAGATTAGCCCCTGGCGCTGTGAAAACTGCGGTGCCGTCTATGAGTTCAATGTTGAGGGTGATCCGAGCAGTGGCTATAGGCTTGCCAACGACCCTGATAAAGAAAAAAGGGAACAGGAAGCTAGGGATACCAAGGCAGCAGAGGAAGCTAAAAGCAGACAGCCACAGCGTAACCGCCGTGAGTGGCGTTTGTTAAAGCGTAAAAAGGGTAAAAGTAAGCACACGCGCAAGAAGGGTAAATAATGAAAAAGGCCGGAAAAATTAACGGAATACAAGTATATACTGACCCTACCGTGCCACCAAATACATTGTTTATGATCAATGATAAAGCTGATTATTCTACCGCAGTAGCTTACTACCAGCATATATACAAGACTACGTTCAGTTTAGATAACGATGCACCACGCGTACATGCATGTTTTGAGCGTGGGCACTGGTGCTGGTTGCAGTTGCGTACACATCCCTTGCAATCTATCAAGCAAATAATAGGAAGGTTAAGGTAAAGAATAGTATGAGCAAACTGTGGAAGTTTTTAACAAAAAAGAGGCGTGTATATAAGCCATACCTATCGTTTTACCTAGATCTGGGCTTCTTACGACTACAAACTGATGTAATGCACCGAGCCTACGAACGTGATGTGTACGACTACATCAGATTAGATTGGAAGCTATTTAAGTTGACAGGTGGATTTAATCTATATAAGCCAGGGGTAGACCTATGACCAAACCAACTAAGTTACAAGAGATACTAATTAAATACACAACCTACTTAAAACGAGCTATGGGCGGTAGACAAGTTGGTGGTGAAGAATTAGACGAAACCCAGCTAGAGCAAGCCATATCAGATCTAATCACGGGAGCGTTGCCAGAAGAAGAAAACCCCGACCAATACAGCCATATAGTGTCCTACCAGCAGGCAATAGGCTACAACCAGGCACTAAAAGACATCAAATTTAACCTTAAACAACGTGGGATTGGAGAATAGGGATGGACAGTTTAACAGAAGAAAACCTTAATAAGATGTTGAGTAAGGCTGGCGAGTTTAAACCTGATACTTTTATTGTGAGCAAAAAAGCGTTAGACCGTCTCAAAAAAGAAGACAGAGGTAAAAAAGAGCCGTACCTATGTAGCTGGCAAAAACTATATAAACCATCAAACCGCAAAAAAGGAGATGTAAAGTAATATGAGCAAGTTTGATTTATGTAAAGGTTGCAACACCATGAAAAATGTTAATAAAGATGGCTTTTGCGGAAAGTGCAGGAACTTATGACTACATACAGTAATGACTTCTACGCCCATGACGGCATGATTACAAATTGCCCCTACAAAGATGAAAACGGTGTAGACCAGATGGCAAAGTTTAAATTGGTTCTAGTAGACGAGCGCTACACTAAGCCAAACAGCAGTACATACAGTAATGAGCTACGACCAAACTATTGCTTTTTCTGTGGCGCTTACGGCAAGGAGAACAAAGACTACTGTAAGGCTTGCTTATCTGAAATAGGCACCTACCCACCAGAAGTAAGCCAGTTGATTGAACAAGCCACCAAAGCAGCAGAAGTCAGAGGGCGGAAATATGCCTGGTCGCAAGTCCTGCACTATCACGACATACCAGTTGATGTAAAAAACAGCATTAGAGAACGCATACGAGCTGAGAAAAACCAATTACCAGAAGGGGGAGCAGAATGAAACGATTTAGAGCGTGGTTAGCAAGAAAGATATACCGTTCTTCTGTAACTGTATCTTACGCAGACAGCTCACTAAACTTTGTCGTAGACGGCACAACTCTAGTTATATCAGGTAATAAAGCACAGTTTGGAACAACAACCAAAGAAAAGAAGAATGCATAAAGCTCATGGTATAATTGTGTTATCAACATTACGCAATAGCCATGAACAGGCCAACAAAACAACAGTCACCACAGACAGAAACAATTGATTCAAACCCACCTGAAAGTGTAGGGCAGGTTATAGAGCGTACTAAAAAAACTAAACCCACAAAATCACAAAAAGAATGGTTTAACTGCAGTAAATGTAATAGAGCTTGCAAGACCAAAGCATCACTTGCTAAGCATGAAGCTAGTTGTGATGGTGACCATAAAGGTGGCATGCCAAAAGGTTACATGACTCCTGAGAAAAAAGAACTGAAAGACCTTAAGCTAGCAATGCAGCAAAAAATTGCAGCCAAAGCTGACAGGCTTATTACTGCTCAAATGGCGCTAGCGGTTGGTATGCCACGTCTGTGGGTACGTGAAAAGCAAACCTTTGAAGTATTGAACAAAAACGGTAAGGCAAGTAAGAAGACACACTGGACTTCTAGACCGGCTGACCGTGAAGAAGATTACCAATTGTATTTAACCCTTGAACACAATGAGAATGGTAGCGCTAAAGACAATGAGCTAGGCGTAGAGTTCTACTACCAGCAGGGTACGGCTAATAATCAGGCTATATCTAACCTACTTGATCGTGCCTTTGGTAAACCAAAAGAAAACGTTGAGTTAGGTGAAGACCCTGATGCACCATTACCTGAGAGTGGCACAGGCGGTACAGACAAACTACGTGATGCGTTTTATAAGTTTATTATGGAAAAGACTAAAGCACCGGAGAAGACAGATGATACCAGTAACTAAGCATGGTGATTTACGAGTACGTAAACGTCTGGGTTTACCGCGCAAAACAGTAGAGAAGCAAGCCGCTAAAGCATTTACTGATGGTCAGCCAGTGTCAGCTTTCAGTGGTGCATTTAAACGTTATCTAGACTTACAGGGTATCAATTTCAAGTCAGTAGCCCGTGTATACAAAGGTAATATATATTTCTACAATAAGGAGGATAACGCACTCATCACGTGCTGGCAAGTGCCCTCTAAGTATCGTAAGTACCTAAAGGGTAAGGCACCCGATGGATGATGAGCTAGATAAAAATCTACTCAATCTACAGGCTGATAGTCTACTCAACTGGATTATTCAAAACAGCATGAAGAGTGAGAAGGGTGTACCAATAGAGTTCAATACCCACCGTTTCTTAATAGATATTTACAATGATACGTCAGACGATATAAGCATAGCTAAGTCAGCACAGGTTGGCGGTACCATCTGGGCAACAGCTGCTAGTGCTCATGAGGTAGGGCTAGAAGGTCGTGATGCTATCTATGTGTTTCCAACTAAAGGTTCTATCATCAACGACTTTGTGATACCAAAGGTAAACCCACTGATAGATAAGAACCCGTTTATCAAAAGACTTATTAACTTGGATAACCAGAAGCTAAAGCGCCTACGTGAAAACTTTTTATACTATCGTGGTGCGTTTGCTGAGAGTGATGCTATCTCTATCTCAGCTGATACTATTTGGTCTGATGAGTATGATCGCTCAAATATCAACGTAGTGAGAACGTACCGTTCACGTACCGAGAACTCTAAGCACCCACGCTACCGTACATTCTCTAACCCTAGTGCTAAAGGCTACGGTATAGATTTACTATTTAACCAGTCAGATCAAATGCATTGGTTTGTGAGGTGCCCACACTGCAGGCACTACTACTATTTTGATTGGGATCCAGCCAATGCAGGTGGCATAGACCCCAGGGCACACACGATTGATGTACTTCGTAAAATATTTATGTGTGGCAAGTGTGGCAAAGAGATACCAGATTTTGCTAGGCAGAACGGCACATGGATAGCTAAGTATAAAAGCCGTGAACGCAGGGGCTACTGGATTAACCAGATGATGCGCTCAGACCGCTCAGCAGCACGCCTCATACAGCAATGGGATGATAACAAGTATCTACCAGGCTATTTCTACAACTTCATTCTAGGCAAGGCATACACACCAGCTGATGCTCTTATTGATCGCTCACTATTCCAGGGTGTGTGGACGGGTATGCAAGTACCACTCAATGAAGTGTACATTGGTGTTGACGTTGGTATTGTTAAGCACGTGGTTGTGATGACGCCGGAGGGTGTAGTAGACTTAGGCACCTATGAAGAGTGGGATAGCATTGAAGCATTGTTTAATACGCTCAACGCACGCTGTATGGTCATTGATGCCTTACCTGACATAACCGTGCCACGTAAGCTAGCAAAGAAGTATCCAGGCCGTGTGTTTCTAGCTGAGTTTGATTACAATAGCTCACGCCAAAAGATAGCCGACTTTAACCCTGCAAAGCGTAAAGGCTTTGTGAAGGTACAGCGCACAGACATTATGGATTTGTTAGTCAACGAAATGCGCGGTAAAACATTACTGATGCACATACCGGCAGAGAAGCTAGAACGATTGATAGAACACTCTATAGTGATGGTACGTATCCAGGAGAAGGATGAAGAGGGCAAGGGTAAGTTAAAGATATTCTGGGTTACACAAGGTGAAGCACCAGATCACTTCTGGTTTGCTCTTATCTATGCCCGTGTTGCTATGATGCGCGGTATGGTATCCAGTGGTGCAGTGGCTGCTGAGCCTACCAAGAAAACCGCAAGCGGTGTATACTATAATGAAACGACACGTAAGTACGAGGGTGTTGTACCAGACTACAAGAAGAAACTCCTAAAGATGAAAAGAAAAGAATTGCGACCATGAAGCCTTGCCAACTAGATGTTATGTTTAGCAATATTTATGATGATGGCAATTCAAGCATACGTGTTGGTTTGTGCCGAGATTGTAACAAGGTAGCGCTGTACACGCGCACTGTTGATGGTATTGAGAGTGAGATAACCATATCACCATTGATGGCTATGCAGATGAGCTACGGCCTGCTGAAAGCTCTTAACACGCAATCAATACGAGACACGCAACCTAAAATACAACCCGTGCCATTAGATTGGGGTAGTGACAATGCAGAGAGATCGCAAGCCTAAACTAGATATAGTTATCATATTGGCGTCTGGTGATAGCCAGCGGCCACATCGGTTGCACTGTATTTATCCATACTGTGGGCGTACCATGCTGAGTGTAAATAGAGATATTGCATTAGTACTTGAGGATAACAAAGGTATTCATTGGGCAGACTTGCCAGAAGACATTACAGTTATTGAACACAAATGTAGGGGCTGTGGCTATTTCTACCGGATATATACACCGCAAACAGTGGTCGCTAAGGCAGAGGTTGAGAGTATGTTAAAAAACGAAAGCGTTGTATAATAGGGATGTAAGGCAGGCAGCCATTGGCTGCTTTATTTATTATGAACAGAGATAATAACGACTTTTTAAACGAGAAAAAAGAAGCATATGAAGTGTTTGATATTGACGCTTCAGATCACGACATTACCAGTACACTGCGTAACCGTATTGCTAAGAGTGAAAAGTTTTATCAAGAAGACCCTCAGTACAAGATAAAGAAGACCCGTGATAACAATAAGAAAATGCTGTGGGGCAATCACTACGGTGCAAGCTGGTACCCTAGTCTACTCAACTCAAGCATTAAATACGAAGAGCCAGAGATTTACGTAGGTTTGCAATCTATCATTGCATACCTTACCTCACGTATACACGAAGTAGAAGCACGACCATTTAACGACTCAGTACAAGCTAAGTTCATAGCAGAAGATTTTGCGAAGTTTGCACAAGCGCACGGCGTTGAGTTCAATATCATTAACCTTATGGTACGCATGCTGTTCAGCCTTATGACAGATAGAGTAGGCGTTATAAAGATGACCTGGGATCCAAACTACCGAGGCATTGGTGAGATTATCCCTAAGCACATAGATCCGTCACGCATTGTGTTTGACCACACAGCTGGTACAGAAGATAACCCAGGGTTTATTGCAGAAAAGGTAGACGCTACCGTTCAACAGCTTATACAGCGGTTTCCTGAGAAGAAGCAAGCTATATTTGACCACCTCAACATTAAGAAGGGTACCGCCAAACAGATGGCAGACCGCCACGATTACTACGAAGTATGGATGACCGGCGCAGATAAAGACGGCAACGAAGAAGAACAATTGGTATGTTTCATGGGTGGCCTAGTCTTACTAAAGACACGTAACCCTCATTTCCTTTATGACATAGAAGCAGATACGATAGGCAACTACTTACCTTCACCACCAAAGCCGTACATAACTATTAACCTTCTTAACGATGGCTCTAATAAGCTAGACCAGACGTCACTTATTGAAATGGTTGGTAGCCTACAGCACGCACTCAACCGCCGAAAGCGTACTATTGCAGAGCAGGCAGAACGTTATGCAGGGCTTAAGGTATGGAGCGGTAGCGCCGTAGATAAAGAAGACGTTGAAGACTTAAGCGGTGAGCCAGATGAAAGTATTGTTGTTGATGCTGATGATGTACGAACAGCTGTAAACAAAATAGCACCAGACTTTTTACCGCAGTTTATTTATGAAGACGCTTTAGATATCCGTAATACTATCCACTCAATACTAGGTACGCCACCTGCACTACGAGGTGATGACCCTAACACTGAAACTCTTGGTGAAGCAATTATGCAACGTGACCAGGCTGCAGGTCGTATGGAGACACTAGTACGTGCTCTAGACCACAGCATGGATCGCTACTATAAGATGCTGTATCACTTTGTTAAGGTGTACTACACAGAGGAGCACTGGAAAGCTCTAGCTGGTGAAAACGGTACGTTTGAGTATGTGATGATGCAACGTGACCGCCTAGAAGATGGCCTAGACGTTGGTATCAAAAACGGTACTAGCTTGCCACTTGATGATGCACAAATGGGTAACATAGCAGTTAAGCTAGCAAGTATGGATCGTATCTCTACTAGTGATTTATACCAACTGCTCAAACTACCTAATGCCAGCAAAATGTACGAGAATTACATTAAAGATAAGATTGATCCAACCCTGCTTGTTAAAGACGTTAAAACTGATGTTGGTGATAGAACTGCGTACATGGACTACGAAGTTATTAAAGCAGGTAAAGACGCACCGCCACGTGAAGATATTGAAGCAGGACACATTAACACTCACCGTGAACAAATGGTTAGTGATGATTTCCAAAACTGGCCAGCTGACCGTAAGCGTGCCCTCATATCCCACGTAGAAGCAGAGATAGAAAGCTTAACACGGCGTGCTATTGCTAAGGAAGGTCAGCTTAATGCACGTGCTGCAGCAGACCAACAGACCGCAGCAGCAGAGAGTGCCGGTATAGTACCGCCACCGATGGAGCCAGGAGCAGCTACACCACCGCCTGAAGGTCAACCACCTATGCCTGGTCAGCCGCCAATGGATCAACCACCTGCACCAACGCCAAACGATGTAGCAGCTACACCTGAGAACCCCGTACCAATGTTGCCACCACAGTAGTGTGGTATACTGGTTATAGTTAGTAACATAATATATTATGAGGTAATAGGCATGGATCCAAATAGCCAAACTCCAGCACCAGCTGCACCTGCAGCAGACGCAACACCACCAGCAACCCCACCGGCAGGGGATAGCACACCACCAGCAGGTGACCAACAACCTACTGCACCACCTGTACCAAAGACAATAGACCCTGTAGACCATAACCAGCCTGCTACACCACCAGAGGGTGATACACCTCCTGCTGGTGACCAGCCGCCTGAAGGTGATACCCCACCAGAGGGTGACGGTCAGCAACCACCAGAGGGTGATGATGAAGACCCTACGATTGCCAGCTTACTAGATACACCTGAGAAGGATGATATCCAGCAACAGATTGATGAACGCGGTACAGAAAACTTACCAAGTGGTGTAAACCCTGATGGAACGGTAGACCCGTTGCTATACGCTTATAACCAGCTACCTGAAATTAAAGTTATGGGTAAGGTTGGAAACGGCAAAGTACAAGAGGTAACTATCCGTACAGCTGATGACTTGCCAGATGGCTTTAGGTATGCAGACGCACGCCAACAGACACTAGCAACTCAGGCTATAGCTCAAAACATGAATATAGCTAGAGAAGCAATCGGTGAAGCACAGCAGTGGAACGCACAGCGTCAAGGACAGTTAGCATTCCAGCAACGTGCAGCTGCACAAACCAAAGAAATTGAACAGCTACAAGAGTCAGGCCGTATACCTAAATTTACCAAGAAGCCTGGTGATAAAGATTTTGCCAATGATCCTGGTGCACAGCGTGCACAACAGGTACTAGACTTCATGAATGCCCACAATAAGAAGGTAGCTGAGTCCGGCGTAGGCCAAGAGATTACAAGCATTGAATTTGGTCTTACGCTATTAGAAGCACAGGAAAAGACACAATCAGATAACGAACGTATGGGCGGTATGCAAGAGCGCAGGAACAATATCAATAGTTCAGTATCCGGTGGCAGTTCAGCCCCTGCAGCACCATCTGGTGACGCACAGCGGATACACAGATCAACACAAGCAGCGGTACAAGCTGGATTAAGACGAGCAGGCAAACTTTAAGGAGGTTAACCATGTTCTATTCATTACAATTAAAAGATAGCGCTAAAGCAGACACAAAGGTGTACAAAGGCGTAGAAGTCAACAAAGAGTACCCTGTGTACGTTGAGACAGAGCAGGACTTAGCTACAGCAGAAAAAGCTGCAATTGTAGTCACACCATTAACCAGTAAACCAGAGCGTGATCACAAAGGTGATTACCCTGTAATAAACACTATCTAATTATGGCTGAAGAAAAAACATCAAAGGGTAGAGTATATAAAAACGTTAATGCAGCTGTTAGCGGTGGTATGGCACGCATGAAGGCTCACATGGATAAATACCCTGAAGGCTGTGATGATAAACAGTGCGAGTACTGTAAAAAGTCTGAAGAAACAGAAGAGGATGATTAAAAAGTAGTTGACTTAAAACATTAGCTTGTTATATATTATAAGCATAAGGCACTGCAGCCGTCAGGTTGCGGTGTTTTTTT
>JACCDR010160522.1_pt1 | contig 22913 bp, 25 predicted proteins | sample 7446431 | NCBI WGS metagenome assembly JACCDR01 (sample SAMN15323443, study PRJNA562643) | freshwater metagenome | isolation source: river surface water | place: USA:Blue River Watershed | collected 2017-08-17 | reverse complement strand
TGCCCACGTTCCACCTGCTGCCCGAGTGCGTGCCGGTCTACCTCATGTGGGTGGCCGTGCAGACGCAGTGGCAGTGGGCCACTCACGGCATGGGCTCGCGCCGGGTCGGCCTGTCCTACCCGGGCGTGCGCGCCGCGCCCGCCTTTGCCCGCTTGCGCGGCCGCCGCCAGCGTGAAGCGATGCTGGCCGACCTGTGCATCATGGAGCGCGCGTGGCTATCGGAAGACGACCGCCGCCGCCGCTACCTGGCGGCCAAGGCTCAGCAGGGCGCCGCGGCCCACCTGCCGCCGGGCTGACCGGGTGGGGGCCGGGGCGTGAACAACGAGATCCGCTTCCGCCTCGCGCTGGACGGCGTGCCGGTCTTCCAGCAAGGCGCATCGGCCGCCGATGCGTCGCTGGCCAAGATCGGGCAGAGCGCTCGGCGCACGGCCGAAGACGCCAGTCTTCTGCCCGGCATCTTCGGGTCCACCAGCGACAGCCTGCGCCAGCTGGCCTCCGTCGCTGCCGCTGGCACGCTGGCGGCTGGCTTCGTGCGCGCGGCCGACGCCGTCACCGTGCTGAACAACCAGCTGAAGCTGGCCACGGGTAGCAGCCAGGCGGCCGCGCAGGCCTATGAAGCCCTGTTCGGCATCGCCCAGCGCAGCCGCACCAGCTTCACCGAGCTGGGCGCCACCTACGCCAGCATCGCCCGCGCGACCAGCGAACTGGGCATCAGCCAGGGCCGGCTGCTGACGGTCACCGAGGCGATCGGCAACTCCCTGGCCATCAGCGGCGGCAGCGCCCAGGGCATGCAGGCCGCGCTGGTCCAACTGGGCCAGGGCTTCGCCAGCGGCACGCTGCGCGGCGAAGAGTTGAACAGCGTGCTGGAGCAGACCCCGCGGCTGGCCCGCGCCATCGCCGACGGCATGGGCGTCAGCATCGGCAAGCTGCGCGAGCTGGGCAAAGAAGGCAAGCTCACGGCCGATGCGGTGCTGAAGGCCCTGGAGTCTCAAGCCGGCGTGCTTGCCAAGGAGGTGCAGTCCAGTGTCGCAACTGTTGGGCAAGCCTTCACGCAACTGGGCAACGCATCGACAGTCGCGGTAGGCGAGCTGGACCGCGTGTCAGGCACCAGCGCCGCCTTGGTGGAAGTCTTCCAGTCGGCTGCAACCAGCATCGGCGATGTCGCGCAAGCGATGCGCGGCCTCGATGCTGCGACATCCAGCGCATCGGTCCTTGGTGACGCTATCGGCACGGTGTTCGAAACCGTGGCCGTGCTTGGTGCCAACACGGCCTACGTCATCAAGGGCATCGGCAACGAGCTCGGCGGTCTGGCAGCCCAGGCGGCGGCCATCGCGCAGGGCAACTTCGCGCAGGCGGCGGACATCCGGCGGCAGATGGTCGCCGACGCCGAGCGCGCTCGCGCGGATGTTGACAGCCTCACGAAGCGGCTGCTTCAGGCCCGCCAACTGCGCGGGCTGGTGCAGGATTCGCTGGCTGGCGTGGATACCCGGGCAGAGGATGCGCGGCTGACCCGCACGGGGTCGACTCCCAACACCAAGCCGATCGGTGACCTCGGGGCGGACGCCAAGAAGGCCGCGGCCGAGTTCAAGAAACTGGCCGACGCCGGCCGCGACCTGGTGCAGGTGTTCGCGCTGCAAGAGGCCGGCTCGACCACCGACATCATCGCCAAGTGGGAGCAGCTCAACGCCGCCCGCAAGGCCGGCCTCATCACGCTCGAACAGCAGATTGCCGCGCAGCAGCGGCTGGCGCAGCTGCAACCCTTCGCCCAGCGCGAGCTGAAGGACGCCCAGGACTTGGCCCGCGCCCGCGCCGATGCGCGCGCCGCTGAGGACAAGGGCATCAACGAGTACATCGACCAGCAGCAGAGGGCCCGCGAGGCCAGCCTGAAGGGCGTGGAAGACAGCATCGCCAAGCTGCAGGAAGAGAACGCCGCGGCCGAGCTGATGCGCGGCACCAACCTGACGCTGGCCGAGGCCATTGAGCAGGTGGCCATCTCCCGCCTGCGCGAGCAGCAGGCGCGCTACGCCGAAGGGTCGGAGCCGTACCTGGCCGTCGAGCGCGAGATCGAAGCGCGGCAGCGGCTGCAGGGCCTGCTGGCCGAGCGGTCGGTGCGCGACGCCAGCACCAAGGCCGCCAAGGACGCGGCCGACGAATGGCAGCGCACCACCGACGACATCCGCAGCTCGCTGACCAACGCCTTCCGCGAGTCGTTCCGCGATGGGGAGGACTTCGGCAGCGCGTTTGCCAAGAACATCGGCGCCGAGCTGAAGGCGCGGCTGGCAACGGCCGTGGCCGAAGGGCTGGCCGGGCTGGTGCTGCAGGGCCTGGGCTTGACGATCAACGGCGCTGCCAACTCAGGCGGCGCCGTGGGGCAGGGCTCGGCCTACCTGCAGGCCGCGCAGGCAGCGAACACGCTGTACGGCTACGGCAAGAGCGCCTATGGCTACGTCAGCGGCCTGGTGGGCACCGGCAGCACGCTGGGCGCATCGACGGGCGCCTACACCTCCCTGGCGAACAGCCAGCTGCTGGCCGCCTACGGGGTGGAGGGCGCAGGCGCCACGGCCGGCGGCGTCACCGCAGCGGGCACCGGTGCCGGCAGCGCCAGCAGCGGCGTGGCCATCTCGACCTGGGCCGCCGCCATCGCCGCCGGTGTGTACAAGGCGAACCAGGACTACAGCCAAGGCTTCCGGCGCGAGCAGGCAGAGCAGGCGCAGCAGGACGTGCTGGGCCTCGACGGACGCTTCACCACCGAAGGAGCGCTGGCCAACCTGCTGGACAAACTGGGCTTCAGCGACCGCCTGACCAGCCTGCTGTCCGGCAGCACCGCGGTGGCCAAGATCATCGGCCGCGCGGCGCCGCAGGTGCAGGCCACCGGCCTGCAGGGCACCATCAGCGGCGGCGACTTCACCGGCACCGGCTTCGCCGACATCCTGGAGAAGGGCGGCCTGTTTCGCAGCGACAAGCGCTACACAGAGACCAGCGCCCTGTCTGAAGAGCTGGGCCGCTACCTCGACGGGGCCAGCCGCGGCATCCTCGACAAGGCCAAGGAGTTCGGCGCCGCGCTGGGCCTGCCGGTCGAAGCGCTGTCGCAGCTGTCCACCGACATCAAGGTCACGCTGACCGAAGACGCGACCAAGAACCAGGCCGCCATCACCGAGGCCCTGGGCGGCTACGGTGACCAGCTGGTGGCCAGCTTCGCAGAGGCCATCCGCCCGCTGGCCGGCTACATCGATGGCGTGGCCGAGACCACGGCGCAGACGCTGGCGCGCGTCGGCGCCTCCATCACCGGCGTGAACGAGGTGCTCGACGCACTGGGCCTGTCCGCCCTGAAGGCCAGCATCGAAGGCGGCAAGGCCGCCACCGAGCTGGAGGCCCTGTTCGGCGGCCTGAACACCCTGCAGCAGGCCGCGGGCAGCTACCTGCAGAACTACTACAGCGACGCCGAGCGCGCGGCCCTGGCCACCAAGGGCATCGGCCAGGCGCTGGCCGGCGTGGGCCTGGCGCTGCCCACCACGCGCGACCAGTTCCGCGCGCTGGTGGACGCGCAAGACCTCACCACCAACTCAGGGCGCCAGGCCTTCGCCGCGCTGATGGGCGTGGCCGATGCCTTCGCCGCCATCACGCCCGAGGCCACGGTGGCGACCGCCAAGCTCAAGACGGTGGCCGACCTGCAGGCGGCCATCGACGCGAACATCGGCAAGTTCCTGACGCCGCAGCAGGCCAAGGACTACCAGTACGGCACCGTCGCCCGCGACCTGCAGACGGCGGGCCTGTTCGGCGACGACCCGAACCTGGCCGCCACGCTGAAGAACGCCAGCAAGGACGAGATCTTCGCGTTCGCCAGCCAGTTCGTTGACCTGGCCAGCAACAGCACCGCTGCCCACCTCGCCATCGTGGAAGCGGCCGGCGCGCTGGCCGACCTGAAGGAAGCCGCGGGCGACACGGCCGACGAGTTCGCGCGCCGCATCGCGCAGTTCACCGGCGGCCTGCGCTCGTCGGACCTTTCGCCGCTGTCCTACCGCGAACAGCTCCGCAACGCCCGCGGCCTGTACGAAAGCACGCTGGGCCGCGCGCAGGCCGGCGACACCACGGCGCAGCAGGACCTGCTGGGCAACGCCCAGGCCTACCTGCAAGAGGCGCGCACCTTCTTCGGCAGCGGCGCCGAGTACGCCGCCGCGTTCCAGCGCGTCACGACCCAGCTTGACGCCCTGGGCGCCCCGTCGGTCGACCCGCAGGTGCAGGCCATCCGCGAGCAGGTGGTGCAACTGGAGGCCGTGCGCAGCAGCGTCGTGGACCTGTCCACCACCAGCGGCAACCGCGCCGACACGCAGGCCGAGCTGGCCCGCGCGCAGATCGCCGAGCTGCAGGCCCTGGTGCAGGCGCAGGGTGACACGAACCAGGCCCTGGCCGCCGGCCACCGCGCGCTGTGGGACCAGCTGGAAGCCCTGAACATCCGCGTGCAGCGCCTGCTGGACAACGCGCAACTTGACGCGGTGTCGCCGACATGACGCGCCGCATGTCCTTCGTCGCCGAGCTGAAGCTGGTCACCAACTCCAGCGGCGCGACCACGACCCTGCTGTTCGGCACCGAGGGCTGGTCCACCAAGCCCACCGACACGCCAGCCAACACGCACATCGCCGGCGCGCTGGCCGACCCCGGCTCCATCCGCAGCGAGCTGTTCAGCGGCGCCCGCCTCACCGGCCCGGTGCGGCCCAGCTTCGGGCAGATCGTGCTGAACAACGCCGACGGCGCGCTCGACGTGCTGATGGGCTACGGCATGGGCGGCACGGTCACGGTGCGCTACGGGTCGGTGGGCGACGCCTACCCGTCCGCGTGGACGACGGTGTTCGTGGCCTACGCCTATGCGCTGGTGGTGGACTTCAACGAGGTGCGCGTCCTGCTGCGCGACCGGCTGTTCCTGCTGGAAAAGCCGATCGTCACCGAGACCTTCGCCGGCTTCGGCGGTCTCACCGGCACCGGCATCGCCACCAAGAAACAGCAGCTGGTGCTGGGCCGGCCGGGCCTCATTCCGCTGGTGCTGATCGACCAGGCCAAGCAGATCTACTGGATGCAAGCCAACGGCGCCAGCGCGCGGCAGTGGCTGTTCAGCGACTCGGCCGACTACTACGTGTTCGACGGTGGTGTGCCGCTGTCGCGCGGCGCGCCCTACGCCACGCCCGAAGAGGGCCTGAGCACCGAGCCATCGCCGGGCGAGTTCCGCCTGTTCGGCCTGGGCGCGGCCACCGACGCGCACTACGAGTCCACCGGCCCGGTGTACGTGCGGCTGGGCTCGCCGCCTGAGTTCGACCTGCGCGCCCAGGCCCACGGCCTGCTGAAGAACGACGCCACCACCCGGGCGCGGCCGTGGACCTTCGTGGACCTGCTGAACCGCGCCGGTATCACCGACGTCACGCCCAGCAGCTTGGCGCCGGGCAGCACACTGCTGACCGCGGGCAACCGCCTGATCGACGCCGACCAGACCTACCTTGAGGTGATGGCCGACGTGGCCGGCGCCCGCTTCGACGCCTTCGGCTTCGATCGGCTCGACCGGTTCTTCATGGTCAACCTGCAGCTGGGCGACGAGGGCGCCGACGCATCGGTGCACACCTTCACCGTGCACAACGCGAAGGACTTCCGGCGCCAGCCGGTGCCGGGCCAGGAGTCACCCGCGTGGCAGGTGTCCGTCAACGCGGGCATGGCCTGGCCGAGCCAGATCGCCAACAGCCTGACGGCCGAGCAGGCCGACAAGTTCCAGCGCGAGCGGCAGCAGTCCTTCACCGGCACGGCCGACAGCGTGCGCAAGGCCAACCCGGGCGCCGAGTCGGTAACGATGGACGTGGTGGGCAACGAGTTCTCCACGCTCGACCAGCGCAAGGCCTTCGTCAAGCGCTACTTCGAGTTGTTCGGTGCGCGCCGTGACCTCATCTCGGTGACGGCGCCGCTGACGCCCGAAACCATCGCCATCGACCTGCACGACAAGGTCACCATCGACATGCCGCGCCTGCAGTGCGACGGCGGGCGGGACTTCCGCGTCGTGATGTCCGACCTGAACCTGCGCGCCCGCACGGCCACGTTCTGGCTTTGGGGCGGCGCGGTCGGGCCGTCTGACGCAGTGCTGGGCGGCGGCAGCTCCGACACCGGCGGCGGCAGCATCCCGCCCGGGGTGTTCGAGCCGCTGGTCGAGATGGGCGAGTTCATCTACCAGTCGGCCGGCTCGGTGAGCGGGGGCGGTGGCGGCACGTTGGAAGCGCAGATGGGCGATTTCACGACCATCACCAACGTGGACGCGTCTGCGCCCGGCGACCCCTACTTTGCCAACGTGGTGCTGCTGGTGCAGGGAGGCACAGATGGCGGGACAACCGTTCAAGACCTGAGCGCCTACGGCGACAGCGTGACGGCAACAAGCTACGCCGCTTTCGACGACGAACACCAGGTGTTGGGCGCGAACCCGATCAAGGTCACTTCAGTGCAGCCAGGCATCCCGGCGTTTACAAGCACCGGTGCGGATTCAAGGTTTGGCAGAACCCCAACCAGCAAATGGACCATCGAGTGCTGGATCTACTGGGAAACCATGGGCAATTTCGCGCCGTCAGTGCCCATGTGGAAGTGGAATGGCACGACAGGGCGGATGTTCGAACTTCGGTTTGAGGGGCAATTGGGCAATCTTTACCTGCGGAACGGAGACGACGGCGCGGTCTTGCTTGCAAACATCCCAGCCAACACCCTGGCGTTCGTTCAGCTGAATCTTGATGGCACCTCATACACCGTCGACGTGGACGGAGTCGAGGTCGGTTCTGGAACCAACAACTACGGGACATCGGGGTCCTCTGGTCTGCATGAGTTCTTTGTCGCCTCCTACGGCACGACAAGCGGCACCGGTTCGGGTTCTACCGAGGCGTGGGTCGGCCCCATTCGCGTCACCAAGGGTGTCAACCGCGCCAGGGGCTCGGTCCCAGGCGAGGCCTTCCCCAACTTCTGACAAGGCGGCACCAAATGCAATGGGGCACCACTCTCCGCAACGCCTGGCTGGCGCTGATCGAATCGACGATCGGCCCAAGCATGAAGATCCGCATGCTGACTGGCGACATGCCGGCAAACTGCGCGGCGGCCGAGACCGGCACGCTGATCTGCGAGATCACCTGCCCAAGCAACTATTTCAACGACCCGGCCGGCGGCCTCATGGCAAAGACCGGCTCATGGTCCGGCACGGCTTCCGCCGTCGGCGTGATCGGTTATGCCCGGTTCCTGGACAACGCCGGCAGCGTGGTGCATTCCCAGGCCGTGGTCAGCCAGGCCATCTCGCTGACCACCAGCAGCAGCACCGCGGCGAACAGCATCACGCTGAACTTCACCGACACCGCGGGCGTGGACGTTGGCGCAGCCGTGCGCGGCACCGGCATACAGCCGGGCACCACCGTCCTGGCCGTCACGTCCACTACGGTGACCATCAGCATCGCCAGCACCGCGGGCGTCTCGTCCGGGGCCCGCATCACCTTCGGTGACACCAGCGGCGACACCTTCCTGAACGTCGTCGAGATCACGTCGGTCGGGCAGCCGATCGTGGTCGACGAGTTCTCGATCATCGCGCCGGGGGCCTGACGCACATGCTGGGCCTGTTCTTCCCCAACCGCTGCACCGGCGTGACCGTGACCCTCGGATCATGGCTGTCCGCGCTGCCCGCGGCGAACGTGGGGACGCAGGACATCACCGAGGTGGCGCGCAGCACCAACGACGCGACGACCAGCACGAAGTTCTGCGTCGACCTCGGGGCCGCCTACGCGCTGCGCGCCTTCGCGCTTGTCAACCACAACCTCTCCGCGGCCGCGCAGTGGCGCATTCTGCTGGGCACCACGGCCGGCGCGTCCGACGTCTATGCGGGCACCCTGGCCGACTGGCTGAATGCCAGCTTCGACGCCTCCATGGCCGCGCTCGGCATGCAAGACGGCGAGTACCTGCGTGACGGCACGCCGGCCATCATCGTGCTGCCCACCCTCTACTCGGCGCGCTACGTGACGGTGGAGATCAGCGACACCAGCAACCCCGACAACTACGTCCAGATCGGGCGCTTCTTCTGCGGCGGCGGGTTCGTGCCGACGTACAACGCCGCCCAGCTGCAGGACCGCTGGGTCGACCTGAGCAGCCGCGACCGCAGCGAGTCCGGCGGCCTGTGGACGACGGCGCGGCGCCGACTGCGCCAGGTGCAGCTGGTGCTTGAGGGCCTGTCGCTGGACGAGGGCGACACCTTGCACGAGATGCAGCGCGTGCTGGGCACCGTCGACGAGGTGCTGTACGTGCCCAACCTGTCCAACATGGCCCAGTCACAGCGCTACGGGATGCTCGGCACGATCGAAGAGATGTCCGATCTGGCCTACCCGTTCTTCCGCGGCCGGCGGCTGCCGCTGGTCATCACGCAGAAGGGGTGAGGCCATGACCGACCACCAGCCCATCACGCAACCCACCAACCCCAGCAGCACACCAGGAGCATGACCATGCCCATCAAGACCGGCGCCACCGTGCGCCTCATCCAACCCGAGATCCGCGGGCAGGTCATCGACCGCCGCATCTCGCCCGCCGACGAAATCGAGGTGCTGGTCGAGTGGCAGGAGGGCGGCCAGGCCGTTCGCCGCTGGCTCGATGCTGAACTCGTGGAAGCCGTGGAGGTGCAATCGTGAAGTCCCATGCCGAGAAGATCCAGGCCCACGTGATGGCCGGCGCTGCGCTCGTGCACGCACGCAACCTGTCCGAGGGCGTGAACGCGGGCGGCCTGTACACCGTCAGCAACTGGCGCCCGACGCCGGCCCGCCTGGACGAGTTCATCGCACTGCGTGACCGGCTGGCGGGCCTGATGGCCGCCCCCATCTTGCAGAGCAGTGCGCTGGCCGAGATCGAGGCCATCCGCGCCCGGCTGGACCAGATCCCGCGCGACCTGGTGTTCGAGGACACGTTCCACAACCTTGTCACCACCGAGGGCAAGAACGCAATCCTGACCCACTTCCTGAAGGGGTCCAGCTACACCGCAAGCCAGGTGCTCGGCCTGATCGAAGACACCGGCTACAGCGCCGTGGCCGCCGGCAACACCGCGGCGAACGTGACTGCGGTGGGCGGCGGCAGCCCGGCCAACGGTTGGAACGAGGCGCCCGTGGGCACCTGCGCAGCCCGGCAGACGCCGAGCTTCGGAACGGCCAGCTCGGGATCGCTGGCGGCCACCGCCACGGCGCACAGCATCCTGGCGACCGACACGATCAAGGGCGCCTTCTTGATGTGCCGCAGCACCGCTGGCACCGCGCCGACCACCACGGTCGGCAACACCAGCGGCGCGCTCTACTCGGCCGGCCTGTTCAGCGGCGGCGACAAGGCGGTGGCCAACGGCGACACGCTGAACGTGACGTACACCGCGAGCGCTTGACGTGAAGCCCGAACAGCGCGCGGCCATCGCCGCCATCGACGCCGCCGCGGTGGCGATGGCAGAGGCTGCGCGCGTCCTACGCGCGTCGCTGGCCGACCCCGAGCCCGCACCCCCGCCGCCGGTCGAGCCGCCTGCTCCGAAGCCGGAGCCGCCCGCACCCGCACCTGAGCCCCCAGCCCCGCCACCTGCCGACCCGCCGCCACGGGCTCAGGCTGAACCGAAATGGTGGACGCACGACGGCGCCGAGCTCGGCCACCGCGGCGACTCGGATGCGCCGCGTGGCGCTCCGTTCGGAATCGCTGGCGCCCGCGCGCTGTGGAACGCTCGACTCGGCCTGGCCTTTCGCCGCGGCAACTTGGGCGACTGGCTGGACGCCGCTGGGGCGGAAAACGGCCAGCAGCCCTACGCTTCGGCCAAGATCCTGAAGACCGGCCGCATCGAGCTTGAAGCGACGGCGCTGCTGCGCAAGTGGCTGCACACGGGTAACCGCGGCGCCTACGTGCGCTCGGTGGGCACCGACTGGCCTTTTGACTTCGCAGGGCGCACCGACGAGCGCGGCCCTGTGCTGACCGTCACCACCACGACTGGCGTTGTGACCCTGCGTGCCCGAGCCAATGCGTGCTGGATCGCCAACAGTTCCAGCATCACCAGCAGGGCGTCACGCTGGCGGCTGCAACGCAACGCCGTGCCGGCCATCCTGCACTTCGACCTGGGCGACCTGAAGGAAGTCACGTCGGCCGTGCTGACGTTGGAGTGCATCGAAGCACCGCGGGCCGGCGGCATCGAGGTGTTCGAGGCCGACCCGCCGACGTTTTTCATCCCGAGCGCGCGCAACCCTGACGCGCGACCCGGCCTGCGCGCCGAGGTTGGTTCGTTTGCAGCCCTTGCTGCGCACCCCGACGTGCTGCTGTCGACGGACGGCGCGGCGGGCGGCCGGCTTGATCGTGGCTTCCACTTCGAGCGGCAGGTCGTCGACGGCCCCGATGGGCCAGAGATCGTCAGCGGCTGGCTCGCACCCACCGCCAGCAAGAAGGACACCCGCACCAGTTGCGACAACCGCGTCGACATCGTGCGCGGCGTGCTGGAACCTGCTGACGCATCCGCGCCCGGCCGCCAGGGCTTCGTGCCCGAGGTGACGCGGGACGTGCAGCACACCCAGATCGCCTACACGCTGGGCCCCGACTGGGGCTCGTCGGTGGACTGGATCAAGGTGTTCGGGCTGCAGGCGATCTGGGGCTACTGGAACCACGTGGGCTACTGGCAGAACCTCGTCGGCAACGGCGGCTCGAAGCCGGACGGAAAGAAGGCATGGCACCAGCCGAACAACGGGCAGGCGCCGACGTGGGTCTTCAACGGGCCTTCGATCCGATTCCTGATCGGAATGCCCGGCGTCGAGCCTGGTCCTTACGCCGACCTGTTCCCGATCAACGACTACATCTACACCGTCGACCAAGGCGGCCCGTTCCCGCCCGGCGTGGCGTTCGAAGGCGTGCTGCTTCGGCGCGGTGATCGGTACGTGTGGGACTTCGAGCTACGCCAGAACAGCATCGCAGCGCCGTTCGACGAGGTAGGCAACGGCAAGCCGGCGGCAGACGGTGTTCTGCGCGTCGAAATCAACGGCTGGCCCGTTCACCAGCGCAGCAACCTGATGCTGCGCGCCCACCCGCAAATGGGCCTGCACGGCTTCTGGCTGGATTGCTTCCACGGCGGCCAGAACAGCCCGAACAAGGACATGCCGAGCGCCTACCAGGTGGGCGCGCTGACCATCGCCAACCGTCACATTGGAGTTTGACCATGACCCCCACCCAACTGACCGCCCTGCGCGCCGCCTGCTTTGCCGACCAGAACGCGGCGGCATTCTTCGTGGCTCCCGGCAACGCCGCCGGCCTGCGCGCCTACCTGAACGGCGCCAGCGCCTCGCAGGCGTGGCGCACCGATGCCCCGGTGGACGCCATCCTCGACGCCATCACGTTTGCCAGCTACACGCCGAACGATGCGGTGCTGGCCGCCGACACGGACCCGACGCTGTCGCGCAAGATCGGCTGGCTGCTGACCGTGCAGACCAAGCAGATGAACCTGCAGCTCATGCTGCAAGGCCGGCAGACCATCAACGCCGCCAAGGTCAACGTCCGCGCTGGCCTGCGCGATGCAGTCATCCAAGTCCCGACCGGCGCCAACGGCGCCAACACGTCGCCCGGCGGCGCCAGCGGCGCGACGGTGCTGGCGAACTGCACGCGCACCGCCACGCGCGCCGAAGTCATGCTGGCCGCAGCCTCGCAGGGCAGCGACACCACGGGCTCCACGACGGCCCGCGTGCTGACCTTCGAAGGCGAGGTGTCAGACGTCGAGGCGGCCACGCTGATCTTCAAGGACAACGGCGACCTGTGGACCGCGCAGGGGTAAGCAATGACGACCCACACCAGGACCATTGGCTACGCCATTGCCGAGGCCACCAGCAACGGCGCCGGATCGACAACCCGCGGCGCCGTTGACGTTCGCGGCTGCGATGTCGGCACGGTGTTCATCAAGCTGACCAACGGCGCAACCGGCCCGACCGTGCAGGCCGAGGCGCGCATCATGATCGCGGACACCGACAGTGCCACGCCATCTACAGGGGCCGCTGGCGCCGACTGGAAGACGGTTGTCTCTGGCATCACCGCCGGCACCGGCAACAGCGCGGTGCGCGAGTTCGCTTGGACCTTTGGCCCCGGCATGGCCACGCACATCCAAGTGGAAGTGACAGGCAACACCGGCCAGGCGGTGACGTGCGAAGCCCTGGTGATCGAGAACGTGCTGTCGTAAGTCATGGCGCTGATCCTGGTCGAGACCCTGCTGCAGCGGACTGAGCTTCCGCAGGACGGCGCACGTCTCGACCCAGCCAACCCGATCGCGCAGCGGTTCCAGGCCGCTTACCTGCCGGCGGTCAGCGGCGACAACCTGGGCTTTGGCGCGCAGGGCGCCATGTCGTCGCACGCGCAAACGCGCACAGCGACCGCGGCGGGTCCATCTGTCCTGTTTGCTGCGACAGCCCAGGCCGGCCGGTCATTCGGCCCGACCCCGACCTACCCGATGACGTTTGTTGTCGTGGCTCGGCAGACCTCATCGGCAAACGCCTCCCTTGTTGAGCTTGCGGGCGCGTCTGGCCTGATCGGCGGCTCCTCATTTCGTATTGGTGGCGGCAGCAGCACAACCATCAACCTGACGGCCCGAGCCAACTTTTCATCCACGGCAACGGCAACCGCAACCGTTCCAGCCGATGCCAACGGCAACCAAGCACTGAATCAAGTGCTGGTGATTGTCGGGCAGTCGCTGTCGGCCACTGACCATCGCGTGTGCGTCAACGGCTCGGCCGTTGCTACGTCCACTACCAGCATCGGCGCCCTGCCCGCGTGGGACCGGTTGCTGTTTGGCACGGCGTCTGGCAATGCCAACGTCTCCGCAGCCCTGTTCGGCTTTGGTGACGCACCGCTGAGCGATGCCGACATGCAGCGGCTGTCGCGCAGCCCGAGCGAGGTGTGGGCGCTGTTTGAGCCGCAGCGGATCCCGGTGCCGGTTTCGGGCGGCGGCACTGTCCACAACGTCACCCTGACCGAATCCTTCAGCAGCATCGACGCCGCATCCCCTGTCCTGACCGCTGCGGCAGCCCTGACCGAAAGCGCCTCGGCAGCCGAGGCGCTGGTCGCCGTCATGGCCGCCGTCGCCAGCCTGACCGAAGCCGCCAGCGCGAGTGAGGCGCAGACCGCGGCCCAGGTGCAGGCTGCAGCGGCGACCGAAGTGGCCGCCGCCACCGATGCCCAGGCCGCCACGCTGACTGCAGCGCGCTCGGTGACCGAGGCCGCCAGCGCTTCCGACCTGGCCGCTGCGGTGGCCTTGGCTGTGGCCGCCGTGAGCGAGGCGATCAGCGCCACCGACGCGCAGTCGACCAGCCCCGTCGTGGCCTCTGCGCTGACCGAGGCGGCATCGGCAAGTGATGCGCTATCAAGCATCGCAGGCCTGGCCTCTGCGCTGTCGGAATCGGCATCGGCTGCCGATGCAATCGCTGCGGCTGGCCTGCTGATTCGGACGTTGACTGAAAGCGTCAACGCCGCCGACGCTGCGACCACGGCGGCGCAGCTGGTGGCGCTGTTGACGGAGACGGTGAGCCTGACCGATGGCCAGGGCGCCGGAACACCAACAGCCCACGACGTGAGCATCGACGAGCTGGCATTGGCGCTTGACCTGGTGGTGGCTGCGATCGCAGGCGCCGGGATCGACCTTGGGTCAATCCGCCGCGTAGCCCGCAGCCCAGCCCTGCCGCGACTGGCGCGCAGCCTGGCGCAGACCCGATCAACCAACGGCCTCTGACCATCACCAGGACTGCTACCCATGGCCACCAGTTCATCCGCCCTGTACCGCCCCGCTGACGACGTGGCGCCCATCGACGTTGACGAGCGCGTGCCGCTGCTGTTCGACTACACCGAGATGGCGGCCGGCGACTCGTTCAGCGGCACCCCGGTCATCACCTGCGAGGTCATCAGCGGCACCGACGACACGGCATCGAGCCGCCCCGACGGTGCGCCGGAGGTCACCGGCCTGCAGGCTGTGCAGTGGCTTGAGGGGTGCCTTCAGGGTGTGCACTACCTGATCCGCTGCAAGGCGCCCATGACGAGCGGCCAGGTGCTGGTGCAGGCCATCAGCCTGCGCTGCGTGCGCGTGGGCGCGGTGGAGACTTGAGGCGCCATGAGTGCGGACAACGTGGACCGCCAGCTGGACTACCTGGCAGACCGCCTCACTGCGGTCGAGGGCCGCATACCCAGCGCGGCCGAAATGCGCAGCCAGGTGGCGCTCGGCGTGCAGGACGGGCTCAAGGCATTGGCGGCTGATCCGGCCTTCGGAGAGGCGTTCTGGCGGCGCGGCTTTGAGCAACTGTCGACCCACGCGACCGCTGCATCGAGCCAGTGGATTGGTAAGCGCATCTTGACGGCCTTTGTGATCGCGGCGGTGTCTGCTGGCATCGCTTGGCTGGTAAGGACAGGCAAGGTATGAGCCCGCGCACTGCAATACAGGCCATGCGCAATGCGCCCTGGACGGCGCTGGTCGCCGTGATCTTTGGGGTGTCCATCGCGCCGGGTGGGGGCTTCGACTGGGCTTATGCGCTGTATGACGACGTGAGTCCTGTCGTGTCCATGCGCGGCAAGATCGTTGACCGCGGTCCTGATCAGGTAGTGCTGCACATCGAGGGCGAAAAGCACAGGCATTGCCAGTACATCACCATCAGGGGTTATGCGCTGCGCGACAACCTGCTGCACGACGCCAACATCGAGCGCGTGGATAGGCCCATGGACGGGCACACCAAGCCGCCTGGCTCGTACAGCATCGGGCTGTGGCGGGTGTGGCCGGTGGCGCAAGCGACTGCGGTCAAAGTGTTCGTCAAGCACTCGTGCGACGGGCGGCTCGTCACCACCGAGGTTGCCGACGTGGACCTGCAGCAGTGACGCCGCCGGTGTAAATCGGGATTCAACATGCAACTCGGCCCCGCCATCTACGACACCGATCCCAGCGGCCCCGGCATCCGCGCCGTGCGCTTCGAGATGCGCCCCTGGGAAGTCTGGGCCTACTGGGACGGACGGCAGTGGAGCACGGGCACTTGGACCTACGCCGAAGCGGTAAGCCGCTGGCGCAACCACCCGCCCGAGGCGCGCATCCCGCCGGAGGACCAAGCCAAGCGGCGAGTGATGCGCTGGCGCGAGGTGATTGCGTGACACCCGACCAGCTGCGCGCCGCCACCGGCTGCACACTGGATCGGGCCGAGCTGTACGCCGAGCACCTGACTGCGGCCTGTGCGCACTATCGCATCGACACGCCGCAGCGCTTGGCCGCCTTCCTGGGGCAGATCGGCCACGAGTCCGGCGGCCTGCGCTACGTGCGCGAGCTGGCCGCTGGTGACGCCTACGAAGGCCGGGAGGACCTGGGGAACACGCAGCCCGGCGACGGCCGGCGCTATCGTGGGCGTGGCCTGATCCAGATCACCGGCCGCGACAACTACCGCGCCACCGCGCGCCGCCTGCAGCCGGTTGACGCTCCCGACTTCGAGGACTTCCCCGAGGCGCTGCAAGAGCCGCGCTGGGCCTGCTGGTCGGCTGCCGACTGGTGGCACGCGCACCGGTGCAACGAGCTTGCCGACGCGGGCGACATCGTGGCCCTGGGGCGGCTCATCAACCGCGGCAACGCCCGCAGCACCCGGGCGGCCAATGGCGAGGCCGATCGCATCCAACGCACTGAGCAGGCCCGGCGCGCGCTGGCGGCTCAGCCCATCATGCCGGCGGATCAGGGCGGGGCTATCCCGCCTGCAGGGCCTGGGGATACCCGGGCGACGCTGCCGGCGCCTTCACCGGAGAGTGCCATGCCACTGCCCGCAGTCGTCGCAGCCCTGCTGCCGTCCATCATCGAAGCCATCCCCAAACTGGGCAAGGTGTTCGGATCCGGCTCGGCCGTGTCTGAGCGCAACATCAAGGCCGCCGAGCTGGTGGTCGATGCCGTCACCAAGGCCACCGGCGCTGTCAACGCGCAAGAGGCGGTCGAGAAGATTGCCGCCGATCCTGCCGTCAGGGAAGTGGCGGCCAAGGCCATCGACGGGATCTGGTACGAATTGACCGAGGCCGGCGGGGGTGGCATCGACGGGGCGCGAAAGGCCGAAATGGCGCGCAACCCCAGCGGCGACCTGTTGCACTCGGCCAGCTTCTGGGTCGGCCTGCTGCTGCTGCCACTGGTCTATCTGCTGGTGCTGTCGCTGATCGGGATGATCGGCACCGCCACATGGTCGGACGACGTGCGCGCGGGCCTGGCCGGCAGCCTCATCAGCGCCATCATCGGCGGGCTGGTCGGCTACTACTACGGCACCAGCACCAGCCGCAACCGGCCGCAGGCGTGACCGACCTTCAGCCCAGCCGCTGGGCCGTCGTCTGGTGGGTCGACGGCCACCGCCGCGAGGCCCACCTTGACGACCGCGCGCTGGCCGATGCCTACGCTGCGGCGCACCACGGGCAGGTGGTTCCGCTGGCGGCGCTGGTGCCGTGGCCGGTGAAGCCTGTGGGGAACTTTTCGCCCACCTGAGTGCGTTTCCGGCGTTTCAGGCCGATCAAGCGCCAGGCGCGCACCTGCTACGCACCATGCGCCTGGAGTGCAGCGAGCGGTTGCAAATCCGTCTAGCCGGGTTCGACTCCCGGTCGCGCCTCCACCTATGAAAACGGCCCCATCTGCGGGCCGTTGTCGCGTCTGGCCCGTGGGGAACTTCTCGGCCATCAGCCGGCCCGTTTGCGCCCGATCTTCCCCACCGCGTCGGCCAGCACCTGCACAGAATGGTGCGCGTAGCGCCTGGTGCTGGCGCCCGACTTGTGGCCCAGGACCTTCCCCACGGTGGCCAGGTCGACGCCCGCGTTGACCATCTCGGTCGCCGCGGTGTGCCGCAGGTCATGCAGCCGCACGTGGGGCAGCTTGCAGGCCTCGCGGGCCTCGGGCCAGTAGTAGTCGATCTCGCTGCGGGCCGGCGGCGGCACCCGGGCGGCGGTGCTGATGATCGGGTGCATCGGCACGATCCGCGGCTCGCCGTTCTTCGTGTCCGGCAGCACGAAGGCGCCCGGCACCCGCTGGGCGGCCAGGATCTCCCCCACGCGCATGCCCGACCAGAAGGCGATTCGGATCACGGCACGCACGCCGCGGTGCCGGCAGGACCTGGCCAGCGCGACCATCTGGGCGCGGCTGACGGTCACTTCCCGGGCGTTCCGCACGGTCGGAGCTACCACCCGGCCGCCAGGGTCGGCGTCCCCCATGCCGTGGCGCTTCCAGGCCCACCGGCAGGCGGCGCGCAGGTAGCTGATCCGATTCTTGATGGTGGCCGGCGCCAGGGCGCCCAGCTGCGCGGCCGCGTACTCGGCGCAGACCGCCGGCAGTTCCTCGATCGCTCGGCCGGTCCACCAGCCGCTGGTGGCGTCCAGCTCGCGCTTCGCGTTCTCGCCGGCCTTCAGCTCTCCGCAGCGCTCTCGCTTGTAACAAGCGACAGCCTGGTCAATGGTGTGCCGAGGCTTGGCGACGCCGGTTGCGAGCGCGTACAGGGCCGCGCCTTCCTTGCGGTCGAACGCATCGGCTTGGGCTCGGGTCCACCCGGGCGGGAGAAGCTGACGCCGCCGAATGCGTTCGCTGCCGCCGTCCGGCCGCCTGATCCGCTTGTCGAAGTCGAACCGCCATTGGCCGGTCGCTTTGTCCCTGTAGATCGACATGCTGCCCTGTACGCCTCCACGTCAGCGGGGTCGAAGCGTACCGCACCCTTCCCGACCCCCAGCCGGAAGCACGGCAGCAGGCCGGATTCGGCCAGGCTGTAGACCGTGCGCGGCTTCAGGGCCAGCAGGTCGGCAACTTCGGTGGCCGTGAGCATTGTCAGAACAGCCCTTGCTGCACTGGCGCCGCCTCGCCCGCATGCCCCGGGCACAGATGCCGATCCGGCCCGACCTCGGTGGCGCAGCTGGCGCACAGGCGCTTGTCGCATGTGCCGGCCTTGCGCACCCGGCCGGCGTTCGGACCACTGCTGATGAGCTTGGCCGGCGTCGGAGCGTCACACCGGATCGTCGCAGGCTTGCCGCAGGCGCACCGTGGACGCGGGCCGCGGGTGCACAGGAAGCCACGGCCACCGCCGGGAAGCTCGAAGGGTGTGCAGGGCATCAGAACAGCTCCAGCGTGCCCGACTTCAGGCGCCGCGTGGCCTGAGCGTTCGCGCGATGGTGGTCGTGGTCATACGCGAGGTGATGCCGCTGGCACATCGCGGCCAGGTTCTCCGGCCGGCAGTCCTCGGGCTGGTGATTCAAGTGGGCGACGGTCAGCACGATGACCAGCGGCCGATCGCCGTCTTCCCAACTCCATCGGTCGATGAACGCTCGCGCCTGGCCGTAGGTCCACAGCTCGCCATGAGCGTCGCGGCCCTCGCCGGCCATGAAGAACTCGCGGTCCTGCGCGGTGGTTGCAGGCACATTGCCCTCCACCGGGCGCCACTCGTGCGGCCCACCACCGAAGCAGATCCAGCGCCCGACGCTGTACTGCTTCGCGGTGCAGCCGGGGTGCTGGCAGCGCCAGCGTGCGCGCTCCTTGGCCGCGAGGCTGATCGCCGGCCAGTCGGCCGGGTAGCGGGCGCGGTTCTCCTTCTTAATCGGCATGTCTGTCCCGCTTGCGCCTGTTGCACGACGAATGGGAGGGCTTGATGTTCTCGTGCGAATGCGCGCCGCCCTTGGCCAGCGGCACGACGTGATCGAAGTCGAGGTCGCCATCCGCAATAGGCCCGCCGCAGATGTGGCACATACGGCCGTGGGCCGAAAGGATGGCTGCATAGTTGACCTTCTCAACAGTGCGCGAGCGAATCAGCGCCTTGCGCCGCATGGTCTTCTCCGTCGAAGCCAGCTTGAACTCCGGCGTCTGATAGAGGGCCTTCAGGTAGGCCTGATATCGGTCGCTGGCCTTGTACTCGCGTTCACGCAGCAGCGCCTTTGCGCGGTTCTGCTTCGACCACTCCTTGCCCCTTGCGCTGTTCCGCTCGCTGTTTGCTGCCGCATAGGTTCGGCCTGCTTCGCGGTGACACTCGAAGCATCGAGGTCGGTGCCCGCTCTTTTGGCAGGCAGCCTTGGGGAACATCGCCCAAGGCTTGAACGCGCCGCACTTTGCGCAGTTCCTTCCATCGGGCTTGATGGGCATGGTCAAGGCCTCCCCCACAGCTCGTGCACCGACTCGCGCCACACGCGCTCGCGCCACAGCGACCATGCTGCGCGTTCTTCGCGCGTCAGTGGCTCACGGTCGCAGTAGTCGGTGCGCTCGAAGGTGATGCTGCCGCAGCCGTAGAAGCCGCACATGGGCTGGTATCCGCACCGCGAGGCCAGCAGCGGGCGCAGCAGCGTCGAGCCGGACGTGGCGCGGTACTGCCACGCGATGCCCTGGCGTTTCAAGATCGCGCGCAGGCGGTCGATGATGGGCTGCTGCCGCGGTGGCGTCCTGCGCTCTGGCAGGTCTAGGGCGAGCTGGTACATGGTCAGGCCAGCGAATCCAGCGGGCTGCGCACACCACTGGCCCCGACGGTGGCTACATGCGTGTAGATCATGGTGGTCTCCAGGTTCGTGTGGCCCAGAAGCGCCTGGATCGTGCGGATGTCCTTGCCGCTCTCCAGCAGGTGCGTGGCGAAGCTGTGGCGCAGGGTGTGCGGCGTCGCGGCCTTGGCAATGCCGGCGGCATGCACAGCCCGCCGCATTGCGTCCTGCACGCCACCCGGGTGCAGGTGGTGCCGCCGGATCACGCCAGTGCGTGGGCAGACAACGTGCTTCTCGGTGGCAAAGATGAACTGCCACTCCCACGATGCAGCGGCGCGCGGGTACTTCTTGGCAAGCGCGTGCGGCATCTCGACGTCGGCCTTGCCTGTGGACAGGTCGACGTGATGCCAGCGCCTGCGCCGCTCAAGCACCCACTGCAGGTGCGGCACCAGGCTGGCCGGCAGCGGCACGCTGCGGTCCTTCGCGCCCTTGCCCTGCCGCACGATGATCTGCATGCGGCCGATGTCCAGGTCCTTCACACGCAGCGACAGTGCCTCGTCCAGACGCAGGCCGGTGCCGTACATCAGCTTGAGGATCAGGCCGCGCTCGCCGGTGAGATGCGGCAGCAGGGCCTGGATCTCCATCCGCGACAGGACCACCGGCAGGTGCTGCGACGGCTTGGCCCTGACGATGCCATCCATCCACGGCAGCGACAAGCCCAGCGCATGGCGGTACAGGAACAGCACCGCGCTGAGGGCCTGCCGCTGGGTGCTGTCGCTGATGTCGCCCTCGGTGGCCAGCCAGCTGAGCCACGCCTCGACTTCGGGGCCGCCCATCGTGCGCGGGTTGCGGTCGCCTGACCAAGCGATGAATCGCTTGATCCAGCCCAGATAGGCCCGCTCGGTGCGCAGGCTGTAGTGCCGCACGCGAAGCGCCTCGATCACCACGTCGCGCAGCTTGCGCGGCTTGGCGCCCGGCAGGCGTGATATCAGGGCAGGCGCCTCGGTGATATCAGGCGCTGCAGAGGGAAGGGCGGCGGTGTCCATGGTTGCGCGTGGCTTGTTATGCAGGGTGAGGTCTTGTCACTTAGCGTTAGGCCCCATCAATCCCAGCCGCGCTCTGGCAGCGGGCCTCTGGCATAGGCGGCTTCGTTCTGCCTTATCTCGTCCAAGTGCTTGAGCCAATCCGTGTCGCTCCAGCCAACCGGAGTTGATGGCCTGTCGGGCGCATACGTGCTCACATACGTGCTCATGTTCCAAAGCGTCTCGGCAGCATCCTTCCGCGCCTTGTCGTACCCACGGTCGTAGTCCGTCTCAATCGGGTACTGAGAGTGCAGCGCCACGCGCAGAGCGCAGCGCGCACGCTCGGCCTTTGCAGCGTCGCGCGCCTGTTGCAGTTCGGCGTGCAAACTCACAATCTTGTCTGCCGCTTCTTCCAGTAGCGCCGGGTCTGGGCTCCAGCCCGTGCCATCGGCGCCCAAGCTCACGCCCTGCGCGCAGTCACGCAACCTTTCAGCAAGTGTCTTAGCCATGTGTCCAGTCTTTCCTTGTCAGTTCGCCAGCGCGTTGCGCGCATCGGCTAGAGCCGGCATGTAGAAGCAAGGCTTGAGGCGGCCGGTCTTCTGAAGGTGCTCGATCAGCTCGCCAGTCTTCAGCACCAGTTCGGCCAGCACCACGCGCTCCACGCGCATCGCTTCCACAGCCTCATCCAGCAGCGCGGCAATGTCGCTGGCGCCATCGTTGCGGCACAGATCGGCTTCGTCTTGCAGCCTCGAAATCAGGTCAGTGTGCTTATCCACGTCGTTTAGTCCTAGTACGGTTGCACTGTCACGCTTCGGAGCCAGGGCCTAACTGGTCGCTCAAGTTGACGGGCCGCAGGCGGCCCGCAACTTAGCTCCAACGTTCGGCCTCTTCACACTTCGACGGTCACGCGCACACCGGTGATCGCAATGCTGCGGTCGGCGCCGAAGTTCGCCATCTCTGTTTTCTGCACGTCAACAGACACGGGTGTCAGCCCGGTGGCGTCGCGGTATTTCTGCAGCAGCGCCAGCAGGTCGCGTTCCAGGGCCTTGCGCAGCGCTACAGCTTCTTCTGTGTTCATCGTCTTTCCTTTCTGTTGCGTCTTCGACCAGCCGAACTGGTCACTGAACCGGACCAACAACGGCCGTTGGGCGTCTTGCTCACTTCATCCGCCGAAGCATCGCGTACAGAAAGGGCATTGCCACGCAGGCAAGCATCGTCGAGTACGCGAACACTCCGAGCCCGCTGATCTGAGTCAGCAGCACGCGCCATAGCGCAATGGACACCGGCACAAGAACCGCAAGCAGCACGGCCAGTAGCAGCGCCAAGAAGAATGAATGTGCTCTGCTCATGTTGTCCTTTCGTGCCTTCGTCCACCAGCCGCCCAACATCGCAATCGAGCGGAGCGCGAACGGCTGGCGCAGCTTCACACATCACCTGGGCGCCCGCTCATTGCGGCGTTAGGCGTCACTCCACCTGGGCAGCCTTGCGCCCACGGCGCCCGCGCGGCTTCGTCTCGGTCTCGACGCCCACCGCCTCGCCGACAGCACCTTCCGCGTCGTCACCGTTCGGGAACGGCCAGTCCTTGCCCATCTGGTCGTCCGAAGACCCAGCGCCCGGCGCGCCGTCGACATCGGTGTGCCCGCTGCCGTCGTCGTCGTGTTCCTCGTCGGGCCCTGGCTGGCCGTGCTCGGCCGCGAAGACATCGCCCGCCGCGCTGTCGTCCAGCAGATCGGCCTGGCCGTGGCCGCCCCGGATGCTCGGGGGATCCCGCTCGAAGGCTTCGGTGCTGCCGTCGATGGCCGAGGCCGGCGTCTCCGGCGGCGTGATCGTCACCACGATGGGCTGCCCCAGGTGGCCGAACAGCCAGCCGGCCTCGGCCTCGTCGATGTCGCTGCTGCCGACGCGGAAGCTGATGTCGACGGACCCGCCTTCGTGCGGCACCACGACGAACTTGTCGACCTTGGCGCCGCCGAGCTTGATCGGGTCGTCCTCGTCAATGCCGCGGTCGATGGCCACCGTCCAGCCTTCGAAGCAGCACGACAGCTTCAGCGACTCCAGCCGCTTCGTCCGCAGCAGCGGAGTCGACGGCTCGACGCCGGGCAGCTCGTCCTGACCTTCGACGGGCGCGAAGATGGCCAGACGCAGGCCCGGGTCCAGCGCGTCCAGCAGCGTGTTCGATGAGGTCATGCGCAGGCCCAGGGAGACGGCGCTCACGTCTTCGTCGCCGTGCTTCTCGGTGCGCGGCGTCATGGAGGCGAGCTTCACTTCGGTGGTGGAGAGGGAGAACATGCGTGTCGATCCTTGGTGATGGCGTTGAAGAAAGCGGGCGGCCGTTGCCGGCACGCGATGGGAATCAGGGAGGCACTTGAGGAGGGAGGCCCACCGCGCAGGATTCGCCCGGGGAAAGTGGTCAGGCCTGCGCCCGCTCGGCCGCCGTGCCGATGG
>JACCDR011460285.1_pt1 | contig 22923 bp, 18 predicted proteins | sample 7446431 | NCBI WGS metagenome assembly JACCDR01 (sample SAMN15323443, study PRJNA562643) | freshwater metagenome | isolation source: river surface water | place: USA:Blue River Watershed | collected 2017-08-17 | reverse complement strand
GCGTTGAGAGACTTAGAGCTATAGAAGCGGAGTTAACTAATATCAAGACAACGATCGAAGAAGAACTAAACAAAGCGGGGTATACACTAGAGGAAGTAACAACTCTATCTACTAGATACGAACATCCTGATGGAAGAGTGGAAACCATCACCCTTGATCTTGAAGCTACTATCCAAGACTTCGAAAGTTTCTATAATACCCACGATATACCAGTACTCCCTGACTTCGCCCCTAAGATCAGAGAAATCTTCACCACTAATCAAACCGCGATCCAAAACAAGATTAAAACCCACGGTTTCAACCAAATACTCTTGGCACCAGGCAATTTATCGCTGACAGATATAGCAGAGAAGATGAAGATGGAAAGAGGATACTGGCTCGGGGATAATTTCAAAAAGGCCGGTGGCTTTGCCAGAGCTATCGAACTTCCACATACCAAGAATCACCGGCTTATTCTTGTCCATGACGCCAAAGAACTATCTGATCGACCGGAACTCGCTTCTACCCTAAACATTACCGGTACCGACGCTCAAAACCACGATCCTCTCTCCCTCACTGACTACTTAGTTTTCGCTAATCACCACTATACGAAAACCGGAGAACACTTAGACACAATCAAATATACTTGGACATCTACTCAAGCGGGCCCCGGTTTCGTTTATGTGGATTGGGGTCGCGGTGTTGGTCATCTTAGTGTGGTTGTGGGTGGCCCGGTGGTCTGGGGTGACGATCTCGGTGTTCGTCCCTCCGCTGTCTTTACCTAATTTTTAATTATTCCTTCACGGTGGGTTATAATACTCCCATGCCTAAAGAACCTTTCCCTTGCACCACCCTCACTTCTTTAAAACACTCTCTTCAAACCAAGCTCGAAGAGTATAAGGCAGCACTAGAAGAAGTACGAATAGAAGGAACGATGAGTAGTGTACAGAGACTTAGAGCTATAGAAGCGGAGTTAACTAATATCAAAACAGCGATCGAGGAAGAACTGAATAAAGCTGGTTATTCTTTGGAAACACCCGAGACAACCGATCCTAATGTTATCAACCAAAAACTCCAAGAACTAGGTAGTAAAGCTACCATCGACACCAACATCGAAGGTGGTATCATCTCCTTCACTGTCTCTCCAGAACACCTAACAGCACTGCAGTCATACGATACCGCTATCAAAGCCTACCGAGCTATCCCCAGAGCTTCCGCCACAGAGGGAGTCGCTTCCGTCAGCTCTGATCTTGAACACTTCCCTTGGCACCCTATCACCAACTCTAACCTCGAAACTGTGATCCTAAATCACGGAAGAACCAATAAAGCTGACCGTAACCTCCTTGTTCAACATATGGAAACTCTCGGCTACCGACCCCCCCACCTCTCTGAACTCGTCGCTCTCTCCCTTGCCAGACCTGATCTTAACCGACGGAATGAATGGCTTATCACCTATGAGAAACATGAAGTAGGAAGGGGCGTTTTATGGGTCCCGCGCCTCTACTGGTTTGATTCGGAACGTGGACTCGGCGTGTTCCTGGTTGATGGTCGTTGGGATGAGCGTAGCCGGTTTGTCTTTGTCCGTGCTTAGAACTTAGACCCTTGGTAATAAAAATTTACTGCCAAAAACGTTACTGTAGAAAGTCGTGACGGCACTTCTAAACAAATAGACTTAAACTCCTTGGTTTGTCATCTCTTAACCGAAGAAGAAATTATTAAGGCGGTACCTTAAACAAAATAAAACGACGCCCTTGGGCGTCGTTTTATTTTATTTAAGTAGTTTAAGCCACAACTTTTACCGCTTTCATAATTGCCATTTTCACGGCTGAAGCTTCATCGTTGTAGGTTCCATCTAGAGCGCCAGTTAGAGCGGTGATGATAGTTTGAATTTGTTCATCACTTAACTTGTTAGTTTCTTGTACCAAGAGGTTTGAAACCGCGACAGTTTCCCCGCGACGACTTCGGTAGAGTGCGTCAAAGTCAGAAGCCGCTTCAGCAAGAGCGAACATTGGTCGGTTACCAATCATCTCGTAAGCCGAAACGATGTTTCCGATTGCGATCGCTTCCGCAAGTGAGCTACTACCGCTTGGTAGATTTACTGGAGCAAAAGCTTCAGTTACCTTGGCGACATCGTTGGCCTTACAAAGGACGCAAAGTTCGCGCATACGCTTCTCATTCAAGACTACCCAACCATCTTCAGCTGGATACTTTTCTTTAGCTAGAGTCATTACCTGAGTAAGAGCGGAAATTCTCTCTTCCTTTGACTTTGTAGTTGAAGCAAAGTAATAGACAGCATCAGTTGAAAGTAGGACATGAGCATCATGAGCCTGATTTTCAATCATAGCCACTTCCTCATCACTTAGAGTTGTAGCAACCGGTGCAACGTTCACATAATCAGCATGATTCTCGTAACCAGTAGCTACTGGTGTAGCAACCGGAAGATTACTTGGTACTACCACTGAAGCGGTAGGAGCTGTGACGTTTACAAACACGTCAGGACGAACTGCTTCTGGTGATAATTTTGGTAGATTATCTGTTGAAGTTGCTAGCAAGTAACCACCAACTGCGTCACGACGGATAACTAATATGTAGGCGAGGTAAAGCGCCCAAGCGAGAAGGATAATGTAGAACAAGAGAGTAAGGATTGGTCCAGCTGTGAATCCAGTGTACGGTACATCCGTTAGAGAAATACCAGTAACTAGTGGTTTTTGATTGCGATCCTCCTTTACAACCACATCATCCTTAACGTCAATACTGACCTTACAAGTTCGCTCCTTTGATCCACGCTTTACGGTTAGAGTGTAGACCATGTCCTTAGTTGGAGTAACTACCATTGAGCTATCGAAGTGCTTATCCTTATCTTTAGTTTCCATCTTTTCGGTCGAAAGTAGAACTTTGTTCTTTTCGTCCTTAAGGATAATGTCGCGAGCGCGAGTAGTATCCCAAGTGAGAGTTACCTTACTTCCTGCCTTGATAGACTTAGCTGAAGCGGTTAGCTCACAGCGAGGTGAAGAAGATCCACCACCACCTCCACCACCACCAGAAGTTTCTACCGTGATAGCAACTGGACAACTAACTGAAGTCTTACCGTCAGTAATTGTCATGTTGTAGGTAGTGTTTGAGGTAGGAGTAACTACTACTGATCCATTTAGATCTTTGTTCGTAATACCATTATCAAATGATACTCCGGTAATACCACCTTTTGTGGTCCAAGTTAGAGTGGCGCTCTCACCCTCATCGATTGTACTTTTATCGCTAATAAAAGTAGCGTTAGCAGCACAAGAGATAGGAGTTGGTGTTACTGGCTCTTCTACTTTAAGCGCTACGGTACAAGTATGACGCTTATCATTAGCTCCAAAAGCAGTAAGTAGATAGGTGATGTTAGCAATTGGGCTAACGTCCATGTTTCCGTTTAGAGAAACTTCACCAATTCCATTATCGATGGTTACGCGACTAGCATTCTTGGTTGTCCAAGTAAGTTTGGCTGAACCACCTTTAGTAATAGTTGAAGTCGAAACAGTGAAAGATTCACAGATCGGATCAACCGTTGGTTCTGGAATAAGATCCAGTACAGCACATACTACATTCACGCTATTTGGTGAAACTGTTGTACCACTGGTTTCTTTATGTTTCGCTTGTAGTCCAGTAATCGCTGATTCTACTACTAAGCTAGAATTAACTTTTCCATTAAAGAGAGCTTCTCTAACATTATCCTGTAGGTCAGTAGTGGCGTTGCTATTCTTAACAAAACCATTTGCTCCAGTAAGACTGAGGAAGTATGCCTCACTTGGCTGTGTTGTAGTGACACGGCTGTTATAGCCATCCCAAGCTACTAGAGTAACATCGTACTTACCAGCCGCTAGATTGATTGGTTTAACTTCTGAAACTGTACGTTCCAACCCACGATCACTTAGTAACCAACGATTTTCGAAAGTAACAATCGTTCGGTTAGCTTGTGCAGTGTATGGACAAGCTGGAGGTGTAGGTTGTGGATCTTCTGAAATCAGGTCAAGAGCGGCACAGATTGGGTGCACACTGTTAGGTGACACGGTGTTTGGATGAAAAGCATGATCGGCTCGAACACCAGTAACCGCTTGATTAACTTGAAGCGCTGAATTTACTTTACCATTAAAGGTGGCTTCTCGTACCATATCTTGCAGATCCGAAGTTGGATTAGAAGACACAATTACATTGGTACCATTCAAGAATGAGAGTTTATATTGTTCATTAGCTTGTGTCGCACTAACACGACTATTGTATCCATCCCAAGCAAATAGACTTACATCGTACTTACCAGAGGGAAGATTAACGGTCTTAACGGCTGACTGTGCGGCATCAATCGCCACATGACTTACTAGCACCTTACCAGTTAGGTCAACAATCGTACGTCCAGACTTTGCCGTAAACGGACAGCTAGGGGCAATAGGATTAGTTGGTGTAGTCGGTGTATTTACTGTGATGTTAGATACACAGCTTACCGTCTTGTCATTATTACCAACCACGTTTAGTGTGTAGGTTTTGTTCGCAGTCAAAGCGCCAGAGTTTCGATTACCATTTAACTCAACAGCATTGAAGTCGGTTAGAGTTGCGCTCTTAGCGTTAGTTGTAGTCCAAGCAATAGTAGTTGATTCACCACTATTTATAGTCTTAGTCACTGGATCAATCGTACAAGTTGGATCAGGAATCACAACCGGTGGAATACAGGCAACTGTAACATTGGCGCTACAGTTTGATGATCCATCGTTAGTTTCTGCTACCAAGTTATAGGTAGTGTTAACTTGAATGTTGTTGTAGGTCTTGCTACCATTAGCACCGCTAACTGTCTCACCATTGATGGTGATTTTATCAAAACCTTGTGTCTCCCAAATGAGAGTCACTGAAGCACCAGTCTCTACGCTAGAAGCACTAGCATTGATCTTACATTTTCGTACTACCGTCTGCGTCTCTGAACTACTGTTCTGTCCGCCAGTTGTATTGGTGTCTATCGTCGGGGTAACTACCTGAGGAATCGTAACTGTTGGAATTACTAACCCAGTATTACCTTCCTCGGCTGAAGCAACTGAAGTTGTGGAAACAACAGTAACCATAAGCGACAAAATCAACACCATTGGTGCTGTCTTTTTCACGAGTTTAATAAATTGCATATTTCTAAACTTAATATTCATAATTTTTATACTCCCACCTACACCCATGTACGCGAAGAGTAAATAAAATTACGAGTCTTTAAAAAAGTATTGGTTTTAACGAACCAGCGAGAACACTATTACCCAATAGTATATCTGATTATATGCTTTTTGTCAATGCTAAGTACCAAAAAACCGCCTAATACAAGGTTTTTTTAATAAGTTCCGCCTCTACAATATAGCGATCATCGGTCGAACCAAAGCTGTTACAGGTGGCAATAACTAGTTTTTGCGTTTCTCCAGCTATCGGAACGACATAATCTGCTGTTTTGGCTTTAAAGACCCGATCAACTCGATAAGTGAAGTCACCTTCAGTAGCGTGTATAACAATCATATCGCCCCACTGTAGATTCTGAAGACCATTAAATGCCTGAAAATTAGGATTCTTTACCGCTGGCAAATAGCTAGAGTGTCCTAAAATAAAGACTGTCCCTAGCTGATTTAGTGCAGCTGAATCAGGATGACGTACTACCCCATGTAACAGATCAGCATCTAGATCGGCAATCAGGTGCGAGGTTGGATTAAGAACCTTGACGGTTCGTCCCAGACTTTCGATAGTAATTGCTTTTGGAAGGATGGCTTCGCCCTCTCCTTCTGGCGAAAGCTTAGTTAGAGTCTCAACCTCTTCTTTTACTACTACTTCTTCCTCAATTTTAACTACTTCTTGTGACTTATCAGGCTCTTGCACCTTAGGCTCAGGCAAAAAATCTATCCAAGCCAAAATAGCGTAGGAGACGGTAAAAATTACAAAAAAAGCCAGTAGAAAAGTCACTTTTTTCTTTAAAATTACCTCTAGTGTGTAAGAAAATTTCCCCGAAGACATACCAATATAATGGCATATTTTATAAAAAAGTCAACCCCAGCACCTTAGACTTTCGTCCTTGGTAATTGGGGTTGTGTCCTACTTCGGAAGTCAGATTACTCTTTCTTCATGAGTTTTAAAGCCAAGATCATGAAGATAGCGAGGCTAACTCCCACGAAGAGAATAGAAATGGCTCCAATTGGATCAACCACTCCTGCCCTGCCCTCATGCCAGTTTTCCCATACCGGCAAAGCTACGAGACCGACCATGAAAGCTGTGGAGTATATTACCCGTAACCAAAGGTCACGGACAAGAAGTCCCCAAACTACCGTCGTCGGCACAATCACAAAGGCGATTAGCAAGGACAAGTCGATTGATTCCCGAGGAATAAATCCCGGCACGTTGCCAACGAAAGCAGTGAGACCAAATACTACCGAACCCACAAACAACACTATCGCCGGTACAAACGCGACATCTTCTCTCATGGTAACTAACTCCAAGTTACCCTCTCCCAGAAGTAATTAAACTACAAAAATGAACTAATATCAAGAAGATGGAAGAGAGACTATACTACACCTTGCCTCTGTTTTATTTTATTGACTTTCTCAATATCTAAATGCTATAAAGAAAATCGGACTGTTCATGAGGTAAATTATATGAGTACTTCTTCTGTATTTGCTGCGCCCCAAGGGAAATTTCGAGTAGTCAGTTTCAGCCTCTATGAGGTTGGAGGATGCCTGATTAGAGACTGTGATTCCTTGAAACAGGCGACTGAAATATGCGATACTCACAACGCAACGGAAAATTTTGATCGCTATTACGTGTATAGCGATCGCGGTAAATGTTTGTACGGACACAACCTAACACTCTGGGAGCGACTGAAAAACGCAATGCGGCACCTGTGGCCCTTTTAACAGTCGCTTCCAAACAATTGGCTAGCCCAACTTCGGTTGGGCGGCTTTTCTTATAGATAAAAGCGAATTTTTTGCAAAACTATGGTTGTATATCGCAGTTTCTAATTCTACCCTTTAAATATCATCCATTCTAAGGAGTAACCTTGCCTGATTGACAAAAACTGTGTTAGTAGTATGGTAGTCGCATATGGAAAACGTAACCCCAGAAAAAAAGGAGAAAATGACTAAAAACCTGGCTTTAGTTGGCTTGGTCGGTCTTATTATTTTAATAGCTTGGCTTTCAGTCCAAATTGTTAAAATCTTCCCAAGTGCCATTAATTCTCTTGCTTCGTTGGCTGATACTGTCTATAACTACGAACCAAAGAATAACCCGGTATCTAACCCTGATTTCGTTTCCGACGTTACTAAAAGTGTCAACTCGGGTGAGCCAGTTAATCTCAAGTGGCAAAATCTGGGAACAGGAGACTATACTTTCAGCTACACCTGTGCTGAAGGACTTTCCGTCGAACTCAGAACCCCCCACACAGATATAAAAAATGTAGAATGCGGTATTCGTTACGATATTGGCACCGTAGGGAGTATGGAACTGATTGCTCGTTCCGCCAAAGCCAAAACGACTGACCTCACCTACGTAATTGCCCACTACAAAAAGAATAGTACTGTACCGGAAGTGGAAGAAGGGGGTTTAATCAAAATAATTAATCCCAACTTCGAAGAAACAGCTGAAGCGACAAGCACCGAGACAAATACAATAACTACCAACACCGAAATAAAAAAGTCACCGACTGTAAGCACAGTGACGAACGAAGTTAAATACGAAGTACCAGTCTCTGACCCTAAAGGTTACTCTGATCTAGCAATTTCATACCTTGGGATTGGTCAAGTGACCAAAACCGGCACCTTTGCCAGTACCGGATATTTTTCAACCGTAAGTAAGAACGCCATACAAATTTCCGTTAAAAACCTTGGTACGAAAAACTCTTCTGCCTGGGACCTAGAAGTCGAACTGCCACAAGGCATGGAATATTCAGCCACCGGCAAGACTCTACTCAAACCTAACGAGGAAGCAATCCTCACAATTGAATTTCCTGCCCTTAGCGCTTCGACCCTAGAAAAATTTGCCGCCCAAGTTACAAGTAAGGGAGAAAAGAGTAATAGTAACAATTCCTTTACTACTAAAGGTCTAGTGAAGTAAAATCGATCAAAATAAAAAGCGAGATCAATGTGATCTCGCTTTTTATTTTTCTTTAGATATCAAGATTCGCCATCTTGGCATTGGATTGGATGAAGGACTTGCGACTTCCAACATCGGTCCCCATCAGAATGTCAAAGACTTTGTCAGCCATGATCGCATCATCAATATGAACTTGTTTCAGAACTCGGAACTCTGGATCCATGGTAGTTTCCCAAAGTTCTTCGGCGTTCATTTCCCCGAGACCTTTATAGCGCTGAATTCGCACTTTACTATTTTTCTTGGCTACTTCTGCCTCCCCTTCTTCCTCTTCCCCTTCTTCTGACTCAACCTCTTCTACATCAGTTTCTACTCCCATTTCTTTCAAGATTTTGAATTTTTCTTCATCGGTAAAAGCGTACTGAATCTCCTTTCCTTTTTGAATCTTATAGAGTGGCGACATCGCGATGTAGATAAAGCCTCCTTCCAGTAGTGGCCTAAAATATCGATAAAATAGCGTGAGTAGCAAGGTGCGAATGTGTGCCCCGTCAACGTCAGCATCAGTCGCGATAATAATTTTATGATACCGTAACTTACTTATATCAAATACATCGCCTATGGCGGTACCGAGCGCAATTACCACGTTCTTTACTTGCTCAGAAGCGAGCATCTTATCCAGTCGGGCTCGTTCGACGTTAAGAATTTTTCCACGTAAGGCCAAGATCGCTTGTGTCTTACGATCGCGACCCATCTTGGCTGAACCACCCGCCGAGTCCCCCTCCACAATAAACAACTCAGAATCCTCAGCGTTCTTACTCTGACAATCGGCCAACTTACCCGGCAGAGACATCCCTTCCAGTGCTCCTTTACGTAACACACTATCCTTAGCGGCTTTCGCAGCCTTACGAGCCTTTACCGCAATGATCACTTTATTGATTATTGCTTTAGCATCGTCTGGATTTTCTTCGAGGTAAGCCGCAAAAGCTTCCCCAAAAACCGACTCGACTGCGCTACGGGCCTCTACTGATCCTAGCTTAGCTTTGGTCTGACCCTCGAACTGAATCTCCGGCATCTTGACCGAAACCACCGCTGTGATCCCCTCAAGAACATCTTCACCAGTAAAGCCAGTGTCTTTATCCTTGACCGAGAAGAAGTTATTTTTCTTAGCGTAGTTATTTAGCGTGCGCGTCAGTGCCGTCTTAAAGCCAGTGATGTGAGTACCGTGTTCGGGGTTATAAATGTTGTTAGCAAAAGCCGAGATACGGGCTGAGATATCGTCTACATACTGAAGAGCAACCTCAACTGAAAGAACAGCACTATCAACCTCATTTTTTTCGACGTAGAAGATGTTGTCATGAACAGGCTTTTGGTATTGGTTGTTAAAGGCCACCAAAGAACGCAAACCGCCTTCAAAGTAGAAGTGTTGTTGTGGGACATCGAGACTTTCGTCATCAAGATATTGCTTACCCCTAATATCCAACTTCTTCAAAGCGGTCGGATCCAACTCACGAGCGTCAATCACGGAAATCTTCAAGGCTTTAACCAAATATGCCTGTTGACGCAAATGAGTCACAATGCGCTTGAAGTCATAAACAATTTCGTTAAAAATCGTTGGGTCGGCCTGGAAAGAGACAATGGTGCCACGTAGTTTGGAAGGACCAACTTTTTTGACCTTCGCTTTAGGTTTTCCGATATTATATTCTTGAATGAAGTAGCCACCATCACGATGTACTTCTGCAATCACGTGAGTCGATAGAGCATTAACTACCGAAACCCCCACACCATGGAGACCGCCAGAGACCTTGTACCCTTCGCCACCAAATTTACCTCCCGCATGTAGGGTGGTTAGGATGGTTTCTAGAGCCGAGACCTTAGTCTGCTTGTGTATATCAACTGGTATACCACGTCCATTGTCTGCCACCCGAACATAGTTATCAGGAAGAAGAGTTACTTCAACCCGATCAGCAAAACCACCCATCGCTTCATCACGTGAGTTATCGAAAACTTCCGAAATTAAGTGATGTAAACCATCGGGACCGGTCGTACCGATATACATTCCCGGTCGCTTACGAACCGGTTCCAATCCTTCAAGAACCGAAATGGAAGATGCGTCGTATGTTCCCTTTTTTTCACCTTTTTTGTCTGCCATGCTTTTCCAATACTAAAAATAATACCTCCAATTATAGCATAAAACCCAGGAAACTTAACGGATTTCGTAGCCTGAAGTCGTTAATTTTTCGTAGACTTTTTTCATTAAAGGCTCAACTTCGCCATCAGTCAAGGTCCGATCATTAGCTTGGAAAACTAAACGAAAGGCGTAAGAGGTACGCCCTTCCTTGGCGAATTCATCAAATAGATCAGCCCGCAGGAGAAGTGAGCCAGCTTCAGTCTCTATCTGTGTTTTTATTGATTCTGCTAAAACAGAATCTTTGACCCAAAGCGCGACATCTCTTGTGATAGCAGGAAAGACCGAGAAGACTTTATAGGTAAACTCCCTTCCGGGCGCAACTGGCAGATATGCCTCCGGGACTGCTTGATTTACAAAAAATGATTCTAGGCTAGTTTCCGCCACCCCCCCTTCTATGATAAAATCACAGTCTAGTCCGGCTTTTTTTAGCTCAGCAACAGCCTCGTTTACTAAACGCTCGTCATCTTTGTTAGTTCCAACCTTCTTCGTTCGTACTCCCAAAGCCAGGTGAATCTCCTCAATTGCTTTACCAGCTTTGAGTTTAAAAACTGAACCGATTTCAAAAATCTTCACACTGCGCAAACCAAGAATTTCAATATTCTGCACATTTTTCTCTAGAACAGTTTTCAGTACAATAGAGAGGTTGGGGCGTAAACAAGACTTGTCTGAAGCTAAAGAAGATGCCAGTTTAACTTCCGCCTCAGCTAAAAAAGACGTAGTGATGACTTCACTAAAACCTAAGTTCAAAAGTATCTCACGAATCTGTTCACCATAATAAAACTTCTTGTTTAGCTCTAAGACCGGTATCATTTCTGGCAGACTGGATTCAATATGAGTCAAACCATTAAGTCGACCAATCTCTTCGATAAGATCTTCTTGGATCCTTAGATCAGTTCTAACAAAGGGTGGCGTAGCTAGAATCAGACCTTCACTAACCTCAGTTTTAATTTGGAGTCTATTCAATATTGCAATCACTTCTGTTTCAGATAAGGAAAGTCCTAATAGGCCGTTGATTTTAGCTAAACTTAGTTTTATCGGTAGAGCAACCGGGCGTGGTGAGTGTTTATCTACCACCCCTACCAACTCAGCTCCCGCAATCTCCGCCAAAATTTTAGAAATCAAAGCAACGGCATACTCGGGCATTTCCCGCACGATCCCGTTTTCAAAACGTCGTGAAGCATCAGTAACTATTCCCACTTTTTCCGCAGTTTTACGAATCAATGTCGGGTGAAAGTTGGCCGCTTCAACAACAATCTCCGTACTGCCATCTTGCAGTTTGGCATACTCCCCACCCTTAATTCCCGCTAATCCAATCGGGGCATCACTCTCACCATCAACAATCAAAAGTTCTTCGCCATTCAGTTTGATATTTCTAACCTCTTTAACTCCCCCTTCTGGTAACAGCGCGATCGTCTCATCTATTCTGGCTCGTCTAACTCCAAACTCTACATTACCGGTCTCGAGCATTGATCCATCATAGGCATGCATCGGTTGCCCTACCGCATACATAACATAATTTGTTGCATCAACTACATTATTGATTGATCGTTGACCAATCGTTTCCAACCGAGCTTGTAGCCAATCGGGTGAAGGACCAATCTTTACCCCCTTAAAATGTGCCAACATAAAACGTGGACAATCTGTTTCGTTGGCGATCTCAATTCTTAACTTGTCACTAACCGGAAAATCTACTTGAAGACTAAGAGGGTCACTAACTAAACTTGTACCAAGAATGGCGACTATCTCTCTTGCTAAACCATAATGCGAAAGCGCGTCACTCCCACGATCAGGCAGTATCTTTAAATCGATCCTTGTATCATCCCTGACCTCAGTCACTTCCTCTACCTCAAAAGCATGAAAAGTGATCAATTTAGTTAACTCTTCAACGTTGGGTAGTTTTTCACCAACGTATTCTTTAAGCCAATTGTAGCTATACGAGACAATCATGTAATAGTATTAAAATTGATTAACGAAACGCAAATCACCACTGTATAATTCACGGATGTCCGGCACCTCGTAGCGCATTACAGCCAGACGATCAATCCCCATCCCAAAAGCAAATCCACTGTACTCCTCTGGGTCAATACCACTTTCTCTCAAGACATTAGGGTGGATCATCCCCGCTCCCATGAGCTCAATCCACTTGCCCTTATGCCGGCTCTCACCCGAAAGTAAGCGCATATCAACTTCAACTCCAGGCTCAACAAAGGGAAAGAAGCTGGGACGGAAACGCACCTCATTATCACCCTTGAAAAAGTGACTAAAGAAATATTCTAACGTGCCTTTCAGATGACCAAGGTTGATCCCTTTATCAACACAAAAACCTTCCAGTTGATAGAACTGTGCCTCGTGAGTAGCGTCGGTAGTTTCGTTACGAAACACCTTACCCGGCACAATAACTCTCAAGGGTGGCTTATGACTTTCCATATACCGAGGCTGGACTGGTGAAGTATGGGTACGAAATACCATTGGTTCATCACATTGCTCTCGCTTAAGCCAAAAAGTATCCTGCATATCACGCGCTGGGTGATCCTTGGGGAAATTTAATCGGTCAAAGTTATAGTACTCAGTTTCTAGTTCCGGACCAGTTGCAAAGACATAACCCAATTTGGAGAAAATTTCATTGATCTCACTGATCATTTGGTTAATCGGGTGTTTGTGTCCTTGTGGCTTTTCCATATTTAACTATTAGTAGCAATTTGCGGATAAATCTCAAAAATTACCTCACCCTCCTTTACATAAATACGGTCGTTTTCAATATACCAGTTTAAGTTCTGTCCGCGGTATAGTGGTTGGGTATTTTGCCAAGCCCGATTATCAATTTCGGTTACGAAAATTCCATCTTCGCGGTGCATCAAAATTAAATTATTGTTATCAGGCCAAAACGTGAAGCCAAGGACTCTTTGTCCCTGACGATCAATCACAATCTCTTCCTGACAACCATCAGCGTTTAGTTTCGGGGCAAAGGCTGTCGCTACTTCCGAGCGACTACTCGAAGCCATATGATCAAAAAATTGATCCAGGGTCTGTTCGGTTGAGGTGGCTAGGTTTGTCTCGGTAACACAAAAGTAATACGGGATGTCGTCACCCTCTCCTAAAGCCCTGACCACTACTTCTCCCTCGATCTCGAACAACTGCAACTTATTCTTAACAATTGTGGTGGTTGCCAACTCCTGCTCTTCTTCTGTAGTGGTAGCGAAGCCAAAAGTCTTAGCCTTTTCCTTTTGTTTTATAAGCCAAGCCGTGGTCGAAGCTTTAGCGATAAATTGTTCGTTCAAAAACAGATACTCGGTGTTATCTTTAAAAGTACTAGTGGCCTTGGCGGTAGATAAAAGTACAGGGATTGTGCTCGAAGCTTTTTCCAGAAGTGTTACCTTGGCTGAAGTGGTCGCCACTTGGAAGACCGGTTCACCTTTTCCGGAAACGTAAGGTGTGACGGGGCGCACCTGCGGCACAACCGGTAAATTGAAAGTTTCAATCTCAGTCACCATATGCGGGTAGACTTTTAATTCTTTTACCCAAGTATGATAACCCGGGTACTGGAGATGAAAACGATGTAGCCCAGGCACTAATCCTTGGATGTATGAAGCCTGCCTAAAAACCCGCGCATTACGTACCAACTCCTCGTCGATGTAGATTTGTCCTGACTCCAGTTCGGAAGTAAGGTAGACTCCGCCAGTAGACGTAATAACCGGCTTATCAGACCAGAAGTCATATCGATAGCCGGTAGCGTAAAACATAAAAACCGGCAGAGCTACTAGAAAGGCCAGAAATAGAAATAGAAAAATAAATCGGCGGCGCGAAAAGGCCAGGGGTTCGACAACAGGTTTCATACCCTATACTCTATCACGAATTTCGGGTTTTGGGAGTAACCCAGAATCCCATATAACGACCAAACATAAGTCTGGTTTGAGCGTCAAGGCCAGGAATTGCGCTAAAGATAATCATGGTGGCAGGAACCATTATCCACTGCACCGCCATGGTTATGTAGTGAAGCCGACTGGAAGCTCGGGGTCTTTTCGGTAAAAGAGTCAGAGAAATGACGGAAGACACCACCAACCCAAACATCGCCAAGATGAGGAGATCCCGCACGACAATCGGTAGATTGAAAGACAAGACCGTCTGGTGAAACTCTTGTCCTCCTAAGATTATCGGGGCCCAGCCAAGAATAAAGAGCATGATCGGATTGGTGACAAGGGACCAATAACCTTCCGCTTGCTGAAGCGCGATCTTGATTCGCTTCCCTCTAGAAATGTGATGGTTGTTATAAAAATGATAAAGAATGTAGCAAAGATTTTCCACCCCATAAGTCCAACGACGATGTTGTTTGTATATTTGACCAAGTGTCACCCACAGGTTTCTTCCCGCATTTGCGTCCATCGAGACGGGATACGACAGCGGAATCACATCGTATTCACCATTATTAGCCATCAGTAGATTCCAGTAGATTCGGGAATCCTCACTAACCATATTGGTCTGCCAGTATCCGACCTCATACAGGGCCTGAAAGCTAACCGAATGTGAAGAAAAAGTTGCCATACGCTCGGGTCTTTCTTGTTGGACCATTTCCCAAAAGGTGCTACTCATCGCTACCACCCGTGAGACAGCTGGCGCTTCCCAGATGTTGTTATTAAAAATCGGTACCGGTTGAAAAGAACTTTTTAGTGGTCGCTCGGCACGCAAGAAATGCCAGACCAAACAATTAAAGTAGTCTGGATATAAAACCGTATCGATATCAAAGATCGAGACGATACATTCTTCATACTTCAATTTTTTCGGATCTAGTACTTCTACCCGGACTCGCTCAGCCGCATAACTAGCATTCGAACCCTTACCAGCCATTTCACCAGGTAAGTTAGCGGGATGAACCGTATTCAAAAGTACCCCAAACTTATCCCGATACTCGGACATAAGTTCGGCACTAATCTTTCTAGCCTCTTCTCCGGCGCGCTCCTCGGACGCCAGAACCACAATAATCTTCTTATGGTCATACCGGACTTCTGACAAAGCTTTGAGACTAGCTTCGATTACTTCCTTAGGCTCCTTATAGAAAGGTAGAATAACAACATGGTGTAGGTGTTGGTAAGACATACCAGCAATCATGTCTTCCCACTTAATCGCCATATGATGTCGCAACCGCTTCCAGTTGTGACGTAAATGAAAAGACAGGAAAGCTGTCTTAAGTACCCAATACAAAGCAAAGGCAATCACAAAGTAGGCAGCCACAAACGGTGTGTAGATCGACATCAAAACAACAGTAAGCAAAGTAGCCCAAGAAGCAAAGCCGGGTAATATCTCTAATCCTCGATAGAACCAGTACCGTCGACCAGAAAGTTCGGTCGCGCGCCCCACATGAAAATCCGTCCTTTGGGCATAAGGAAGTAGATGTGACTTCGGAGGATTTTGTGGAGAATCCATGGTTTTATTAGTGGCTATTATAACGCAAAAATGGTTAGAAATAAAGGCGACCTTGGGTCTAATTTTTCATAAAATATTGACTAAACTATATAATTATGTTATTATGCACATTAGTTTGGCAACCAGTACCCTAAGGAGGGTTACATGAGCGTATGGGTTCTTTGTTTGATCGCGGCAGCCACATGGGCAATCGCCCCGCTCATGGGACGAGCGATGTCCGCACCGCCAATGATCCTTGCGACATTGATCGCAACAGGGACAATGGTAGCGCTGCTTCCAGTTGCGTTCACGCAGGATTTCTCTGTCGTGAGCTGGAAAGACTGGATCATAGGCCTGGCTGCTGGAGTATTCAATGGAATCGGAGTATTAGCGTTCTACTCCCTGATTGCCGGATCAATCAGCAAAGGTTGGGAGATCTCGAACGTGCTCCCAATCGTCTACGTATTGGTACCTATCATACTCATGGTAGGTGCCCGGGTCTTCTTCGGAGAAGAAATCACGCGGGACAAGGTGATCGGGATCACCTTGGCTTGCAGTGCCATCTGGTTCCTGAAGTAGACGCGTGGGGTGACATCAAGGATGATGTCACCCTTTCCTTTTTTATATAAGGCTGCTTGGGTCGCATACGCTAATATGTACTTCCATTTTCCCACTTGTATCATAGATACAGCGTGACCTCACTCGGAAGCCTCTACGTCATTAATGATCATCTGGCCTCAATCATGATTTGATCGGGAGATTCTTCATATTCTCTCCAAAATTCGCTTCCGCAAGAAGCTTTGGCGTAGTCACTTATTACCGCAGGATGAATATTAACGTTTTTGAATCCAACTTGTTCTAAAATATGTTTAATAGTATCACTTCCCCAAACAAAGTTATGGAAATGAGTGACCTCCATGTTATCTTTAAAAATTGAAACTCGTCTTGGCTGACCTTCCACCATAGAAACATTCTTTTCATCAAAGCCGAGTACGACTCCATACCTAGTTGGGAGTGATTTCTGACTTTGGTGACTGTCCATCATTCCTATAAACATCCCGTTTGGTGAAATTAGTCCTTTAATATTAACCGCTAGGTTGTTAAGTTCACTTCTGTTCATTGCATGATCAAATGCAAAGTACCCAATAACAACATCGGTATTCCCAATAAATTCTTTAGGTAGATTGCCCTGTAAATCATTCAGAAATAAATCCGTAGACACATACTGAATCCCTAGAGCATGTTTATCCTCTATATCTTCAGCAATACGAATATTATTGTAGGAAAGATCGACTCCCAAAACCTCATTTGCACCAGCTTCCTTCACCATTCTGGCTCGATAACCACTACCACAATGAATCACGACCACTCTTTTACCAGTAACGTCGATCTCCTTTAATTGTCTCCTTAAATTTTCATCATAAATAAATTTTTGAGCAGGGGTCTCTTCTACCAATCGATACTCACCCGCAATAGGGTCATACTGCCTCTTGTCGACTGGTTCCACTTCTTCTATGCCATCCCCATAATCCTTTTTGATCTGGTCCAATGCTTCTTTCACCGAATCAAAGTATCTATCACAGTAAAATTTTAACCATGGGTGAAAACGCTTTTCTTCTGGCACTACTGCATATACGGGTTTATTGAAAACTTCCTTACTTAAAATGAGTTCAAAATCAGTCCCCATAGAGTAGGAAGTGAAGTCAGAAATTACAACATCTGACTGTTTAAGCCAATTCTTATCCTTACCCACAACCCATTTTGGGTCATAATCCTTAGACTCAAAATCTTCTTTGAATTGGTAACCTATAAACTGTTCTGTCAGCTCGTAGCCGTAAGATTCTACTAGTGATTTTAGATCCAGTCGTTCTTGATAAAGTGACTCGTACTGTTTGCCGCTAAACGGCATAGAAATGAATATTTTCAGCTTTCTTTTCATGTATTAATAGTAACATTTAAAGTAAATCCATTTCAATGGTAAACAGTCTCCCAGACTGTTTTAACTCTCCCAACTGAGCATATTTCTTCTTTTTGTATCTTTGGAGCCATCTGTCAGGCTTGAACTGACGACCCACGGTTTACAAAACCGTTGCTCTACCAACTGAGCTAAGATGGCAATACTTACTCTGTACTTATACCGACTCAAACTCCAAGAGTGTTTTATAAATGTTTCCAAAACTTTAAAATAGTCTCCCAGACTATTTTAACTCTCCCAATGGGCTAAGATGGCAATACTTACTTCGTACCTCATTCACTTCCGGTCTGGAAGTCCAGCTATTATGCCAATTTTAGAAAAAAGCGCAACTCTACTTTCCTTCCAAGGTTTTCTGCAGCAACTTCTCCTTTTGACTTTCACTTAACTTAATGACTTCTTTATGTTCGGCAACTTGTGAGAAGTAGCCGTTGCCTTTTTCTGCCAGTTTCTTTTCTCTTCTCAAGATCTTGGCTCGGGCGCGATTTTTTATAAAGACTAGCTCCATATAGTCATAAATTTTTACTATCGCTACCATCAATCCTCTTAGTAGTTTATGAAGGCTATAGTACCAAGACAGTTGGATGACATGATTGGTAAAATACCGATATTTGCGACTGAGGTAGTCGGTCACAACTGTAACCAAGCGGTCAAGACTCTCCCTAAACGAAACTAAGAAAAGGCGCTTGGCATGCCGATTCTCAAGAGCCACAGTAACTAGAAGTAGGATAAAGGCGAAGAGGAAACCCAGAAATAGTGGTCCCGGGCCGGTCATAATTATTTAGTCGACAAACGGGAGATCTGAACTACCGATACATTCTCACCGAATTTTTGTACCGCTCCGGTAATCATCTCACCGATGGTTGTGTCCGGATTTTTAATAAATGGTTGTTCGAGCAAAATTTGTTCCTTGAAGTATGAAGCCAACTTCCCTTCCATAATCTTCTCTTGCATCTCTGCTGGCTTACCCTCCACTTCTTTAGCAAAAACCTCTTTAGCCTTCTGGATCATTTCTTCTGACACCTGATCTTTGCTCACGTACTTCGGATCAGTCGCCGCTACTTGCATTGCCACTTCTTTAGCTAAAGTCACAAACTCCGGGTTCTTGGCCACGAAATCAGTCTCACATCCCAAAAGGACCAAGGAAGCTACTTCGTTGGTGTTGTGAACATACGAACCAACAGCACCAGCCCCGAGCTCGCGATCGGATTTCTTATCAGCGGCTTCGCTACGCTTTTTCTTAAGGATGATGATCGCTTTATCCATATCACCTCCGGCTTCTTCCAAAGCCTTCTTGCATTGCATAACCGAGATTCCGGTTTTATCGCGAAGTTCTTTTAATTGCGCTGATGTAATTTCCATATTTAATGTACTAAAAATTTATAGTAAGAATTGTAAAGAGAGGAGACCGAAAAGTAAAACTACTGTCGGGGACTACGCACTCTTTCTTCGCTCCGGACTACTGGCTTAGGAGTATATTTTGCCTTACCAGCCACCACAGCATCAGTGAATTCACCAAGAATTAATTTAACACTCGCTTGCAAAGCGTCGTTAACTGGCACTGGGTAATCTACTAGCGAAGCGTCACAGTCAGAACCCATAATGGCAATTACTGGTACCTTAGTACTCTTCGCTTCACGAACAGCAATTGCATCATGACGTGGGTCAACTACCACAATCAGATCGGGAGCCTTAGTAAGAGTTCGGATTCCTTCGAAGTTATGAGTTAGCTTAGTCAACTCACGGTCAAGTAGTAGTCTTTCCTTTTTGGTGTACTTGCGTTCCAACTCGCCAGACTGTTGTTCCCTTTCCAGTTCCTCCATGCGCATAATGCGACGCTTTATCTGAGGAAGATTGGTTAACATTCCACCAATCCAACGATTGACTACGTAAGGCATACCCGCTTTTACCGCCTGATCCTTCACCAGCTTAACCACTTCATTTTTGGTTCCCACAAAAAGGATATTCTTGCCGTTGGCAGCGGCTTCTTCTAAGAGAAGTTTAGCGGCTTCGATCTTTTCACTAGTGATCTCTAGGTCAAAAATATCATTGCCTTCCTTAGTGCTGTACAAGAAGGAAGTAACGGTCGGATGACGTCGGCTCTTCTTAAAACCGAAATGAGCGCCGGCTGAAAATAGTCGGTCAATTAATGTTGGATTATTAGTTTGTGTTGACATAATTAATACTAAGCAAAAAAGCGCAAAAGGCACTTAAAGCCCCGTGATGCTACCATAAAGCCTTATTTTCTGCAACCTTAATTTTCGGCAGCTGCTACTTTTAAAGCCTCAATCATCGCCTCGATTTCACCGCGCATTATCCCTTCGATATTATGCCAGGATTCTTTGATTCGGTGGTCAGTTACTCGGTTTTGTGGGAAATTATAGGTACGGATCTTCTCGGAGCGATCACCAGTGCCGATTTGGTTTTTGCGTTCCGAAGCGTGTTTTTTGGCTTCCTCCTCTTCGTGTAGTGACTCTAGTTTCGCCATGAGAATATTCATGGCCTTTTCACGGTTTTTTAGTTGCGAACGCTCGGTTTGTGAGCGCACTTCAATTCCGGTTGGCTTATGGACCAGCCGAACGGCAGTTTCTACCTTGTTGACGTTCTGTCCGCCCGCTCCGCCCGAACGGGAAAACTCCATCATAATATCGCTGGGCAAGACTTCGATAGTTGGTTTGTGCCTTAGCGGTAGAATTGCTATCGAGGCGGTTGAAGTATGGATTCGTCCCGACTTTTCAGTAACGGGTATTCGCTGGACGCGGTGCACTCCGGTTTCAAAACGTAAGTCAGCAAAAGCTTCCTTTGAGATAATTTCAAAAACCGCCTCTTTGTACCCGCCCGAAGAACTTCTTGACTCACTCTCCACGCCATGGGCCCAACCTTTAATCGTAGCGTACTGCAGATACATCTGGGCCAATTCTTCCGCGAAGAGACCAGCCTCGTCACCTCCCGCCCCCGCTCGAACTTCCAGTACCACGCCATAAGGTATCTCCTCTTCTTCACGACTGGCCTCGATAATTCTCTGCATCTCGATATAGAGATTATTTTGTTGGACTTTGATTTGTTCTAATTCTTCTTTGGCAAGATCAGCCATTTCTGGATCGGTAGACAGATCAGCGATCTCATTTTGTTTACTTAGGAGTTCAACAAACTGCCCCGCTAAAAATTGCGTCTTAGGATTTTCTTTAAAGCTATCTAACTCTTCCTCGTTATATTCCATACTTAATACTAGTATAAACGGTAAAACCGCCGAGTCCAAGGACTCGGCGGTTTTAACCTTAATTCTTCTTGCGACGAGTAGTAGCAGCTGAGGCTCGAGCCTTAAAGCGCTCGACACGACCGGCTGTGTCCATGACTTTTTCTTGTCCGGTAAAGAAAGGATGAGAAGCTGAAGAGACATCAACAAAAGCAATTGGGTACTCTTCGCCATCAGTCCATTTCTCAGTCGCATTGGTCTCAATGGTCGATCCGACCAAAAACCTCTCGCCACTTGAGTTGTCGTGGAAGATTACTAAACGGTAATTTTCTGGGTGAATATCGGTTTTCATATATGCGCCACACTATAACAGATTTAGTTATTTTCGCAAGTAAAATTAAAACCTTATCCTTAAGTAACCTTTTTACTACTCAATCGCTCCAGCGTTTGGGGTATTATCCCTCTCCTTACAGAAGAAATCGTACTTCACTCCCTTATGGAAGGAATCACAACTGTTGAATTTGATAGTTCCGTCAAAGCCTTCCAGATACTTGTGATTAGAAGTATCGATTGGTGTGGCAGCATTACGAGCGGGTGAAGTACTCTTTAGTGCCCATTCAGTACCATTTGGTATCTTGGCGCTATTGATGTCACGGTAGAAGTTAACCGAGTTGGCTACCTCTGGGTCAACGTTTAGTTTATCAGAGCTGCCGCGACAGGCTGACGATATGTTAGTGTTACCGGAGCTGAATTTCCAGAAGTTGTTGTTGAAAGCAACAGAGCCACCGATTGGAGTTGACCGACAAGGTAACTCCCATAAAGTATTCGAGTCGTCAGTTTGGAAGATGTTATTTTGCACAACTACTCGATCGGTATTAGCATCAACAGGAGCATTCGCGATATTACGCCAATTACCAATACAGGTATTGTTGAAGCCAAGTAAACCAACCTTAAGACCCTTAGCTTTTGCTTCTGGGTATTGTCCGGAATCGAAACAACCACCATAACCACCAACTAGGTTGTTTCTAAAGATGTTATTAATTGAATCATCTCCTCCCCAGATATACCACTCTTGGAATGAAGAGAGGGCGGCAAAAGCCTTATTTTGACCCCAGCCTCCACTACCATGTTTTTTATAAGCTGGACTATTTTTATCGGTATTCGAGTCACCCCAGACGATGTTGTTTTCGACAATCGCATTCGAGCACATATCAAGATAGATACCAGTTGAGAGTACATTACCAACTTTGTTGCCTTTTATAATCACATGACTAGAACGGAGACAATCAAACCCTTCACCTCTTCCATCAGTGATAGTATTACCTTCCAAGATAACCTGTGCACCCATTGAATCAGTCACAGCGATACCTCCTGGCCAACCAGTGAATCCTGATGTCTTACCATTATTATCACAGTAGCCAGTAGAGCCGTGATACATATGGCAAAGATTATAGTCCTTTGTCACTGTCCGAGTAATACGGCCATGCTTAACCCAAGACGCAACGATTGGTGAGTTAGCCAAATGCTCCAATTCAACATTATCAATCACAAACCATTCACTGACAGCTCCCTTATTATCGCCAGTTATTTTAATTCCAAAACCAGCAGAATTTTTAATTTTTATATCACTAATTGACACATAATCAGCGTCAAAGACATTAATCATTCCCAGGACAATATTAACTGGTGTGGCATTCCAATTAGTTTCACTTGGATGCATCTTTATTTGACAGGTAGCCGTTGGAGCACAATCAGGACTGTACGTACCCTCTAATACTGGTTTTTTATCTTTATTAGTACAGGGTATAGCTTGTCCATTTGAATCAGTATTGTAGCAACCAAATTTAACCCAATCACTTGCCGTTCCGGTTTTTATAAATAGATGTCGACCAGCACCAGAAAAGACACTCCCTGCCTTTAGCATCACATCATATCCGGCACTAATAGTGTTAACCTTGCTAGTTGTCTTCCAAGCTTTCTGTGGTGAACGGCCGTCGTTACTGTCGTTACCATTTACTGAGTCGATGTAATAAACGTTGTTCGGATTAGTGGGAGTATCGAAGGCAGCGCTGGTGAGATTTCCAGTTGGTGCCGGGAGAGTGATAACAACTGGTGTTATCT
>JACCDR011371395.1_pt1 | contig 22932 bp, 22 predicted proteins | sample 7446431 | NCBI WGS metagenome assembly JACCDR01 (sample SAMN15323443, study PRJNA562643) | freshwater metagenome | isolation source: river surface water | place: USA:Blue River Watershed | collected 2017-08-17 | reverse complement strand
TGGCACACGATATGACGCACGCTATGGCGCACGCAGGACATGATGCGCATCATCATCACGGTGGCATTCGCCACTGGCTGCAAACGACCAACCACAAAGACATTGGCATCATGTACCTGATTTTTGGTATCACGATGCTGCTGATGGGCGGCGCCATGATTTTGGGCGTTCGTGCTGAGTTGTTTGTACCGGGCTTGCAGCTGATGCAGCCTGAGTTCTTCAATCAGCTCATCACCTTGCATGGTTTGATCATGGTGTTCGGTTTTGCCATGCCTGTGGCAACTGGCTTGGCCAACTACATGTTGCCTATGGTGATCGGTGCGCCTGACATGGCCTTACCCCGCTTGAACAACTGGGGCTTTTGGATCTTGCCACCTGCTGCGGTGATGCTGACCTTGCCCTTCTTCTTAGGGCTCGTCAACATCGGCCCAGGCGCTGTGGACACCGGTTGGACCATGTACGCACCCTTGTCACTGCAAAGCGGCTGGGGTATGGACTTCGCGATTTTTGCGATTCACATGCTCGGTGTGTCATCCATCTTGGGCTCGATCAACGTGATCGTGACCATCGTTAACATGCGCGCCCCTGGCATGACTTTCATGAAGATGCCTTTGTTTGCGCACGGCTTCTTGGTGACCGCCATTTTGTTGATTTCCATCATGCCCGTGTTCGCCGGTGGCGTGACCATGGTGTTGATGGACCGCCACTTCGGCACGCACTTCTTCAACGCCGCAGGCGGTGGTGATCCTGTGTTGTGGCAACACATTTTCTGGTTCATGGGCCACCCTGAGGTGTATGTGTTGCTGTTGCCCATCACAGGTGCCATTCCTCACGTCTTGAGTGCTTTCACACGCAAAGAAACCTACGGCTATAAAGCACAGGTTTACAGCATGTGGACCATCGGTGCATTGGCATTCGTTGTGTGGGCGCACCACATGTTCACCAGCGGCATGTCTGTGAATGCACAGATGTACTTTATGTACAGCACGATGCTCATTTCATTGCCTTTAGCGGTGCTGTTCTTTTGTTGGATCGCCACGGTCTGGCGCGGCTCTCTGACATTTGAAACCCCGATGTTGTTTGCCTTGGGCTTCATCATCCTCTTTGGTTGGGGTGGTTTGACGGGCTTGGTGTTGGCCGATGCCGCTGCTGATCCTCAGTACCACAACGCTTACTTCATGGTGGCGCACTTCCACTATGCGCTGTACCCCACCACGGTCATGGGTTCGATGGCCGCCATCTATTACTGGCTACCTAAGTGGACGGGCCACATGTTGGACGAGAAGCTAGGTCGTATCCACTTTTGGATCGTTATGTTGGGCGTGAACCTGACATTCATTCCACAGTTTTTGGTGGGTCTGTCTGGCATGCCACGTCGTATCCCTGACTATCCCTTGATGTTTGCCGAGTGGAACAAGCTCTCCAGCGTCGGTGCTTTCATTTTGGGCTTGTCTCATTTGCTGTTCATCTACATCGTGCTCAAGTGCATTCGTGAAGGTGAAAAGTCGCAAGACCGCAGCTGGGAAGGCGCTACTGGTTTGGAATGGACCGTGCCGTCTCCTGCGCCGTATCACACCTTTGAGACACAACCCAAGATTGACTAAGAATGAGCAACACCATGCACTTGGACTCTGAGCAATCTGCACCAGCCACACCGTCCGTTGAGGCCGATCAAGCCAACACGCGCCTGGCGGTCAAATTGGTGATGCTGGTGGCAGTGATCTTTTTGATCACGCTTTGGAAATTTCGCCCTGTCTAACCATGTCTAGCACTGAGCGCCGCGATCAGAAGAACATGCAGCTTGCCTACCGCTTAGCGGGGGTGGCGGTGCTGTTTTCGGCCTTGGGCTTTGGCATGGTTCCCTTGTATGACGTCATTTGCAAATGGACCGGCATCAATGGAAAAACCAACACCGAGGCTGTAGCTGCTGTGTCCAACACGCAGATAGATACCTCGCGTTGGGTCACAGTTCAGTTTTTAAGCCATGCCATGCCGGGGTCGGGCTTGGCTTTCAAGCCTGAGCAGTTTTCGATGCGCGTGCATCCTGGACAAATGGTCTACACCCACTACGAGGTGGAAAACGTGACGGGCCAGCGATTTGTGGGGCTGGCCATTCCAAGTGTGACGCCCGCCAACGGCGCGTCTTACCTTCAAAAGGTGGAGTGCTTTTGCTTTGATCAGCAAACGTTCGGGCCTAACGAAGTGCGCACTTTGCCCGTCGTGTTCTACATCAGCAATGACATCGATCCTGGCCTTGGAACTTTGACCCTGTCCTATACCTTCTTTGAGGCAGTCAAAGAGCAAGCCAGTCTGCCAACCAACAACAACAGCCAATTGAAACTGTGAGGAAATTATGAGCCATACAACAGGAGCCGATGCGAAGGGACATTACTTCGTCCCAGCCGCGAGCAACTACTCCACGACTTTGTCGATGGGCATTTTCTTCATGGCTTTGGGGCTGATCCTCAAGGTTAATGCGGTACCCGAGGGCGCATGGGCCATGCCAATTGGCGCGGCCATGATTGTGTATGTGTTGTTCGGCTGGTTTGGTGAAATCATTCGCGAGAACTTGAACGGCAGCTACACCCAATGGGAAGATCGTTCGTACCGCACTGGCATGGTGTGGTTCATCTTCTCAGAGGTGATGTTCTTTGCGTGCTTCTTCGGTGTTCTGTACTACGCACGCATGATTTCTTTGCCAGAGTTGGCCAGCTACGAAGATGCCATCAATCCCTACAAAGGCTTCACCGCTGCTTGGCCCTCAAGCGGCCCGATGGGCGACGCCTTCACGCCAATGGGGCCTTGGGGCATCCCCGCAATCAACACCTTGTTGCTGTTGACCTCGGGCGCGACACTGACGTGGGCACATTGGGGTTTGATCAAAAACAAACGCTCACATCTGATCTGGGGCCTGATCTTGACCGTGTTGTTGGGCTCTGTGTTCTTGGGCTTTCAAGTCTATGAATACATCCATGCTTATAGCGAGCTGGGCTTGACATTGGGTGCCGGCATTTATGGTGCGACCTTCTTTATCTTGACAGGTTTTCACGGCATGCACGTGACCTTAGGAACCATCATGCTGGCCGTTATCTTGGGTCGTTGCATGAAGGGCCATTTTTCAGAGCACAACCACTTTGCCTTTGAGGCCGTCGCTTGGTACTGGCACTTTGTGGACGTGGTGTGGCTGATCTTGTTTGTGTTCGTCTACTGGCTCTGATTCAGCTCAAAAGCGGCTCATCCTCTAAGGGGGATGAGTCCAAAATATGCGTTAGCAAATAGCGCGATAAACAAGCCCACAGACAAACCAACGCGCAATGTCAAGGCCTTGACCACCGCATCGCTGCTGTCTTCTTTGTGGGTCAAACGGTAAAGCGCTGTGAAGAGACTTCCTAGAATAAATAGCAGCACCAACACTGTAAGGATTTTGCCCATCATCTCGTGTTCTCCGTGACATGTGATGCTTGGATTATCCGCACAATATTCCCCATGCACGCATTTCAATTCCGCTGGATTCCCCTCATTGCCACCTGTGCGTTGATGGCCGTTTTCTTGCGTTTGGGCTGGTGGCAATGGACCAAGGCTTCCGACGTGGAGCAGCAGGCGCTCACGCGAGTGGCGCAGTCGTCTGCCAATCCAGTTTTGTTGGGGGCTCAAATCGTTGACCCCAAAGCGCTGGATGGGGTGTCGGTGGTAGTGCACGGCACGTTTGAGCTACAAGGACAATTCTTTTTAGACAACCAGCAACACCAGGGGCGTCCAGGTTTGCATGTCATCACGCCTTTGCAGATCGAAGGCACACCCACCCGTGTGTTGGTCAATCGGGGATGGGTCGGATGGGGCAGCTCGCGGGCTGAGCTGCCACAAGTTGCCGTGCCAGCAGGGCGAGTGCAAGTGCAGGGTAGAGCCGTTGTGCCCATTAGCAAAGCGCCTGCCTTTGTGTCTGAGGCGGTTGGCAACTCCGAGGCTTTGCGCACACGTATCCGCTTGGATGACATACAAGCCCATGCCGATTTCCCTGTGCAACCCGTTGTGATTTGGATGACTTCCAGCGATGTGACCGATGGTTTGATCAGAGAGTGGCCCGAGGTGACAAACAAAGCGCCGATGCACAAGGGCTATGCGGCACAATGGTTCTTGATGGCGCTCTTGCTGCTGGCGTTTTTTCTGCGCAGCAGCTATCGCAAAGCAAACGTTTAACCCTTTATGACCGAGCCAAAATCCAATTCTGCAGATGCGCCTTTGAGCATGGCCGTTCATTCACTGCCAGAGCCGCATTTGTCCAATCTGCAACCTTCGGGACGAGGCAAATTGTTTGCGATGTTCTTGGCGTGTTCGTTGCCAGTGCTTTTGGCCATCTTTGTGTTCTTTGTGCTCAAGCCAAAAGGTGAGGCAAGTTTTGGCGAACTGATTCATCCAGCGCGTCCTGTGCCCGCCGTATCACTGATGAATGCCCAAGGCCAGCCAGTAGAACTGTCGCAGCTCAAAGGTCAATGGTTGTTGGTGAGTGTGGGGTCTGGCGCATGTGCCGCTGACTGCGCGCAGCACTTGTTCATTCAACGTCAGCTGCGCGAGATGCTCAACAAAGACAAAGACCGTGTGGATCGTGTGTGGTTGATCACCGATGACCAGCCCATTGCGCCAGACGTTCAACCCTTGCTGACTGAGACCACCATTTTGCGTGCCACTGATGCGGTGCTAAAGGCGTGGTTGGGTGAGATGCCTGTTGACGAGGCCAAGCAACAGCTGTTTGTGATCGACCCCCAAGGCAACGCCATGCTGCGCATGCCTGCCGACATGCAAGGAAAGCAAGCCAGTGCAGCCAAAAGCATGATGCAAAAGTTGCTCATGGCCAGCGTGGTGTGGGACAAGCCCGGACGTTGATGGCGAAAACAGACATGCTGACCACCAACGTCATTCGCCAATACCACGCACTGACCAAGCCGCGTGTGATTCAGCTCATTGTGTTTTGTGCCTTGATTGGCATGGTGTTAGCCATTCCCGGATGGCCCAGCGTGGACGCATGGATTCGCATCACATGGGCCTGTTTGGGTATTTGGTTGGTGGCAGGTGCTGCCGCTGCGTTCAATTGTTTGGTTGAGAAAACCCTTGACGCCAAAATGCGCCGCACCGCTTGGCGTCCCACAGCCAGGGGCGAGCTGTCTGATGTGCAAGCCTTGGGCTTTTCTGCGGCGCTGTGTGCATTGGGCTCATTCATTTTGTACGTGTTCGTCAATCCGCTCACCATGTGGCTGACCTTTGCCACTTTCATTGGCTATGCGGTGATTTACACCTTGGTGCTCAAACCCATGACACCGCAAAACATCGTCATTGGTGGTGCTTCGGGTGCGATGCCGCCACTTTTAGGCTGGGCGGCCATCACGGGCGAGGTGAGCTCGCAGGCGCTGATTTTGTTTTTGATTATTTTTCTGTGGACACCACCGCACTTTTGGGCCTTGGCGCTGTACCGCGTCGAAGACTACCGCAAGTCGGGCTTACCCATGTTGCCGGTGACGCATGGCAACCGTTTCACACGTTTACAAATTTTGCTCTACACCGTGCTGCTAATGGCCGCTTGCTTGATGCCATTCGCGATTGGCATGAGTTCATGGCTGTATTTGGCCGTGGCTTTGGTGTTGAGCTTTGGTTTTATTGGCTATGCCGTGGCCTTGATGCGCCACTACTCGGATGAGTTGTCGCGCAAAACATTTCGCTTTTCGCTCATCCATTTGTCAGCGCTTTTTGCGGCGCTGTTGCTAGACCACTACCTGTTTTAAATCAGATAGGCGCGTGCTTGTTGTCGACAGGCTGCGCCAAGTAAAGCGTCAAGGTACAGGCAAAACTGATGGCCGCCCAAAACGCAAAAAACGCCAGGGTGTAAACGCCTTCGGGTGAAATCCCCATGGCATGTTCAACACTGGGAAGCTCTCTGGGGTCAAGTACAGAAAAAACCAGCATTTCCATCAAAGCTGCGCCGATGGCGGATGGCCAAGCGATCAAGAGAAATCGGTGTAATTTCATAAGGCCCTCGCGTGCGATTGATATCCATCAGTCTAGGCTTATCTGCGAGGAGCGGCTATAGGGTTTGCGATTGTTGCAACAGCTAGTAGCGAAAAGGTGACGGGATAGTAGGGCACAAGCTTTTATATCAGCGCATTCAAAGCGTCACGAGCTTAGATTGCAGCAAAAGCTACTGCAGGCAGATTTAATCGGTATAAAATAATTCTATATTTTGCGAGAGCATGTACATCACTCCTACTTTGATACTCGCGATCTATTTTCCTGATAAATAAATCGATATTTAAATGCATTTGTTTAATTTAAATAGATTCTTGATAAGAAACTTAGTTGTCGGATTATGCGTCGGTTTCTCTTTAGCCGCATGGTTGAGTGTTGCTCGTATTCTGATGATTAGCAATTACTGGCCCAATTCTGGTGCCGAAGAGCTATGGCCTGAACTCTCCAAGGCGTTGCTTATGGGCGCGCGCTTTGACTTAAAAGTAAGTGCTATAGCTTCATTGCTTTGCTCTTTGCTGCTAGGTTCGAGTGAGCATTCTGCGCGACGAACTATTTGGTTTTGGAGTAGTCTATTTGCTATTTTGACGGTAATTAATTTTTACTATTACGGTTTTTATAAGGTGCCGATTGACAGTGTCATCTTCGGCATATTTGATGACGATACTAAAGCCGTGCTTCAAACTATTTGGAGTGATTTCCCAATTATTCAAGTTTCATGTGTATTGGCAATTGCTTTACTCAGTGCTGGTTGGGTGGCGTGGTTTGTGGGGCAGCAAGTTTGGCGTTTGTTTGCCGGAAAAGCGCTACCTTTGAGTTGCATATGGTGGATACCAGTACTACTTGCTCTGGCTTTATTGACGGGTAAGGGTACTTTGAAGGGGATGGCATTGCAACCTAGTCATCTTACTGTCACTAGCAAGCCGTTTTTGAACGGATTCGTACCTAATGGAGTGATTTCACTTTATTACGCTTGGCGAAGCTATTCCAATTCGACAGATGTCGGTACGGAGTACTCAGGACTTAGTCAGTATGGATTTCAAACCATAGATCAGGCGGTACAAACTTTGGGTTGGGTGGTCGATGGCAAAGACGATTTGCAGCGTCGGTTAAGAGCTTCTGGAGTTAACGCTCCCAATGGTAAAAATTTGGTATTGTTCCAAATGGAGTCATGGAGTGCCGAGCCGTTTCTTTATCAGTCAGCCGAATGGGACATGTTAAGTGGCTTAAAGTCAAAATTATCTACCGCGTGGCTGTATGAGAATTTTGATTCAGCCGGTAACGGGACGATTCAATCGCTTGAAGCGATTATGTATGGAACACCGATCTCACCAATTGCTCAAGGGCGATACCGTCACATCAAATTTGACTGGTCATTGCCTTCTGTGTTCAAAAAAGCGGGGTATGACACACTCTTCATCACATCGGGTAAGTCAGGTTGGCGGGAGTTAAATCGTGTCATGCCTGTACAAGGCTTTGATGAAGTAGTCGATGCGGCTACTTTACAAGCTAAATATCCGGAAGCACAAGGTGGCATCTGGGGTGTTTGGGACTCGTACATGACGCGCTACATCGAAGAAAGGCTTGCTGCTCAGACGTCAGAGCGCCCGTTGTTTGTATATGCAATGTCTACTACTAATCATGGGCCATTTGAAATCCCAGAGGAATATCCGAGGATCACCTTTGATATAAGTAAGTGGCCAGGCGAGAATACGAACCCTAGCTTATTAGCTAACTTGCAGTCTTACCGTTATGCCAACGATGTACTTGCTGATTTTGTTGCTGCGAAGCAAACTCAGTCATGGGGCGCTCGTACTTTGGTAGCAGCGACGGGTGACCACAATGTTCGCGCATTTGGTATGTATGCACAACCTGAAAGAGAAGTTCTGTTTTTACAAGTGCCATTCGTCATTTGGGGAGCAGGGCAAATGCATTGCCCGCAAATGCTTAAGTTGCCTGCCAGTCACTTGGATATGTTTCCAACATTATTTCCACTACTAGGGATTCATGATGGTTATTTGTTAACGGGACGAAATCTAGCGGATTGTTCTTTCTTGCAGCAGAAGAATGAGGCAGTGAGCGTGACTTTCTTCAAGAAATTTAGAACGAGGCATGCAATTTGGCAAGCTGGTGAGTCTGGCACATTGGCATGCCAACCAGTAGGTAGCAAGTGTGAATGGCAAAAAGATTTGGATGCAAAAGGGAGGGCTCGTGTTGCCTTGCTTGACTGGAATGTCCGGCGCCACATCAACAACTCGAAATGAGTTCTGAACTGCGTACCTTAAGCTCATTCGGTGCTACTGCTTCAACGTTTGCCGATGGTGGCAGGCAGAAAAGGTGACGGGCCCGACCCTCAGCACTGGCTCCACAGTTAGGGCTGCTCGGTTCCCCGCCTGACCCGGTTGGCCGCTTCACCATGTGAGGAGGCCCGTCGAGGGCTATTGTAGGTCACATAGAATGCTTGGCTTATGTCGTACCTCGTGCTCGCTCGCAAATATCGCCCTAAAACCTTCGCGGAGATGGTGGGGCAAGAGCACGTCGTGCAGGCGCTGACCAATGCGCTGACGACCCAGCGTTTGCACCACGCCTATTTGTTCACCGGCACACGCGGTGTGGGCAAAACCACCGTGTCGCGGGTGCTGGCCAAATCGCTCAATTGCCAAGGTTTAGACGGAACTGGCGGCATCACCGCCGAGCCTTGTGGCGTGTGCCAAGCCTGTACCGACATTGATGCTGGCCGCTTTGTGGATTACACAGAGTTGGACGCGGCCTCTAACCGTGGCGTAGACGAAGTGCAGAGCTTGCTAGAGCAGGCGGTGTACAAGCCTGTGCAAGGTCGCTTCAAAGTCTTCATGATTGACGAGGTGCACATGCTCACCAACACCGCGTTCAACGCGATGTTGAAGACGCTTGAAGAGCCACCCGAATATTTGAAATTTGTGCTCGCCACGACCGACCCGCAAAAAGTGCCGGTCACTGTGTTGTCGCGCTGCTTGCAGTTCAACCTGCGCCCCATGGCCCCCGAAACTGTGCTGGAGCACTTGGGCCATGTGCTGGGCCAAGAAAACATTGCCTCTGAGCCTCAAGCCTTGCGTCTGCTGGCCCGTGCGGCCCGTGGCTCGATGCGAGACGCACTGAGCTTGACTGACCAAGCCATTGCTTACGGCGGTGGCCAATTGCAAGAAGCTGCAGTGCGTCAAATGTTGGGCAGTGCAGACCGTTCACACGTGTTTCGCTTGATTGAGGCCTTGGCCCATGGTGACGGCAAATCGGTGGTCGAAACCTCAGAAGCTTTGCGTCTCAATGGTCTGAGCGCTGCCGCGACGTTAGAAGACATGTCGATGGTCTTGCAGCGCATGGCCGTGTTGCAAGCCGTGCCCGATATGGCGGATGCCGATGCCTCAGACCCTGAAGTTGCTGAGATCGCGCGCTTGGCGGGGGTGATGCCACCCGATGAAACCCAACTGCTTTACAGCTTGAGCTTGCACGGCCGTCAAGAGCTGGGTTTGGCGCCTGACGAATACGCCGCATTGACGATGGTGCTGCTGCGTTTGCTGGCGTTCAAACCGCAAGCCGCTTTGGCATCGGCTGAAAAAACAACTCTAATTAATCCGCAACGCGCCCCTCTGGCGCCCGCGTTAGCTGCGGCAAAACCTGTTGCGCAGCCGGTAGCTCAAGCACCTGCACAAACGGCTGCAGTGCAAACGCCGCCCGTAGTTACACAGCGCCAACCCGAGCCCCAGCCTGCAGCCCCCGTGCAAGCCTTGCCCGTGCGCGACATGCAGCCGCGCGAAGTGGCCCCTTGGGAGGACGATCCCAGCTACGACCCGGAAGGTGCTGACAGCCCGCAGCACGACCATGATTCAGATGCCGCTGTGGTTGCCATTCCTGTGCGTCAACAAGCCGAGCCCAGTGGAGCGATCGAGCTTCAAGTTTCAACCACCGAAGTGCCCCACATCGAGGCTACGCCCGAAGGTGAGTTTTGGCATAAGTTGGTGATGGAGATGTCGGCTGCTGAAACCATCAACGCCTTGGTGCGTGAGCTGGGCTTGCAGTCCCAGCTGGTGGCGCGTGACACCGACACTTGGATGCTGCGCGTCGAGCGTGAATCGCTCAACAGTGCGACCAGTCGCGAGCGTTTGCAAAAAGCTCTCGAAGCCGCAGGCTACCCCGTGCGCTTGACGGTCGAGGTGGGCCGCGTGCAAGACAGCCCCGCCAAGCGCAACGCCGCTGCCGCCGCGCAACGCCAAGCAGGGGCTGAGGCCATCATCCTCAACGACCCGTTTGTGCAGAGTTTGATGCGCGACTACGGCGCCAAAATCGTGCCGGGTAGCATCAAGCCAGTTTGATTTTTAGTTAGTAAAGGGAAGACATCATGTTCAACAAAGGACAACTCTCGGGCCTCATGAAGCAAGCCCAAGCCATGCAAGAAAACCTCAAAAAAGCCCAAGAAGAACTGGCTTTTGTTGAAGTGACAGGCGAATCAGGTTCTGGCTTGGTCAAGGTATTGATGACGTGCAAGCACGACGTTAAACGCATCACCATCGATCCCAGCCTCTTGGCCGATGACAAAGACATGCTCGAAGACTTGGTGGCTGCCGCTTTCAATGATGCGGTGCGCAAAGCTGCGGAAACCAGCGAAGCCAAGATGAGCAAGCTCACCGCTGGGTTGCCCCCAGGCCTGAAGCTGCCTTTCTGATCGCCCAAGGATGAGCGATACGTCTGTGCTCGAAGGCCTGATTCAGGCCCTGCGCCGCTTACCTGGCGTGGGCGTGAAATCGGCTTCGCGCATGGCGTACCACCTGTTGCAACACGACCGCGAAGGAGCGGAGCTGATTTCGCAAGCCCTGCACCAAGCAGCCATGCAGGTGCAGCACTGCGAGCGCTGCCATACCTTTACCACCCAAACCGTGTGTGAGACCTGCTTGGACGAAGGGCGCGACACCACGCGTTTGTGTGTTGTGGAAACGCCCGCCGACCAATCGGCCATTGAGCGCACAGCAGCCTACAAGGGGTTGTACTTTGTGCTCATGGGGCGCATCAGCCCCTTAGATGGTTTGGGGCCCAAAGACATTGGTTTGCAAAAGCTGATGGACCGCGCCAGCGACGGTGTGGTGAAAGAGGTCATCTTGGCCACCAACTTCACTGCCGAGGGCGAAGCTACGGCGCACGTGCTGACCGAGGCCTTGAAAAAACGTGGCGTCCAAGTGAGCCGCTTGGCCCGTGGTGTGCCTGTGGGCAGCGAGCTGGAGTATGTGGACTTGGGCACCATTGCCCATGCCTTGGTGGATCGCCGCGACGCTTAACGCGATCGCTTTGTCGAAGCGGCTTTACTTCTTGGCGACCTTGGCGTCGCCTTTTTTATCGCTCTTGCCGGAGGCCTGTTTTTTGGCTTGGCCTTTGCTGTTTTTGGCAGCAGCTGTTTTGGTGACTTTGGCGTTCTTGCCGCCTTTGGCTGCTGCTTTGCGTTTGGCGACAGCTTCGGGCGAGAGGTCGAGCGTGCCGTTGTCTGCGACTTGGGCGGCCACATCACCCAGCATATTGGCGCTTCGGGGTACTAGCAGCGCAGAGCCTGCTTTGATCAGCATACGTGGCGGAATGTTGTTGACGGCACGGAAGTCCGCTTCGCTCATGCCCACGCGCTTGGCAGCGTCAGCTACTTTCATGGTGCTGGGGGCGACCCAGGCCGTCCATGTGGCCATGCGACCCATGGTGGATGCTTCGTAATTGCGCTGAAACACAGCGGCGTTGTCCCATGGCAGCAAGATGTTGGGCGTGCCTGCCGCCAAAAGAACAGGGCGGTGCGCCGATGGGTTCAGCGCCTTGAAATCTGGCTCTGAAATTTCAGCCAGCTTGGCGGCCACACTCACGTCCATGTCGCGTGGCAAGGGCACGCTTTGGAAATAGGGGTGGTTGGGAATACTGGGAAGGACCACGCCGTATTGGGGTGGGTTGCCCACGATGTTTTTCATGGCCTGCAGCTTGGGCACGTACATGCGTGTTTCCATGGGCATGTTGAGGTCGGTGTAGCCGGTGGGCAAGCCTGCGCGTTTGTTGCGTGCAATGGCTTTGCCCACATTGCCTTCGCCCCAGTTGTAGGCAGCCAAGGCCAAGTGCCAATTGCCAAACATTTTGTGCAGGCGCTCTAGGTAGTCCAGCGCAGCGCGGGTGGATGCTTGCACATCGCGGCGGTCATCACGGAAGGCGTTTTGTTTGAGGTCAAAGCTTTTGCCTGTTTTGGGCATGAACTGCCACATGCCACTGGCGCGTGCGCTAGACACAGCCTGTGGGTTAAAGGCGCTTTCAATGAAAGGCAGCAAAGCCAACTCGGTGGGCATCTTGCGGGCTTCGAGCTCTTCAACGATGTGATACAGGTATTTGTTGGAGCGCTCGGTCATGCGCTGCAAATAATCTGGTTTGGAGGCGTACCACTGGGTACGGTCGTTGGCCAAATCGGTTTCCAAGTCGGGCATTTGGTAGCCCTTGCGGATGCGTTCCCACAAGTCGTTGGGCAAGTCGAGCTTGGCGACGCTGTCACGTTTGACCGTGCCTTTGGTAATCGGGCTGAGGCCATCTGTGCTCTGGGTTTCGGCTAAGTTGGCGCAGCCCGTCAGCAGGGCTAGGCTAAGACTGAAGACAGCGAGTAGAAATCTCATTTAAAAACGTTCTTCCATTCACGAAGGGCCGCAAACACAGCCACATCGTCGGTTTGTTCGGTTGCTGAGAGTCCAGCGTGCTGTGCAACAGCGTGTCGCACAGAGGCAAGTCGAGCCCGTAAAAACGGGTTGATTTGCAATTCTTTACCAAGCAGAGCGGGTAAGGTAGGAATGCCTTGAGCCCTGAGTTCTTGGCAGTGTGCTGCGTAGGTTTGCAAGTCGGTGTTGCTAGGTTCTACGGCGAGCGCAAATCGCAAGTTGGACAGAGTGTACTCGTGGGCGGCGCACACCCGTGTGGATGCAGGAAGTGAGGCCAAAAGCTCTAACGATGCCAGCATTTGGGCTGGCGTACCTTCAAAAATTCGACCGCAACCGCCTGAAAACAAGGTGTCGCCACAAAAGAGAACTGGGCTTTGTGGTGCATGGGGCAGCACATAGGCCACATGGCCTGCGGTGTGGCCCGGCACATCGAGCACTTGCAAGGTTTGGCCCAGCAGTTCAAAGGCATCGCCTTGCATGACAGGCGTGAAGGGCGCAGGTACCGCTTCACGTGCAGGGCCAAACACTTGAGCGCCGGTGGCGAGGTGAAGTTCACGCACGCCGCCCACGTGGTCGGCATGGTGGTGGGTCACTAGAATGGCGGCAAGTTTGAGTCCGTTTTGCTCGAGCGCTTGCAACACTGGCGCAGCATCACCGGGGTCGACCACCACGGCCAGCGGGCCTTGTTGCCACAACCAGAGGTAGTTGTCAGAGAACGCGGGCAGTGCAATCAGCTTCATGTCATCCACACCTTTAAAACACGATAGTTTGCCTGACTGGCTGGCCTCACCCGCAGGCCAGTATTTGTGCGCGTGGGAGCAAACTTATTTAGACCGTGCCGTGGCGGATGTGTTTGGTTTCCATGCTTTGCAACTGGGTTTTTCTGTAATCGATGGCTTGCAAGCCAACCGCATGCCACACCGTTGGCTGGCCAGCGACGCACACCCCGAGCCTTGGCCTTTGGGGCGAGATGTGATCTTGACCAATTACGAAGCCTTGCCGTTTCCCAGCGCCAGCTTGGATTTGCTGGTGCTGCCCCACACCCTTGAGTTGAGCTACGACCCGCACGCCACTTTGCGCGAGGTGGAGCGCGTGCTAGTGCCCGAGGGGCGGGTGGTGATTTGTGGTTTCAACCCCAACAGTTTGTGGGGATTGAGCAAGACTTGCCGACGCGGGTTTCATGAGGTGGGGCATTTCATCGGCCAAGGCCGTTTGCGCGATTGGCTCAAGCTGCTGAGCTTTGAGGTGGAGTCCACCAGCTTTGGCTGCTATCGACCTGCGGTGAAAACCGAACGCTGGCTGCAGCGCTGGGCCTGGATGGACGAGGCGGGCGTGCGCTGGTGGCCTATTTTTGGATCGGTCTACGGCATGGTGGCCATCAAGCGTGTGCCAAGCATGCGGCTGATGTCGCCAGCTTGGAAAAAATCAAGGCCGCGAGCCGCCGCCGTTGTCACGTCGGCCTCAAGCACGGCCAACAACACGGCCGTGCATTCGCTGGCACGCCCTGCATCCAAAGGAACGGAATGAACACGGTTGAGATCTACACAGACGGCGCATGCAAGGGCAACCCAGGGCCTGGCGGTTGGGGTGCGTTGCTGCGCTCGCCCTCAGGCCAAGAAAAAGAGCTGTTTGGTGGCGAGTTGGAAACAACCAATAACCGCATGGAGCTGTTGGCTGTGATTGAAGCCTTGCGCGCCTTGAAGCGCCCCTGCAAAGTGGCTTTGTATTTAGACAGCGAGTACGTGCGCAAAGGCATCACCGAGTGGATCCACGGTTGGAAAGCCCGTGGTTGGCGCACTGCTGCCAAGCAGCCGGTGAAAAATGCCGATCTCTGGCAACAGCTCGATGTGTTGACCCACCAAGGCGAGCACAACATCACATGGCATTGGGTCAAGGGGCATGCCGGCCACGTCGACAACGAGCGTGCCGATGGCTTGGCCAACAAGGGCGTCGAGCTGGCCCTGTCGGGTCAGTGACCATGATTCAGCCTGCGACGCTGCTACATTGCAATTTAACTTTCAGATCACCATAAAGAACTTCACCCATGGCATTTAAAAAATTCCACACCGTCGTGGCAGTCGTTGGCATTGTGGGTGCCTCGACCTTGGCGTGGTGGTTGCAATCGCCTAAATCAGACACCGCTGCGCCTGCTGGGGCTCGACCTATGGGGGTGGAAGTGGGTCAAGTCAAAAAAGTGACCTTACGAGACGATGCCGAAGCGGTGGGCACTTTGCGGTCGTCGCAAAACATCATGTTGCGCCCTGAAGTGGCTGGCCGGGTGTTGGCCTTAGGCTTTGCCGATGGTGCGCGTGTGCGCGCTGGCCAAGTGCTGGTGCAAATGGATGACACCCTGCAACGCGCGGAGGTGCAGCAGTCGCTCGCGCAAATGTCGATTGCCAAGGCCAATCACAAGCGCAACCAAGAATTGGTGGCACAAAACTTTGTGTCACAGCGCTCCCTCGAAGAAAGCAGTGCTGCTTTGCAAGTGGCCGAGGCCCAGCTCGGCTTGTCGTGTGCGCGCCTAGAGCGCATGCGTTTGATTGCGCCGTTCAACGGCGTGGTCGGTATTCGCAATGTGAACGTGGGCGACTACGTCAAAGACGGTGCTGATTTGGTTAATCTCGAAAACATTGGCAGCCTTTACGTCGATTACCGCTTGCCTGAGCGTTATCAAACCAAGGTTGCGCCAGGGCAGGTGATTGAGGTGAAGTTGGACGCGTTCAGTGGCCGCATGTTCAAAGCCAAAGTGGAAGCGGTCGACCCATTAATTGATGCCAATGGCCGCTCGATTGGGGTGCGTGCTGTGTTGGCCAACACAGCGGGCGAGCCTGTGGCTGCGGGGGCAAACTTACCTACGCCCTCGGCCAGTCGCGGTGTGGTCTTGCCTTCGCCTCAAAGCTTGGGTTGCCCCACCAATACCTTTGACCGTACCCGCACCAGCGCAGGCGGTGAGCAAAGTGGCCCGCTGCGCCCTGGCATGTTTGCCCGTGTGACGGCGGTGTTTGCCGTCAAACCCAATGCCTTGGTTGTGCCTGAAGAGGCCATCGTGCCGCAGGGGGGTAAACAGTTTGTCATCAAAGCGGTTGAGCCTTCTTCGCTACCCGTTGCTTCGGCCAGTGGTGCATCCAGCGCGCCTGTGTTGCCACCCGATACCAAGCTGGTGTCCCAGCGTGTGGAAGTGAAATTGGGTATTCGTCGCGCGGGCCAAGTTGAAATTACCGAAGGCTTGGCGGAGGGCGACACCATCGTGTTGGCCGGCCAGCAGCGCTTGCAAAAAGACGGTTCACCCCTGCGCGTGGTAGAGCTCGGTCGTGGGCCTGCCACAGCTGCTTCGGGCGCTGCCTCTGGCGCAGCGTCTGCTGCATCTGCTGGCAACAGCGCCAGCCCTAACTCTGGCCCTAGCTCTGCTCCTAATGCCAGCGCAAGCAGCTCAGCCCAAGTTGCGCCGCAAGCGGCCAGTCGCTGATCGGATATTGAAGAGCCCTTATGCAGCTGCCTGAGATATCCATTCGCCGCCCAGTGTTTGCCACTGTGCTTTCTTTGCTCATCGTCTTGGTGGGCGTGGTGTCGTTCACCCGCCTGAATGTGCGTGAGTACCCCAAGATTGACAATCCTGTGGTCACAGTGGAAACCAGGTACACCGGCGCATCGAGCGCGGTGGTCGAATCGCAAGTGACCAAGGTGCTGGAGGACTCCCTCTCTGGTATCGAGGGCGTGGATGTGATCACCTCGATCAGCCGTCAAGAGCAAAGCCAAATCACCGTGAACTTCGTACTCTCGCGTGATGCCGATTCAGCTGCTGCCGATGTGCGTGACAAGGTGAGCCGTGTGCGCCAAAAGCTACCGCAGGGCATTGATGAACCTGTGATTGCCAAGGTGGAGGCCGATGCCTTTCCTGTGATTTGGCTGTCATTCAGTGCAGACAACCTGAACGCGCTAGAACTCACGGACTATGCCAACCGCATTGCCAAGCCCATGCTGCAAACAGCACCTGGCGCTTCAGATGTGCGTATTTTTGGCGAGCGCAAATTCGCCATGCGCATATGGCTAGATCCAGACCGTTTGTCCGCGTATAAGCTGACGACACAAGATGTGGAAGACGCCTTGCGCCGCTCGAACGTGGAAGTTCCTGCGGGCCGTATTGAAAGCAAGTTGCGCGAATTCAATGTGAGCACCTCCACGGATTTGCGCACGCCCCAAGAGTTCAGCGCCGTCGTGATCAAAGCGGTCAATGGCATCCAAGTGCGCATTGGTGATGTGGCCCGAGTTGAGCAAGGGCCACAAGCCGAGCGCACAGCCACACGCTTGAATGGCAACGAAGCCATTGCGTTGGGGGTGATTCGCAACGCCACAGCCAACCCGCTAGATCTGAGCGCAGCCGTGCGCGGCATGATTCCTAAGATCAAAGACAACTTGCCGCCTGGCGTGGACATTCAGGTAGCCAACGACAACTCGGTCTTCATCGATCGCTCCATCAAGGCGGTGTATCAAACCATCTTGGAAGCGGCGATTTTGGTGGCCTTGGTCATCTTTGTGTTTTTGCGCACACTGCGCGCGTCCGTCATTCCGCTGGTGACCATCCCTGTGTGTTTGATTGGTACGTTTGCCCTGATGGCCATGTTTGGCTTTACGGTGAACACGCTCACCATGTTGGCCTTGGTGTTAGCCATTGGTTTGGTGGTGGACGATGCCATCGTGGTGCTAGAAAACATCTACCGCCACATTGAGGAAGGCATGTCGCCGTTTCATGCTGCCATCAAAGGATCCAAAGAGGTGGGCTTTGCGGTGGTGGCCATGACCATGACTTTGGCCGCCGTCTACGCGCCACTTGCCTTCACGCCTGGTCGCACGGGCAAGTTGTTCACCGAGTTTGCTTTGGCATTGGCTGGCTCGGTGGTGGTGTCGGGCTTTGTGGCGCTCACGCTCACGCCCATGATGTGCTCCCTCATGCTCAAACACAACAGCAAGCCCAGCTGGTTTGACCGCACGATGGAACATCAACTCGTGCGCATGTCTACTGCGTATGGTCGAGTGTTGCAATGGATCTTGTCACGCGGCGTGGTGTTGGGGCGAGAGATGTCGCGTCGTTGGCTGGTGGTTGCGGTCATGGTGTTGGCAGGCATTGGCACATGGACCTTGCTCAAAACCACCAAGAGCGAACTGGCACCGATTGAAGACCGAGGTGTGATCTTGACCGTCATCAACGGTCCTGATGGTGCGACCATGGACTACACCACGCGCTACACCTTGGCCCTTGAGAAAATGGGCGAAAAGTACCCCGAGTTCGACCGAATTTTCACGGTGGTGGGTAACCCCACCGTGGCGCAAGGCAACGTGTTTTACCGTGCCAAGCCTTGGGAAGAACGCAGCAAAAGCACGCTCGAAATTGCCCGCGAAATGACACCTGCTGTCTCGGGGCTGCCGGGCGTGAGCGCGTTTCCCATCACGCCACCTTCCTTGGGGCAGCCGTTTCGCGAGCGTCCGCTCAACTTCGTGATTTTGACTTCCGACAGCTACCAAAACTTGGCGCAAGTGGTGCGCAGCTTTCAAGAGGAAATTGCCAAGAACCCCGGCATCGTCAGCGTGGACACTGATTTGCGTTTGAACAAGCCCGAGATCAGCATGGAGGTGGACCGTGAGCGCGCCGCCGACATGGGCGTGTCGGTAGATCAAATTGCGCGCGCCGTCGAAACCATGATGGGTGGCCGCCAAGTCACGCGCTACAAGCGCGAGGGCGATCAATACGATGTGATTCTCCAAACCGCTGCAAGCGGACGTGACACGCCTGACGACATTGAGCGTGTATTTGTGCGCGGCAAGGGCGATGCGATGATTCCGCTGTCGGCCCTGGTCAAGATCAAAGAGGTGGTGGTTCCGCGCGAGTTGAACCACTTCAGCCAACGACGCAGTGCGTCGATCAGCGCGAATTTGGCGCCCAATTATTCGCTCGGCGAAGCCATTGCCTTCATGAATACCACGGCGCAAAAAGTGCTCAAGCCCGGCTACTCGACCGATTTGAATGGCACTTCGCGTGAATTCGTCAAGTCTTCTGGATCCTTGGCCGTGGTGTTTGTGCTGGCGCTCTTATTCATCTTCTTGGTCTTGGCTGCGCAGTTTGAAAGCTTTGTCGATCCGCTGGTCATCATGCTGTCAGTACCGTTGTCGATGGTGGGCGCATTGTTGGCACTGCAGTTCAGTGGCGGCACGCTCAATGTGTTCAGTCAGATTGGTCTGATTACGTTGGTGGGCTTGATCACCAAACACGGCATTTTGATTGTGGAGTTTGCCAACCAGCTGCGCGCAGAAGGCATGGAGTTGTTTGCCGCTGTGACCAAGTCAGCTACCTTGCGCCTGCGCCCGATTTTGATGACCACCGGCGCGATGGTGTTGGGTGCGATTCCCTTGGCGCTGGCCAGTGGCGCAGGTGCAGAAAGCCGCAAACAAATTGGCTGGGTGATTGTGGGCGGTATGAGTTTGGGTACCTTGCTCACCATCTTCGTGGTGCCCACCATGTACACCTTGTTGGCCCGTAATAAAGTGCCGGGAGCGATCACCATCCGCCATGAGGATGAGGACGTGGGTGCTTGACACCCACTTCACTTCACGCTTGACGCCTCGCGTCAATCCGATGATTTAAATCGCGCCCTCAAACATCAGCACATCCACTTCGTCGCCCACGGCGACATTGCCTTGTTCGTGGTGCAGCACGATGAGGCCATTGCCTTGCACCATCGAGCTCAATACGCCTGAGCCCTGGTTGCCGGTGGTGCGCACTTGAAGCGTGCCGTCGGCGGCGCTGCTGACAAAGCCCCGTTGGTATTCGGTGCGGCCTGCTTTTTTGCGCAGGGGTTCTAAGCTCTTGGCTTTTAAAAGTGGCGCAGGTTGGGTGGTGCTGCCCATCATGCGCAGCAGAGCAGGACGCACAAAGGCGAGGAAGGTGACCATCACTGCCACGGGGTTGCCGGGCAAGCCAAACAATACCGACTTGCCAATGCGGCCCACAGCCATGGGGCGGCCTGGGCGCATGGCAATTTTCCAAAACGCCACATCACCGAGTTTTTTCATCATGGCTTTGGTGAAGTCGGCTTCGCCCACACTCACGCCGCCGCTGGTGATGATGACGTCCGCCTCTTGTGCGGCTTTGGCAAAAGCAGCTTCCAACAGCGCGGGGTCATCGCGCACCACGCCCATGTCAATGACCTCGCAGCCCAAGCGCGTGAGCAGGCCAAACACGGTGTAGCGGTTGCTGTCGTACACCGCACCTTCGCGCGGGGCTTCGCCCAAGCTCAACACTTCGTCGCCCGTGGAGAAATACGCCACGTGCAAACGGCGGTGTACGCGCACATCGGGCAAGCCAAGGCTCGCCACCAAGCCCAATGCTGCGGGGGTGAGGTGTTGGCCAGCCTTCAAGGCGGCGTGGCCTTGCATCAAGTCTTCGCCCATCAAGCGGCGGTTGTCACCGGCTTTCAAAATATTCGGGGGGATGGTGACGGTGGTCACATCGTGTGCGCTGTCGACTTGGCAAAACTCTTGGGGGGCGATCGTGTCTAACCCGTCGGGCAGGATGGCGCCTGTCATGATCTTCAAGCACTCACCGGCGTTCACTTTGCCTTGCCACGCTTTGCCAGCCAATGCCGTGCCCACCACGCGTAGCGTGAGTGGCTGGTCCGCTTGCAGCTGCGCGGCATCAAATGCAAAGCCATCCATGGCCGAGTTGTTGTGCGCTGGCACGTTGATGGGGGAGATGACGTCTTGTGCCAACACGCGTCCTAGCGCATCAAACAAATACACGTCTTGCGAGTCGTTGGCAGAGACGGGCTGCACCAGCTCGTGCAAAAACGCGTTGACTTGGTTCACGCTCAAGGCTTGCGGGTCATAGCCTTGCAGGGCGGCTGCGATGTCATCGATGCTTTTCATGGCGCGGCGCTTTCGAGGGCTTGCAGTTCGGTCAGGGTGTTGACGTTGGCAAAGGCCAGCGGGTCGTCACCTTCGGCGTCAAAGGGGACCACCACGGTTTTGTGTTGCGCAGTCCACGCGTCAATCTTTCGGCCACCGCTGTGGGTGAACTTGACCAAGCTCTCAGATAGCTCAATCTTCATCAAACAAAAAACAGGCTGAGTGCGAACTTCGGCGTGACCGTGTTCATCGGTTTCAGGCGCTGCGGCCATGGCGATGTCGGCGTCCTCGCGAACCAAGGCTTCGGATAATCGTTCTGCCAAGTCGAGCGGCAGGCGAGGGGTGTCGCAGGGAACGGTCAACACATAAGGTGTTTCTGCGCGTTCGAGACCCACTAAAAAGCCAGACAGCGGGCCAGCAAAGTCAGCCGATGCATCGGGCCAGACGGCAGAGCCAAAAGACTCGTACGCTGAGAGGTTGCGGTTGGCATTGATCATCACGCTTTCGACCTGTGGGCCCAAGCGCATCAGGGTATGCAGGGCCAGTGGGATGCCATTGAAGTTTTGCAAGCCTTTGTCCACGCCGCCCATGCGGCTACCGCGGCCTCCAGCCAAGATGAGGCCGGTGATGTCTTGGGGGGCGATGGTGTGTGTCATGTCTGTTTTGAGTGTTCTGATTTCAACCGCCGATGTAGCTCATCTCGACACGCCGCGCGCCGGTGGTGCTGTCAGCAGGTATCGAGGCGCGCAGTTCTGAATAGCGGTCATCACGCGCATGCCAAATGTGGCCGATGGCTGAGGCGAGGTCTGCGTCAGAGGCTTGTGCGCCGCGCATCAGGCTGCGCAAGTCGTAGCCTTGTGTGGCAAACAAACAGAGGTAGAGCTTGCCCTCCGTTGAGAGTCGTGCGCGGTTGCAGTCGCGGCAAAAAGCTTGGGTAACGCTGCTGATCACGCCGACTTCGCCAAGGTTTGGGTCAAATACACCGTTGGCATTCGCGTATCCCCAACGCTGAGCAGTTTCGCCAGGCGCGCTGGCCTCTAAGGCCACGAGCGGAAATTCCTGCTGAATGCGTTGGATGACCTCGGCAGAGGGCAACACCTCGTCCATGCGCCAGCCGTTGGTGGCGCCTACATCCATGTACTCAATGAATCGCAGAGTGATGCCGCTGCCACGGAAGTGGCGAGCCATGGGCAAGATTTGGTCGACGTTGGTGGTGCGCTTGACCACCATATTGACCTTGAGACCCGTGAGTTGGCCTTTGGCATCTAGCCCCAAGCCCACGTCTTTGGCGGCGGCAATGCCGTCGAGCACATCGGCCACCGGGAAGTCCACATCGTTCATGGCGCGAAATACGGCGTCGTCTAGGCCATCTAGGCTGACGGTGACGCGGTTCAAACCCGCATCTTTGAGCGACTTGGCTTTGCGCGCCAAGAGAGAGCCATTGGTGGTGAGCGTAAGGTCGAGCGGTGTGCCGTCGGGTGTTTGGATGTTGGCGAGTTGCTCGACCAAGATTTCAAGGTTCTTACGCAGCAGCGGCTCACCGCCTGTGAGGCGAATTTTGCGCACGCCGTGGGCCACGAACACTTTGGCCAGACGCGTGATTTCTTCAAAGTTCAGCAAGTCGCCGTGGGGCAGGTAGGTGTAGTCCTTGTTGAAGACTTCTTTGGGCATGCAGTAGTTGCAGCGAAAGTTACAGCGGTCGGTCACGCTGATGCGCAAATCGTGCAGGGGCCGCCCCAAACTGTCGCCCAACAGCCCCGTGGCCGCAATCGGTTGGGCAGGTACGGTGGCCACTAGGGCTCGCAGTCGTTGGTCGACAAGGGGAATCACGCGTTCAGACATGGCCTGAATTGTGCCCGAGCCACGAATCCCCTAAGCCTTGATGTAGATCAGTGCGCCAGGCCCCTAAACAAGGCAAAGTAAGCGCATTGCAATACAGATAGGAGAGCCTCATGAAAGCATTGATCGACCTTTTTTCCACTGACTACGGCCTGATGAGCGTGGGCGTGATTGCCTTTGTTTTGGTGATGGCGGTTTACTTTTTACGCGTTTTCATGGGCTTGATGGACGAAACAGGCAAAAGCACCAAAGAATAAAAGCCACAAAAAGCACGCACAAGGCGCAAGCCCCGTGAAAGTAAAATCGGGGCTAATCCTCTGTGTTTCTTTTTCAACTTTTATAACCAGACACCATGTCCCTGAATCAAGTCACACCCGGTAGCAAAGTTCCTGAAGCCTTCAACGTGATCCTCGAAATTCCGATGAACTCGGACCCAGTGAAGTACGAAGTCGAAAAAGAGACTGGCGCTCTGTTCGTGGACCGCTTCATG
>JACCDR012089370.1_pt1 | contig 22941 bp, 19 predicted proteins | sample 7446431 | NCBI WGS metagenome assembly JACCDR01 (sample SAMN15323443, study PRJNA562643) | freshwater metagenome | isolation source: river surface water | place: USA:Blue River Watershed | collected 2017-08-17 | reverse complement strand
TCTCCTACACCATCCCCGCAGGGATGTTTGGCGACGGGGAGGAGTGGTTCGCCACTGCCCATATGCGCAACAACGGCGTATATGTCTCAGGCACCGATACCGTACAGGTGCGCTGGCAATCACTCGGAGCGAATGGCACCATCATCAGCGCAGCGGGAGCCAACCTCGCGAATCGCGTAGCTCGTGGCGAGGGCCGGATGTTGCGTTTGGGTAGCACGCTGGTGCGGATGGCAGGGCGATCGGATGCGGGGTCCGTGCTGGGTTGGAATGGCCAAAACTCGGCAGACCAAACCCTGGACCTTTCGGTCGCGCAAACGATCGAAGCCGGGATCACCCCAGGCGCAGCAACCAACACGTCACGGATCCGACACTGGACCGTTGGGAGGTTCGCGTGAGCACCGTCACAATCCCTGGCGTCGAGCGCGTCTACACGGACGACGATGGCAACGAGGTGCGCGAGTGGGGGCCAGAGATCCCGTTCAGCGAGTTCCCGGCTGGACCCCGTCGGTGCGTTCCCGATCCGGACGGTCCCGGCTACGTCTGGCTGGTCGAGGTGCCCGACTGATGGACGTGCACGCGGTCCTCCGTCGGCACGAGGCCATGGTGGGGGAGCGATCCACCTTCGAGTCGCACTGGCAGGAGATCACCGAGCGGGTGCTGACCCGGCAGAACCAGTGGTTCGGATCGGTCCGTTCCCAGGGCGACAAGCGCACCGAGAAGATCTTCGACTCGACGGCCGTTCTCGCTTTGACTCGCTTCGCCGCGGCCATGGAGTCGATCTCGACGCCTCGCGCCGAGCGGTGGCATCGGCTCATCCCCGAGTGGCCTCTGAAGGAGGATCGCGACGCGAAGGCCTGGCTCGAGCAGATCACCGACCAACTGTTCCGCGTGCGGTACTCGCCCAGCTCGAACTTCGCTTCCCAGGCGCACGAGTTCTACATGGGGCTGGGGAGCATCGGCACCGCGTGCATGTTCGTGGACGACGATCCGGGCAAGGGCATCCGCTACCGGAACCTGCACATGAGCGAGGTCTTCCTGGCCGAAAACTTCCAGGGCCGCATCGACACGGTGCACCGGAAGTTCGAGCTGACGGCGAGGCAGGCGGTCCAGCAGTTCGGGGCCGACTCGCTCCCGGACAAGATCCGTCAGGCTGCGGCGGAGAAGCCCGACCAGAAGTTCGCGTTCCTCCATTGCGTCTACCCCGCTCCCGAGGTCAAGGGGTGGCGCGTGGACGCGGCCGGGATGCCCTTCGCCTCGCGGTACCTGTCGGTGGACTACAAGCAGGACGTGCTGGTCTCGGGGTATTGGGAGTTCCCCTACATGATCGGGCGGTACGTCGTGGCTCCTGGCGAGACCTACGGGCGCTCGCCGGCGATGGACGCGCTCGCCGACATCAAGATGCTGAACGAGATGGAGAAGACGCTGCTCCGTGCTGCGCACCGGGCCGTCGATCCTCCGTTGCTCACCGCCGACGACGGCGTGCTGGGCGCCTTCCAGATCCGCCCTTCGGCCATCATCTCGGGCGGGCTTGCCGAGGACGGAACGGCTCGCGTGGCGGCGCTGGAGTCGCGGGCGAACCTCCCGCTCTCCATCGAGATTTCCGACCAGCGCCGGCGCACCATCAACGACCACTTCCTGGTCACCCTTTTCCAGATCCTGGCCGAGGACCGCTCGAACATGACGGCCACCGAGGTGCTCCAGCGTGCCCAGGAGAAGGGGGCGCTCCTCGCTCCCGCGGCCGGGCGCATGCAGGCCGAGTTCCTCGGGCCGCTCATTCAGCGCGAGGTCGGGATCATGGCCCGCGCTGGTGCGCTCCCTCCGCCTCCGGAGTCGTGGGTGGAGATGCAGGGCGAGTACCAGGTCGAGTACCTGTCGGAGCTGTCCCGCGCCCAGCGTGCCAGCGAGGGCGTCGGCATCCTGCGGACCCTGGAGGGCATCGCTCCCCTCGCGCAGATCGATCCGTCCGTCCTCGACCGGATCAACGGTGCCGAGGCCGTGAAGGTGCTGGCCGAGGTCAACGGCGTTCCCGCCAAGGTGCTTCGATCCGACGAGGAGATCGCGCAGATGCAGCAGGCTCGCGCCCAGCAGGAGCAGGCGGCGCAAGTCCTCCAGGCTGCGGACGTGGCCTCGGGCGCCGCCAAGAACATGGCCCAGGCCGCGTCCCTCGCTGGCATCCCTGGCGGCGACCTGCTCGGGGGCCTCCAGTGAGCCGCGAGGCGTGGATGCTGCGCCTGTCGCGGAAGGCTCGCCTGGCGCGGGCCGTCAAGGCCGCGTTCCTCGCTCCCGACCGGCAAACCCTGAACAACCACGGCCGCGAGATCCTGGCCGACCTGCGGGCCTTCTGCCGCGCCGACGCTTCCTGCGTCGTGGTCGGGCGGGATGGCCGGATCGACACCCACGCCACCGCGGTGGCGGAAGGCCGGCGCGAAGTCTGGCTGCGCCTCATCGAACACCTGCACCTGGATGACCAGACCATCCAGGCCCTCGTCGGAGACGAACACCATGGCTGACACCATCGGGTCCGGGGCGGCTGCGCTCCTGGGCAACCCTGGCAACCCTCCCCCTGCCGATCCTGGATCGGGCGGCAATCCTCCCGCGCCTCCCGCGCCTCCTGCTGGCGGCGGCGACTGGCTCGCCGGCCTCGGCGTCGCCGATCCCGAGATCTCCACCTGGGCCAACTCGAAGGGGTGGAAGTCCCCTGCCGACGCGCTGGCCTCGCACCGCAACCTGGAGAAGCTCCTGGGCGGCGAGAAGGTGCCGGTGCCAAAGGGCGACGACCCCGCTGCCTGGGATCTGTTCTTCAAGGCTGCGGGCCGTCCCGACTCCCCCGACGCCTACGGCCTGGACAAGCTGGAAGGCGCGGACCCCGAGTTCGCCAAGGCGGCGGCGCAGCAGTTCCATGGGCTCGGCCTTTCGGCCACCCAGGCGCAGAAGCTGGCCGCGTGGTACGGCGAGCAGTCGGCGGCCGTGGCGAAGGCGCAGGAGGAATCCTTCGCCCAGCAGTCGCAGGTGGAGTATGGCGAACTCCAGAAGGAGTGGGGTGCCGCCTTCGAGGCGAAGACCGAGGCGGCGCGTCGGGCCACCAAGCAGTTCGGGCTTGACCAGGACACGCTCGACAAGCTCGAACGCACCATGGGCACCAAGGGCATGATGGGCTTCTTGTCCAAGGTCGGGCAGGGCCTGCTGGAATCCCCGACCGTGGGCATGGGCAAGGAAGGTGCTCCAGACGACCGCTTCCTGTCGCCTGCCGAGGCACAGCGCCAGATCGACCTGCTCATGAAGGATCCCGAGTTCACCCGCTCCGTCTACGACGGGAAGGCGTCGTCTCGTGACAAGCTCGACCGCCTGCAGCGGATCGCGGCAGGGGTCGGCTGATGGCCTCCCGCGCTGAAATCCGGCTTGCGGTGGTATCTTTGGTCCATCGGCACGGCGAGAGCGTCGAGAACGTGCTCGCCAGATCCCAGGCCATCGAGGAATGGATCTACCGGGAGGACAAGGGGCCGCGTGCCGTCGGTTCCCCTCCCTCCGCCCCCGAGGGCGACACCTCGGAATCCGCCCCGGATGAACCCGGACAAGCAACTCCCAAGCCGAACCGTAACCAGTCTCAAAGGAGTTGATCCATGCCTGCCGTGGATTCCGAAGTCCAGCTCTACACCAAGCAGTACGCCACCTCGGTCGAGCTGGCGCTGCAAATCAAGGATTCGCGCCTGGCGACCCGCTTCATGCAGGGCTCGCACACGGGCGAGATGGCTTCGCCCATCGACCGCATCCTGCCGGTCGAGGCCCGCGAAGTCACCGACCGCTTCGCCCCCATCGGGCGCGAGGAGAAGGAGTACGTCCGGCGCTGGATCCGTCCTCGCTCGTTCGACCTCCCGCTGCTCCTCGACTCGTTCGATGAGCTGAAGACCTCCAACGACCCCAAGAGCGCCATCGTGGAAACCCACCGTGCGGCCTTCGAGCGCAAGCGCGATGCCGTCTGCGTGGATGCTTTCTTCGGCGACGCCCTGATCGGCAAGGACGGCACCCAGGTCGAGTCCTGGTCCTCGTTCTCCGGCCAGGTGGTCGGCGTGACCGTCGGCTCGGGCTCCGCCACCGGGATGAACGTGGCGAAGCTCCGCGCTGCCCGAAAGATCCTCAAGAAGAACAAGGTGGACTTCAACGCCGAGGAAGTCTTCATCGGCATCAACGCCGAGGCCGACGACGACTTCCTCGACGAGGCCATGATCGTGTCCAAGGAGTACAACATCGACGCGCCCAAGGTGAACAGCCAGGGCATGATCGAGCGCTTCATGGGCTTCACCTTCGTGCCCTTCGAGGACTTCCTGGTGGATGGCTCGGGCTACCGTCGCCTGCCGGTGTGGGTCCGCTCCGGGATGCACTTCGGCAACTGGGGCTCGATGACCGTGGACATCGGCCAGGACAAGACCCTCAAGGGGTACCCGTGGCGCATCTACGGCTACGGCACCTTCAACGCCACCCGCCGCGACCCCTTGAAGGTCGTGGAAGTCAAGATCGCCGAGTAAGGCAGAAGGGACAGAACCATGGCCATCGTCAACGCCAAGACCGCTTCGATCAACACCGAGGATCTCGCCGGCGAAACCGTCGCCTCGGCGGGTCGTCCCATGTTCACCAAGGTTGCCACCATCGAGGTGGCGGCTTCGGACGACAACGGTTCGACCTTCCGCCTCATGCGCCTTCCCGGCGCGGCGATCCTCACCTCGCTGGAGCTGGCCTCCGACGCGCTGGGCACCTCCGCTTCCTACGACCTCGGGGTCTACGACCTCGCGGCCAACGGCGGCGCGGTGGTCGATGCCGACGAGTTCGCCTCGGCCCTGAACCTGGCCTCTGCCGTGGCCTGGACGAACGTTCTGGAGGAGGCGGTCGCGACCGACATCTCCAAGATCGGTCAGCCTCTGTGGCAGCGGCTGGGCTTCGCGGCCGATCCGGGCAAGTCGTTCGACATCGTGGCGACCGCCAACACGGCGGGCGACGCGGCGGGGACGCTCTCCCTGCGGGCGCGGTACTACTTCCAGTAATCCACCAACCGGGGGGAGGGGCAACCCTCCCCCTTCCTCTCTCCTGGAGCCGCACCATGGCGAAGCACTACATCGGGATCGACCGTTCGAAGGGTCAGGCCGACATCGCGATCTCCACCTCCACCACGAACAAGGCTGTCGAGGTCGTGATCGATGACGCGAAGGTCACGAACAAGGCCGACGTGGCGGCGCTGCTCGACCATCTCGAGGCGCGTCTGGCCGTCGAATCCTTCCCGCCCACCGCGTAACCCGAGGGCCGCCCCATGGCTTCGCAGATCGAGGTCTGCAACCACGCCCTGACCAAGCTGGGGGCGGACCGCATCCTCTCCCTCGCCGACGACAACAAGGGCGCTCGCGCCATCGCTGCCGTCTACGACAAGCTCCTGGACGCGGAGCTGTCGCGCAACCGCTGGGCCTTCGCCATGAAGCGGGCGAGCCTTCCCGCGCTCGCGGACGCCCCGGTGTGGGGCTACGCTCGAGCCTTCCTGCTCCCGGTGGACTGTCTGTCCCTGGTGTGGGTCGATGGTGCCGCGCAGGCGCTCACGCTGTCCGACCGGTTGGAGGACTCGGCCTCGCCCTACCTGGTCGAGGGGCGGCGCATCCTCACCGACCTGGGCGCTCCTCTGCGCATCCGGTACGTCTCCCGCGTGATCGATCCCGGCAATTGGGATCCGGCGTTCTGGGACGCCTTCGCGGCTCGCCTGGCCTTCGAGGTCTGCGAGGACGTGACCCAATCGCCGGGGAAGAAGGATGCCTTGTGGGGCGAGTACCGACAGCACGTCGCGCAGGCGCGGCGCGTGTCGGCCATCCAGCAACCTCCCCAGGTGCTCCCCGACGACTCCTGGCTCCTGTCGAGGCTGTGATGGGACGCGGGGCCACGATCAAGACCAGCTTCAACGCGGGCGAGCTGTCGCCCCTCCTTGATGGCCGCACCGACCTGGCGAAGTACCAGGGCGGTTGTTCCGTGCTGGAGAATTTCCTTCCCACTGTGCATGGCCCTGTCCGGCGCCGGCCGGGAACGCGGTTTCTTGCTGCGGCTCCTCTTCCTCCGGTCGGAATTCCCGTCTCCGCAGATCCGGTGCTGGTTCCCTTCGTCTACAACCGCGAGCAGGCCTACGTACTGGCGTTCTCGCGTGGAGGCATCCGCGTTCTGTCGGATCGCGGGTTCGTCGAGACGACGCCTGGAAGCGGCGTGCCCTACGTGTTTGGCTCTGGCGTGTGGCCAGATTGCCCGCGGAAATCGAACGGCGATTCACGCCTCTCCTTTGCACAATCCGGCGACACGTTGTTTGTTTGTGATCCCGGAGATGGCCCTCTCATCCCTGGCGACACGGTTTCGCGGATCGTCCGTCTGGCCGACAATGACTGGCGGGTGCGTGTGTTCTTCATGACTGCGCCTCCCGTTTCAGATCCGTCTTCTGACGGTTCCGAGTTCTCGGTCTGGTGGAGCGCGTCCGACTCGTGCTTTTATGCCCACGTCGACGGCAATGCGATCTTTGACGATCCTGGTGTCGCTGGGATTGTGTACGTGGACGACGACGGACGGACCGCGCACGTCAAGCGCTCATGGTCTGCTGGCATGTCGATCGCAGAAGATGAATTTGTGATCGTGGACGGCAGGTGGTACCAGAACTATTCCGGCTCAACATCCACGATGTCCAATGAACGTCCAACCCACACGGACGGCACCAAATGGTACGGTGGGGCGTGGTTGCAGTACGTCGGCTACGGGCGATTTTTCTTCGATGTTCTCGAGTCTGGGCTCGATGCGACGGCGGATGTCGGCGCCGGGAAGAAGAAAGCTCGCGTGGCATTGCCGGCGTTCCCTACGGATGCGATCGCTCCCGGTTTCTACCAGTACAACTCGTTTGCAAACGCGATCAAGTCTACGTATTGGGGGGCAGAATCTGTCGCGACAGTTCCGGCGTCTTCTGCGCCGAAACCTGAGAGGGTCGCATTTTTCAGGAATCGCTTGGTCTTCTCTGTTGGACAGAAGTTGTACTTCTCGGCTCCTGGCAACTACAACAGATTCGACTTGTTCGACCACAATGGCGAGGTCACGGCGGACGCTGGGATCGCTGTTGAAATTTCGATTGGGGATGTCGCTGGGATCTCCTGGATGGTGGCGACCGATGTGCTGCTGGTCGGCACGCTCTCGGGAGAGTGGGTGATCTCCGAGCAGAACACGTCCGATCCGTTCGGACCTGGGAACATCAAGCTCGAGCAGTACGGGGCCTCGGGTTCTGCTGCTCTCGTCCCTCTCCGGGTGGATGATGATGCGCTGTACTTCTCGCGCACGCGAAACCGTTTGCGCCGGCTCACCTGGTCGAGCGACCAGGAGGCGTACAAGTCTCTGGACCTATCGCTCCTGGCCGACCACCTGGGGCGCGTGCAGTTCAGCGAGCTGGCCTTCCAGCGGGAACCATCGTCGGTCGTCTGGATCTGCAACAAGGCGGGCGACCTGCTGGGCTTCACCTACGACCGCGAGCAGGACGTTTCGGCCTGGCACCGGCACGACGTGGGCGGGAAGGTCCGAGCGGTCTGCTGCATCCCTTCGCCGGACGGGACGCGGGACGATCTGTGGTTGGTCGTGGAGCGCGAGATCGACGGGGAGTCGGTCCGGTACTTCGAGTTCCTGGCTGATGACGAGCCCTTCGGCGCGGCCATCGAAGACGCCTTCTATCTCGACTGCGGCGCGACCTACTCGGGCTCTCCGGCCACCACAATCTCGGGCCTCGACCATCTGGATGGCGAGACGGTCCAGGTCGTCGCCGACGGCGCAGTCCATCCCGACCGCGTGGTGGAGGATGGTTCGATCTCCCTGGCCTGGGCGGCGTCCAAGGTCCACGTGGGCCTGCACCATCCGGCGCGGCTGCGCACCATGCGGATCGAGGCGGCGGCCGACGACGGCGTGGGGCAGGGGAAGACCAAGCGCATTCACCGCGTGACGCTCCGGTTGATCGAGTCCGTGGGCGTCCAGGTCGGTCCCTCCTTCGAGCGCATGGACCGGCTCGAGTTCCGCAAGCCTGCCGACCCGATGGACCGGCCGGTCCCTCCCTTCACCGGCGACAAGGCGTTGCCCTTCCCTGGCGGGTACGAGGAGGACGGCTTCGTGTGCCTCCAGCAGGACCAACCGCTCCCGCTGACGGTGGTGGCGATCATCCCCGAGCTGCAGGTCAATTCCCGATGAGCCTGGTTCCGTTCTCCCCGCGGCACCTGATCGCGTTGTCTCCTCGCCTCCAGCCAGCGCAGGCTGGGTTCTCCGGCGTATCCCCGGCCTATGGCGAGTCGATGCGGGAGCATGGGCCATGCTGGACGCTGGCCGACTCCTGGGGCCGTCCTGCGGCCTGTGGCGGCCTCTTCCAGCAATGGGAGGGGCGGGCCATCGCCTGGGCCTTCCTGGCGGCGGATGCGCCCATGCTGGAGGCCACGCGGGCGGCTCGCCTGGTGCTGGATGCCTGCGGGCTCCGGCGCGTCGAGTGCTGGGTGGAGGTAGATTTCCAGGCGGGGCACCGCTGGGCTCATCTGCTGGGCTTCGAGCGGGAAGGGCTGATGCGTTCGTTCTCCCCCGACGGCCGCGACCACGTTCTGTACGCGAGGGTTCCCTGATGGCTGCCATCCCTGTCGCTCTCGCCGCTGTCTCGGCCGGTGCCTCCATCATGCAGGGCATCGGCCAGTCCAACCAGATGCAGGCCCAGGCGCACCAGTCCGACTATGCGGCGCAGCTCGCGGAGCGGAACGCCGAGATCGCGGGCCAGCAGACGGAGGCGGCTGAATCCCTCCAGCGTCGCCGGGCGGGAAAAGTACTCGCCGACCAGCGTGCCTCGATCCTTCAGGGCGGGCTCGGCTCGGGCGGCTCGATGGGCGCTCTTGCGGCGCAGTCCGGGCGCGATGCGGAATTGGATGCACTCAACATCCGGTATGAGGGCGGTCTTCGGAAGACTTCGCTTTTGGAGGAGGCCAAGCAGCAGAAGTGGCAGGCGCGGCAGCTCCGGCGTGGTGCCAGGCTGGCTCTGGCGACCTCCGTCCTTGGCGCTGCCGCGTCTGGCTACGGCTCCTACGCGGGAGCGGGCGGGCTCTCTGGCCCTGGTCCTTCCGGCGTGATGAAGAACTCGGTGATCCCGAAGATTGGGGGGCTTTGATGGCTCGCATCCCGACCTACGAGCAGCAGACGCTTCCCCAAGGGTCGCTCCAGGTCCGTCCGGCGCAGGGCGGGGAAATCCCCGGCCAGATCCTGGCGGGTCTGGGCAACGAGATCGGCCGCACGGCCGGCGCGGTGGCGACGACCGTGGGCCAGCAGAAGGCGCAGGAAGATGCGCTGCGGAAGCAGGCGGCACGGGAGGCCGAGGCGCAACGCAAGGCCGACGACCGGGAGAAGCAGAGGATGTGGGCCTCCTCGGCGCTGTCCATCGCGGAGAACCAGGTCAACGACATTTCGTCTTCCTGGATGCGCGACATGCTCGCCGGGGGGAAGTTCCCCGCGACGCTTGGGGCTGGTCCGGACGACTTCGTGAAGCAGGCCGAGCAGGCGCAATCGGGGCTCATGGCGGAGGCCGAGAAGATGGGCGACGTGGCAAAGGCCATGATCGGCCCTGGCCTCTTGGAGATCCGCTCTCGGGCGCGGCAACGGCTGGCGTCTGCGGTCGATGCCGAGCAGCGGCGATACCTCGGGGAGATGCAGGGGCAGGCGGCGGAATCCGACGCGAAGCTGATTGCGTCGTCCCCTGATCCGCAACGAGAATTTGCCCGCATGTGGGGTGGGTGGGATGCGCAGTTCCAGGCCGGGCTCCTGGACGACAAGACGGCTCCCGACGCGGCGGATCGGCGGATCTGGCTCCAGGACAAGGAGCGGATGCGCGAGGGCACCCGGCAGGCGTTGACCTCCGCGGCCGAACAGGCGGACATGGACCTCAACGGGGCCGAGGCGTACCTGCGGGCTCGCGGTCGGGACGCGGAGGGCAACCCTCTTCGCTCCACCGTGTCGCGTCGGCCGAAGGCTGGCGTGGCGTCCGTGGCAGGCGGGAAGTGGGATTCCGCGATCCAGGCGGCGGCGGCCAAGTACGGCGTCGATCCGGTGCTGGTCGAGGCGGTGATCGCGCAGGAGTCGCGCGGCAATCCCGAGGCTCGCTCTCCGAAGGGTGCGCGCGGGCTGATGCAGCTCATGCCGGCGACGGCCGCGACCCTGGGCGTCAACCCGGACGACCCGGCCGAGAACATCGACGGGGGTGTGCGGTACCTCGCGCAGCAGTTGGAGAAGTACGGCGGCGACGTGGACAAGGCGCTGGCCGCCTACAACGCGGGGCCGGGGACGGTGGACAAGGCCATTGCTTCGGCTGGTCCTGGTGGCGACTGGAAGACCGCCATGCGCAAGCACCAGCGCGAGGACAACTTCAAGCAAACGGCCACCTACGTACCTGCGATCAAGGAGCGCATCGAGTCGCGGACGGAAAGCGTGCCCGGCGCGGCTCCGGCTTCCCCTGGTGCGCTTCCTCCCTCGTTCCAGGCGCTCAACGCCGACGAGCAGCAGCGTTGGCTGAACCTCGCTGTCCGTGCGGCCGGGCAGGAGCGGGCGGCGAAGCGTGCCGAGGCTCTGGAGGAAATCCGGATCCGGGAGCGCAACGAGTCGCAGGGGGAGGTCGTGGGGCGGCCTCTCCGGTACGAAGACTACGAGGCCGCCTACGGCGATCCCGAGAAAGCACGCCTCCGATGGGAAGAGCACCGACCGATGCAGCAGCTGGCGCAGAACGTGGCGCAGCTCAAGGGCCTTCCCGTTTCGGAGCGAGTCGCGCTGGTCGAGAAGAACCGGCCGGACCCGAACGATCCGCACTTCGCGGCAAAGAACCAGGCTTGGGAAATGCTCGCTCGGGCGAACGCCGAGATTCAGCAGCAGGTCGAGCGCGACTCGTTCGGTTTCGTCCTGGCCACGAACCGCGAGGTCCAGAAGGCGGCGCAGACGTTCGAATCAGCGCTCCAGTCGAAGGATCCGGCGAAGATCGCGGGTGCCCGTTCTCGGTTCGTGGCGGTTGTCGGCGATGCCCAGCGTTCGCAGGGTGTGGCGCAGCCGCGCCTGATGACTCCCCAGCAGGAGGCGTCCTTGGTGGCGTCCTTCACCGACCCGCGCATCTCGGGCGAGACTGCGGCGGCTTTGGTGCGCACCGAGGCCGCAAAGTGGGGGGAAGCCTGGCCCGATGTCTACCGGCGCATCTCGAAGGATCTGCCCGCTGACGTGGACGTGCTCGCCTCGGGTGACCTGTCTTTGCCTGCGGCAGACCTGGTGGGAAGCCTGATGCGGGTGCCGAAGAAGCAGCTGGAGGAGGGACTTGAGAAGGATGATCTCAAGGAGGTCCGGCCTGCCGTGATCGCGTCTCTCAACGACTTTGCCATGGCCATGGGGGCGGTCAACCCGGCGCAGGCTTCCGAGAAGCGGGACCGGTACGCCGATGTGGCCGAGAAGCTCGCCCTCCACGCGCTGCGCACCGGGATCAAGCGGGGGCCTGGCGAGGCTGCGGCCTGGGCCAAGGACCAGATCTTGGGCCGGTACGAGTTCCGGCAGTCGCGCAACCCAGCGACCTTCCGTGACCCGGTTTCGAAGCAGACCCTGCGCTCGGCTTCGGTGTGGATGGTGCCCACAGATTTCGGGCCGGACGCGGTGGATCAGGGGACCACGCGGGCGCTTGCCTACGCCCCTCAGATCCTGGGCGAGCTGCAGCCTCCCGCCGACTACGGCGGCGCTGCCGGCGCCTACCTCGCGGACGTGAAGCGGTTGGGCTACTGGCGCAACGCGGGCGGCTCCGAGGATGGGCTGATGCTCATGGTCTCGGGCTCTCCGGTGCTGCGGCAGGACGGGCGGCCGGTGGTGCTCTCGTGGCAGGAACTGTCGAAGCTGGGCGGGCAGGACTTCTGGAAGGATCCGCGGCTCGCGCAGATCAAGGCGCAGCGGGACGAGCTGATCCTGGAGCAGCGCGTCAATCCTCGCGGGGGCTACTTTTTCGGGGACTGACCAAGGGGGATAGACCATGCCGATCTTCGTGGATTCCAACGACCGTACCCGGAGGTCGGCGCTCGAAATGCCCGCGTCGCTCGGGCAGACCCTCCAGGCGGCGGCCGTCCAAGGCTTCTACGACGCTCCGGGCTCGGCCATCGGTCGGCTGCTGGAGAACCGGCAGTTGGAGGGGACCGGGCAGCGCCTCGACCGCCCCACCGCCGAGCGGTACGCGCAGCGGGCGGGGGTGTCGCTGGCGATCCCCGATGAAGGCGTGACCGACGCGGCTTTGGCTACCTACATCGCTCGGGCCAAGGAGCGCGATGCGCGGGCGCGGATCATGGAGCGTGGCCCCCAGGGCTTCATTCCGTCCTCGCTCCAGTTCGGTGCGGGACTGATCGCAGGGCAGGTGGATCCGATCAATTTTACTGCAAACTTCATCCCCCTCGTCGGCCTGGGCGCGAAGTTCGGCGCTCCTGGCGCTGGCCGCATCCTGGCGATGCAGGCGGCCGGTCGCGCTGGCGAGATGGGCACGGCTCGAGCCTTCGGCACTCGCCTCGCTGGCCGGGCGGCCGAGGGGGCCATCGAGGGCGCGGTGGGCACGGCCATGTTCGAGCCGATCACCTACTACGCCAACCGGCAGGAGCTGCAGGACTACACCGCGTGGAACTCGTTGCAGAACGTCCGGGACGGCCTTCTGTTCGGCGCGGGCCTGGGTGGCGGCCTCGGGGCCATCGGGGACGCTTGGCGGCTCAAGCAGCGTGGCTCCTTCCTCGAGGTGGACGGCGCCGACTTCGGCGCTCCTGACGCCCTCGGGTCGGTCGCTCCCACCGCTGCGCCCATGGCCGAGCGTGGGGCTCTCTTCGGTGCCGAGACCAAGATCCTGATGGGCGAGGCCACCTCCGACTACCGTCCTGCCCGCTGGGCCGTCGTGGATGCCGACGACGTGCAGGCCACGATGTCGAAGGCCGACAACCAGTGGCGCGACCGGACGCGGGCGGCGAGCGGGGAGCAGGTGCGGCGCATCGCGGCCGACCCCGACTTCTTCCGCCTGGCAGACGGGCCGGACATGAGCGTCGGTGCTCCGACCCTCTCGCGGGATGGCGTGGTGATCGGTGGGAACGGCCGCATGGCTGGCATCTCGGACGCCTACGACCAGGGGACCGGGATGCGCTACAAGGGGCCTCTCCTGGAAGCCCTCAACCGGTACGGCATCGATCCCGAGTCGATCAAGGGGATGGAGAAGCCTGTCCTCGTCCGCATCCTGAAGGACGACGTGGACGTGCGAAAGGCGGCGATCCTCTCGAACGAGCAGGGCGCGATGCGCATGTCGGCCTTCGAGCAGGCGAAGGTGGACGCGGAACGCCTGGGCGACCTCTCCCTCCTGGAAGTCTCGGACGACGGCAGCCTGAACACGGCGGCAAACCGCGACCTCGTGCGTCGGTGGGTGGAGGAGTTCCCCGCGACCCAGCGGGCGGCGCTCATGGACAAGGACGGCCTCCTTTCCGCCGAGGGCCACCAGCGTCTGCGCAATGCCATGCTGGCCCGCGCCCTGGGCGACACCCCGACCTTGGCCCGGCTGGTGGACTCCGCCGACCCAGGCCTGCGGAACGTCGCTGCGGCGCTCACCAAGACCGCCTCGAAGATTGCGGACGCCAAGGCCGGCATCGCTCGCGGCGAGCTGCATGACGTGGACATTTCCGGCGACCTCGTGGCGGCCGTGGAGAAGCTGAACGACCTGCGCGAGAAGGGCGAGACGGTGGCCGACTACCTGGCGCAGCAGGAGATGTTCCCCTGGGGCACTCCCGAGGCTCGTGCGTTGCTCTCCTTCCTGGGGGAGAACTCCCGGTCGGCTCGACGGATGGCCGACGGCATCGGCCGGTTCTACGACGCCCTGGCGGCTCGCGGCAACCCCAACCAGGGGGACATGTTCGGCGGCGGCACTCCCGAGAAGATGGAGCTGCTGGACGCGGCCCTGCGCGGTGCTTCGGAGGACATGAGCACGGCGGCGGCCGTCATGGAGCGGGTCACGCCCGAGACGGCGGAGGCGGCGCACACGGCGGTCGTGATGCAGATGGCCTCGGGCCTGGAGCCTCGTGTCGAGGCCATCGTGAACGCGGACCCGAACATCGGCACGGCCACGCCTGCGGACCTCCAGACCGACCTGCTGGCGATGCAGGACCCCGCGACCCTCTTCACGTCGGACGCGGACGCCTCGGCGGCTGTGGCGGCTCGGGTGGCCTCGGCTCCGAAGGATTGGGGCGTCGAAACGCTGGACCTCCAGATCGGCGACGTGATGGCGACCATCGACCAGATGAAGAAGTCCGCCGAGGACGCCTTCAAGTACGCTCGCTCGGGGGCGAGTGGTGCGGCTCCTCTGACCGTCCCCCAGGTGACGGAGCTGGCCCGCGCCTCCTTCGGCGACTCGACCGACGCGATGCTCAAGGCGGGGCAGATGGAGATCGTGGCGACGGTCGCCGATCTCCCCGACCTTGGCGAGGTTCCCTACCCCGACGCGGAGGGCATCACTGTTCCCGATGGTCGGGTGTTCATCGTGGCGGAGAACCTGCGGCCTCGGAAGAACGTGACGCTGGAGCAGCACGTCCGGGGGCTGGTCCTGCATGAGGCTGGTGTCCACGCCGGCATGGAAGCGATGCTCGGCCGCGAGATGTTCGTGGACGTGCTCAAGCAGACGTTGGAGCTGGTGAAGAAGGGCGACGAGCTTGCGATGGAGGCCCGCGCTGCCGTCCCCGAGAACACGGCTTCGTACCTGGTTCCCGAGGAGATCCTGGCCTACCTGGTGCAGCACCATCCAGAATTGGATCTCGTCCAGCGCGTCCTCGCGGCCGTTCGCGCCTGGGCCTACCGGACCTTTGAGTTTGCCCGCTCGCGGATGGAACTGACGACGGCGGACCTCCAGGCGCTGGCGACGGCGGCTCTGCGGAAGGTGGCGCGGGAGGCGGAGGCGCGGGCAACGGGGGGCGTGCGCTACTCGGCTGATTCCCGGGCTTCCTATTCGTTCGAGGTCGATCCATCGGAGCTTGTTTTCCGGGAAGCTGACCAGAACCGGACGGCCCAGGTCGAAGAGCTGTTTCCGGTCGGGGAGGGATATCTCCCAATCGTCGTAATGGGCGAACGTGGAGGCCCGCTCACGATCCTTGACGGCCACAATCGGGCGAAGGTGGCAGAATCTCGCGGTGATCGACTTCCCGTTACCAGGGTTTCCAAAGCTGAGTACAAGGCGCTTGCGGATGCAGGATTTGACGACATGGAAATCGCCTACGCGGCGCACGCTGTTGTTGGCGAGCGCGACGCGGCTGATGCCATCGACCAGCAGTTCATCGGGGCTCGGGTGGCCGATGCTGGCGAGGATGCGGCTATCCAGTTGCGCGAGATGCGCTCCGGCTCCGAAGGCGGGCGCGTGCGCTACTCCCGCTCCTCCGAGGCTCCGATCCCGACTCCCGAGCAGGATCTGGCCCAGGCCGAGGCCAACGTCCAGAAGGTCGCCGAGTACGAGAAGGCGCTGCGGGCTGCGCTCTCGGCGGGCGAGTCCGAGAACGCCCGCCTCGGGGCCATGCTGGAGGCCACCGGGTACAAGCTCAACATGGACGAGGCGCAGTCCCTGCTCGCGCAGGTGGACGCGGTGAAGGCGCAGCTTCGGGGCAACCCGAACCAGGGCGACCTCCTCGGCTGGGACGTGGTGGGCGTGGCGAAGGAGGAAGCGGCGGCTGCGGCGCGGCTGGTGGAGCAGATGAAGGAAGCGGCGCTCATCGAGAAGCGGAACGCGGCGCTCTCCCTGGCCGCCAAGCACCGGAATCTGTCGCTCGCCAACAAGTTCGGCAACCTGCCGGGGCGGGGCGGCAACGTGGTCCAGCGGTTGGGGCGTGCTGTCTTCCACTGGCAAGGCCACATCGAGGGGCTCATGGCCTCGCTCGACGGGTCGCAGTTCCTGCGCGAAGGCTCGCGGCGCTCGGTGTCCCTGGAGGCTCGCGTCCTCACGGGCCAATGGCTCGGGACGCTCATCCACGACGTCGAAAAGCTGGGGCTGTGGGAACATTTCGTGAACGACGCCCACGGGCCGGACGTGTGGCAGGCGCTCTCGCGCATCTCGACGGCGGATGTCGAGAAGGCCACTCCGGACTTCACGGGGCTCCACCCCGACGCGGTGAAGCTCGCCCAGGTGGTCGCTCCGCTTGTGAAGGACCAGCAGATCCAGAAGAACGCGGTCGGCGCCTGGATCAAGGATCTCCGCGGCTACGTGGCGCGGCAGACGCACGACATGCAGAAGATCCGCGACGCCGGCTTCGAGGCGTGGCGCGACAAGGTGGTGGCCTGGGGCCTCGACGTGGGGCGCATGGTGCGGGAGAACGGCGGGAACCAGCCTCCCGAGCGCGTGCTGCGGGCGGTCTACGACGAGCTGGCCGACGGCAAGTTCCACCAGGCCGAACCGCTGGAGAACCAGGCGGCGTTCTCGGGGCCTGCGAACCTGGCGAAGAAGGTCAGCCAGCACCGTGTCCTGCACTTCCTGTCCCCGCTGGGCGGCTACCACTACATGCGCGAGTTCGGGCGCGGCAACGGATCGCTGGCCGAGACGCTCATGGAGGGGATGCGGCAGTCGGCCCGCGAGGTCGCGCTGATGAAGGTGTGGGGGCCGAACTACGAGGCGAACATCCAGCAGGTCATGCGCTCCATCGAGGACGGCTTGACTGGCCGCGACCTGGACCTGTTCCGGGCGCAGAAGCAGCGCGTGCTGGACCTGCTGCATTTCGTGGACGGCACCCTCGACGCGCCGGCGCGGGAGATGGTGGCCAAGGTGGGAACGGGCCTTCGCGCCTGGCAGACGATAGCCAAGTTGGGTGGCGCGATCTGGACCTCCATGAACGACATCCCGGTTATGGCCTCGGCAATCTCCCATGCGCAGGACCGATCCTTCCTGTCCGGGATGACCGAGGCGATCTCTTCGGTGCTCCAGGGCCGTCCCAAGGGCGAGCGACGCGAGATCCTGCACGCGCTGGGGGTCTTCTTCGACTCCCAGGTGGCGGGCGTGCATTCCCGGTTCACCTCCTTCGATGACATGCCGGGCTTGACCGCGAAGCTCATGCAGCAGTTCTTCAAGCTCAACGGCTTGACCTGGTGGACGGAAACCCTGCGCTCCAGCGCGGCGCTCTCGTTCTCGGCGCACCTGGCCGACGTGTCGGGGAAGGGCTGGGACGGCCTCGGGCGCGGGATGCAGCAGACGCTGACCCGCTACCGGATCGACGCGGGCCTGTGGGATCTGCTGCGGCAGGCTCCGCTCCAGGCGGCCGACGGCAGGAAGTACCTCACGCCCGAGGGGCTGCGCACGGTGCCGGACACGGCGCTGGCAGGCTACCTGCGTGGTCGCGGCCAGGATCCGTCCGAGGCGGCCGTGGCGCGGCTGCGGGCCGAGCTGGGGACGGCGTTGCGCTCCCTGGTGCTGGACCAGTCCGAGTACGCGGTGATCGAGCCGGGGGCGCGGACGAAGAACCGGCTGCTCCAGGGCACCCGCAAGGGTACCGGGGCGGGCGAGTTCTTCCGGTTCATGGCGCAGTTCAAGAGCTTCACCTTCACGTACCTTGACTCGGTGCTCGGGCGCGAGGTCTACGGCCGGGGCTACGACTCCCTGGGCGAGTACCTGAAGCGTGGCAAGGGCGACATGCTCGGGCTCGCACGCCTGGCGGTCGCCATGACCCTGTTCGGCTACGCGGGCATGACGGTGAAGGGGCTTCTCAAGGGGCAGGAGCCACGCGACCCGGTGGACCCTCGCACGTGGCTGGCCTCGTTCATCCAGGGCGGCTCGGCGGGGATCTTCGGCGACTTCCTGTTCGGCAACTTCTCGCGGCAGTCGCGGACCTTCTCGGCGACCGCGGCGGGTCCGGTGCTGGGCATGGGCGACGACGTGTTCGACCTGTTCACGCGGGCGCGGGAAGGCGACGACGTGGCGGGCACGGCCTTCCGCAAGGCATTGGACAACACGCCCTACCTCAACCTCTGGTGGCTCCGGCCGGGCTTGAACTACCTGTTCCTCTGGTCGGCGCAGGAAGCGCTGAACCCTGGCTCGCTGCGGCGCATGGAGGCAAAGCAACGGCGGGACCAGGGCGTCGAGTACTTGGTGTCGCCTGCGGATTCCCGCCTGCGGCCCTTCGAGTGACGAACGTATTTTTCCCGGAAAGGGGGACGGATCGATGACGATTTCGAACACGCAGGTCGAGGAGTCCTGGTCGGGCGACAACAGCACGCTGGTCTTCGACATCCCGTTCCCCTTCTTGTCGCGGTCGGACCTGCGGGCGATCCGGCGCAGTGCGACTGGGCAGGAGACTCCCATCGTGATCGTCTCCAGCACAGGCGGTAATGGTGCCCCAGGAACCGTCACGCTGGCGGAGGTGGTTGGGACCGGCAGTACGCTGGTGATCTACCGAGAGACCTCGCCCACGCAGGAGACCGACTACACCCCACACGATCCGTTCCCGGCGCAGTCGCACGAGAGGGCGCTGGACAAGGCCGCCCTGCTGATTCAGGAGCTGCAGGAGCAGTCCAGGGCTGGCGGTCGCTTCCTGCAATTCCCCCGCGCAGAGCGGAATGTCTCAGGGGTCTTGCCGCGGAAGGTCGACCGCCTGGGGATGGCTCTCGGGTTCGGGCCAAACGGAGAGCTGGCGCTGTACTCGCCGACGGCTGGGCTGGCGCCCTATGCAATCCGGAGCCAGATCTACGATGCCGTGGATGGGCAGTCGGTCTTCCCCGTCAACGGGGGATTCGACGTGGGGCTGGTCCACGTCTTCCTGAACGGCGCCAAGCTGCGGCCTCTTGCTGACTTCTTGCAAGACGGGACGAGCGTTACGCTTCTGGCCCCTGCGCAATTGGGCGACATTGTGCAGGTTCTGGCATTTGGGTCGTTCGAGGTGGCTGGTTGCGAACCTCTTTTGCCTGTTGGCAATTCCAGCCAGTACTTCGACGGCACGAAGGCTCTTCGATCGTTTGCGGGATCCGCCCAACCCCTGATCGACGCCTCAATTCTGATTGCGGTAGCTTCTGTTTTCGCGGATTTTGCAGAGGAATCGGATAGCGCGAAGGGCTCCAGTCTGGTGGGCCACGAGGGCGGGACTCTGCGCGAGAAGCTGATCGAGCTGGACTCCGAGGATGCAAACCTCCTCGGTTTGATCAATGCTCTCGAGGCAAACAAGGCGTCCTCCGCCGATCTTGCGGACACCGCGAATGCCGCCAAGGGGAGCGCCCTCATTGGCCATGCCGGTCAAACTCTGCGCGCAAAGCTGCTTGCTGTCGATGGCCAGATCGCGACTCTCGAGGCGGGCCAGGGAGCGGGCGGAGCGATCGCGAAGGAGACTCGCGCTCTGCTGGATGCGGATCTTGCGCACGCGGAAGGCAAGGTGGGAATCGTCACCAACGACCCGACGCCGGCGAACAACACCACCTACCGCAAGGTGGGGGCCTCCGGCTCTGGCTCTTGGGTAATCTCCAGCGAAGGTCCATTGGATGCGTACAAGGCTTATGTGCGCGACTACCTGGTCAAACAGGACACGAGCAAGCCTCGCTCTGGCTGGGCGTGGGTCGTCAATGACGATCTCGGTCGCGTAGCTCTCGGGATTGATGACTTTGGCGACCTCTGGATCGGTGGGCGTCGATACGCAAGCATTTTTGATCGAACTCTTGCGAACTCTGGAGATAGCTGGGCTTTGGTTGACGAGTCCGGCAGGGATGCGCTTTCGTTTGATCGGAACGGTCAGATGTCTGTGTTTGGCTCGAGATACCCTCTGTACCGTAATCTCGATCGAAACGGATATTCCTGGGCTCTGGCTGATGAGGTCGGGAATATTGCGTTTGGTGTCGATCGTGGCGGGCGTCTTGTCGTCAATGGTTCTGTGTTCCCAATCCAGAAGTATCCATCCCTCTCGAGAAGCGGGTACTCCTGGGCTGTTGTTGATGAGGCGGATAGGGTTGGATTTGGCGTTGATTGTTTCGGGCGGTTTGTTGTCGAAGGCAGGCTTCTTTCTGATCTGCTGTCAGAGGCGACCGGGGCTGATCTTGCGAATCTCGTTCAAAAAGAGAACGAGGGATTGTCTTCGATTGTCTGCTGGGGCGATTCCATGACAGAGGGTGTCTCTCCCTCAACTCCGTATCCATCCATCCTCGCTAGCTTGTCCGGGCGAACGGTTTATAATCGTGGGATTGGTGGGCAGAAATCTCATCACATCGCTTCGCGCAATGGTGGGACGCCAATCTTGTTGACCGTGACAGGGAACCAGATCCCTGCCAGCGGCTCGGTGGTTGTGACGGCGCAGTCTGCTTCTCCGCTCTCCTGGCGTGGATCTCAGGCTGTTGGCGGCTCATTGGGCGGCGTACGCGGGAATCTTGTCCGGATGTACAACGCTGACCTGTCAATCGATACCCTGCACTTCTCTCGGGAGTCAAGCGGATCCGCCGTGAACATCGATCCGATGACTCCGTTTTTCATCGACAAGGTTGACGCGGACGATGATTACCGGATTAACGTGATTTGGATTGGGCGGAACAACCTAAACGAGGTTGATCGTGTCATGTCGGATTACGCAAACATGATTGCAGAAATGCAGGCGAAGCGGAAAAAGTTTCTTGTCCTTGCTCCACCGAATGCGGCCGGCGAAGTGGTTGGCAATGCCAACTACGGGTATTGCATCCAAATTCGCGATCTGCTTCGCGAAAAATACCCAAACAACTTTATCGACATCCGCAGAAGGATTGTTGAATCTTACAATCCTGGGATCCCACAGGATGTTGTCGATAGAAACAACGATATTCCTCCGTCGTCGTTGCGGATTGATACTATCCACTACACGACGGCAGGAAACACTATCGTTGCGCAACAGGTGCTCAACGAAATCAACAACAGGGGGTGGTGAATGACTCAGATCCTACGCGCCGAGGGCGCAATTTGGCCCAATGCGCCGAAGATCCAGGTGGATGGAATTATCACTTCCGGGACGCAATACGTCATCGATTCCGTGCTGTCAAAGCAGCTCAACGGAAGCCCGCTCGTTTCCGGAGCGATGCCGAACGGAGCATCCATCGATACGATCCCTGGTCCTGCAATCCAGGCGGACTTCGTGGTGGCGAATGCCGACGGAGACGCGTCCGTTTCGAACAATGGTGTGAACGGATTTTCCATCGACAGCGCAGATTCCGGGGACGGCATTTTTTCCGGAAACTTCGGAGCGCAGTACGTCAACGGAAGGGACTTCGTGGCGTGCGTGTGGTTCCGGCAGAAGACCGGATACTCCGCCGCGAACTACCAGGCGATCTTCACAAATTCCACCGACTACAACGGCGGGACGTTCGACATCTCCACCTCCGGACTGATGCTTCGTGCCGCAATCCGTGGTGTCGGGGTGTATGACTTCCCCTCCGCAACCACGCTCGACGCGATCAACCAGATCGCGGTGGCTCGCCAGAACGACAAGTTCCTTGTGTTCAAGAACGGCGTCCTCGTCAAGACTGCGGACGCTCTTGGGCCTACGCTTGCGACGGCTGGCGTTCGCGACGGCATCTCGAAGGTCAACACGCAGAACACCGCAAGCCTGCTCAATCCGTTCAAGGGCGACGTATTCCGATTCTGGAAAGAGGATTTGACCATTTCCGGGTCTTCCGTGGCCGCGCAGGTTCGGAAGGATTGGGAAATGAACAAGGCGCGCTTCTCGTGAACGACCAACTTCAGACCTTCGCGCTTGGCTTCGGCCTTGCTACTGCGATCCTCGGTTTTTTGAGCAAGTGGGTTTTCGTCACGAAGGGCGACCTCGACGCGGCTTTGCGCCAGCACGAAGCGAAAGAGGCTGCTGCGCTCAAGGAAAGGCAAGGCGAGGAGCGCGTCTGGCGCGAGAAGCTGGACGACAAGCTCGACACGCTGATCCGCGACCTGGGGGATCTCCGGGTCGAGTTCGCCAAGGTCAAGTACAGCCGGAACGGCCAGGCGGCGAAGATCCCTCCTGCGGACTCGGGCTCCGAGTTCCCCTCGGTTGGGCGTCGCTGATGGTCGCCTCGCGTCGGATCGATGACCTGGACCCTGTGGTGCAACGTGCGGCTCGGCGGTGGCTGGCCGCGTGCGAGGCCGAGGGGCTCGACGTGCTGGTGACCTCGACGTTCCGGGACTTCGAGTCGCAGGCGGCGCTCTACGCCCAGGGCCGCACCGCTCCGGGCAGGATCGTCACGAATGCCGGGCCGGGGCAGTCGGAGCACAACTGGCGCCGCGCCCTCGACTTCGTTCCCCTCCGCGCCGGCAAGCCGGTGTGGGGCACCAAGGGCGCGGACCTCGAGCTGTGGCAGCGCATCGCATTCCTGGCGAAGGCCGCGGGGTTCGAGTGGGGCGGCGACTGGTCGAAGTTCCGCGACTTCCCGCATCTCCAAATCACCCGAGGCCGTCCCGCCTGGCGCGAGCTGTTGGCCTCCCATCCGCGAGGGCTCCCCGCATGATCAAGCGTCTCCATGTGCTGTGGCGGCACTACTCCTCCTGGCTGCTCTACGCGATCATCGCCTTGGGAAGTCTCCAGGAGTTCGCGGTCGGGCTGGCCGACTTCCTCCCACGCTGGGTGCTGGTGGTCCTGGCGTTCGCTGCCCTGGCCGCCAAGCTGGTCCCCCAGCCCGAACCTGGCGCGGCCGAGAGCGAGATCGAGCGGCGGAGGCGACTGTGACCTTCCGTGCTCACCTCGTGGCGCTCCTGCTGGCCACGGCGGGCCTAGTTGCCCTCGCCTGGCACCTCCGCCCCTCCGAGGCTCCAGCGCCTCCTCCCGGAGCCTCCCTGGCCTCCCTGCGTGACTCCCTCACCCATGCTCGCGTGCTGGACTCCGTGCGCCTCCATGCCTGGGCTGACTCGGTGGTGGCCCTGCGGGGGGACTCCCTCCGGGCGGCATTCGGGCGGCG
>JACCDR012532134.1_pt1 | contig 22945 bp, 32 predicted proteins | sample 7446431 | NCBI WGS metagenome assembly JACCDR01 (sample SAMN15323443, study PRJNA562643) | freshwater metagenome | isolation source: river surface water | place: USA:Blue River Watershed | collected 2017-08-17 | reverse complement strand
TCGGCCGCGGCCCGGCCGGTGCGCACGGTGCGCACGTGTGGTCCACGATCGGGCACGCCGGTCGGGTCTCGGCAATTAGCGGAACAGTCACACAGTCCGGTGCTCTGTCGGCCCGCAAGGGTGGGCGGGGCCGGGCAGCTGGTCAGACCTCGGTCACGGCCCGGGTTTCCGCCTCACGGTCGAACGCCTCGTCCGTCCGCGGATACACCGTGATCGCAGGCGCGGTGCGTTCCGTTCGCGCCGCGGGCGGCCGGGTTTCCGGGGCTCTGCGGTCCCTGGGGAACCTGGCCGCCGCCACCTCGCGTCAAGGGCGAAGCGTTCCGCTGCCGATCTCGATCTGGTCGAGGCGACCGACCGGCAGCCACGGCGGCCAGGGCGCGGCGATCCCCGGCCGTATCTCCCTGACGGGAATGATCGCCGCGCCCCTGGACCGTAGGGGATCGGTGGCCGGACGCGCTGCCCTTCGCGGGCGTTACACCGGCACACGCCAGCCACCCATGGAAATCGTTCACAGCGTCTACCGGATACCGCCGCCGATCGTGATCCCGGTCGTGCCGGCCACCGTGACGCGCACCAACCCGGTCACGCAGGTCGCCACCACACCGGCCTATAAGGCGCCCACACCCGTGGTCGCCCGACCGCAGGTCACCACCACCGTCACGCAGACAACACCGAAACGGGGGGTGGTCACCCGTGGCTAGCACCAATGTGGGGGACGCGGTCGCGCTGAAGTTCGAGGCGATCGCCGGGATCAGCGTCACTGCCGAGATCATCGAGCCCGACGGCACCATCGGCGCCCCGGTGCCGGTCACCGCCGACCCCGCCGAACCCGACACGTACCCGTTCACGTTCATCCCCGACGTCACCGGCGTGTGGCGGGTGCGGTTCAAGGGTTCGGGCGCCGCGGTGGCCACCGAGACCTACACCGTCACCGTCACCGACACCGCCTCCGGTCCGGCGCCGTTCGCCACGGCGGCGACGGTGGAGCTGGTGTGGCGGGACCTGGCCCCGGAGGAAGAGGCCCGCGCCGACACCCTGTGCCGGTACGCCTCGCAGATCATCCGCCAGGCCGTGCCCGACATCGACGCGCGGATCGCCGCCGGCCGCCTGTCGGCCGACGTGGCGTCGTTCGTGTGCGTGCAGATGGTGCTACGCGTCATGCGCAACCCCTCGGGTGTGGCCGCGGAAACCGTCGGCCCGTGGTCGGTGACCTACGGCTCGACCGGCACCCAGGCCACCGGGGCGCTGTACATCTCCGACGCCGAGCTGGCGTTGCTCACCGGAGTTCCGGCCGGCGCCCGACGCGGCTACGCCAAAGCCGTCTACAGCCGAAACGCGTTCTTGTGCTACCGGGGCCGCCGGCCGCGCGCCTGGGACGCCGAGGTATGAGCCAGCCGTCGTTTCCCTACGGCGAGGACGTGGCGATCTACCGGCGTGAGGTAATCGGCGTCGACCAGTACGGCAACGACGTGCGTGACTTCGTGTCGACCACCATTCCCGGGTGTGTGGTGTGGCCGCGCACCTCAACTGAATACGTCGACGCCCGCGACACGGTGATCACCGGAATCACGGTGTTGATCCCGCCGGCCATCGCCGTTCTACCCACTGATCAACTTCTGGTACGCGGGGAGTTGTACGACGTGAACGCGTTGCCGTTCGACTGGTCGCAGAACCCGTGGACCAATTCCCGCGCCGGCGTCCAAGTCGAGTTGCGGCAGGTGACCGGGTAGATGGGTACCTACATCGAGCGGTCCGGCGGCGTCACCGTCACGTTGCGCTCCTACGACTCGGGCATGAAGCGGATGCTCACGGACGAGATGTTCGCCCCGGCGCTGATGGCCCACGCGAACGCCTCGAAGGGCCGCGCGGAATTGGCCGCGAAGGCCTACCCGACTCGCTACTGGGGCAAGCACGGCTCGCAACGCCGGGTCACGAAGCCCGAAGGCAGTGGCATGGGCAAGCACTACGAGGACGCCTTCGAAACCGACATCGGTTACGGAGTCACGGCTGACGGCACCGCGCGTATCCGCGCCCGTCTGGTCAACACAAACCCATTCGCCCATTTCATCGAATACGGCAACGGCAACATTACGGCTCGCCGGTTCGTGCGGAAGGCGACAGGGATCTATCGGTTCGACGCACAGGGGGACAAGTGGCCGACAACAAGGTCGAGAAGGTAGAAGACACGATCGACGTGATCATCGCGTTCGACCCGGACGACCCGAAGCGCAACGAGACGAAGGAATCGCTTCCGGCGTCCGAGGCCTACAGCCTCATCCAGACCGGTCGGGCGCGACCGGCCGACGGTGAGAAGGCCGGCAAGAAGGCTGAGAAGCCGGCCACCCTGTCGTGACCAGTGCCCTGCCGTACGTGGATGTGGAACGACTCCTCGTGCAATGGCTGGGCTCGAATTTGAACTGCCGCGTACTGACCGACCTGCCAGCGAATCTGGCGCAGGTGGTTCCGCTGTTGCAGATACAGCGGATCGGCGGCGCGGACCTGCGACCGGGTCTGGACTTTTGTGACTTGGACGTGGACGCCTACGGACCCGATCGCGGGTCGGCCGTGGCGCTGGCTGAACGGGCGCGCCACGCGTTGCGTTTCCAGCTGCCCGGAACACAGATCGACGGTGCTGTCTTCACGTCGGTGCAGACCAGTGAGGCGCCGAATTTCCGGCCCTACGACAACACCACTCTGCGGCGGTTCGGTGCGACGTACCGGCTCGTGATCCACATCGTCGGCTGACGCCTTTCCCGTAGGAACCCGGCCCTTCCACACCCGTGGACAGGGCTCTTTGTGCTGCCCAGTGCAGAAAGGCAAAGCAAAAATGGCAAGCAATGCACAGTTGGCGCTGGTCGGCGCTTCCGGCGTCTGGTACACCGCGCCCCTGGGGACCACGGCCCCCACCGGGTTCGCGGCCCTGCCGGCGGCGTGGAAAGACCTCGGATACATCTCGCAGGACGGTATGACCGCCGCGGTCGACGAGGAGCGCCAGAGCTGGACTCCGTGGGGGGCGCTCTCGCCGATCCGCACGCAGGTCACCAGCTCCACCAAGACGTACGCCATCACCGCGTGGGAGACCAACGCCACGGTGCTGTCGCTCTACCACAAGGTGCCGGCGTCCGATCTGACCCCGGACGTCGACGGCGTCGTCTCGTTCGCCGAGAACGACAAGCCCAGCCCGGACCGCCGCGCGTTCTGCTTCGACGTCCTGGACGGGGCGAACAACCAGATCCGCATCTACATCCCGCTGGGTGAAGTCACCGAGCGCGGCGATGTGGTCTACAAGTCCGATGACCTGGTGGGCTACCCGCTGACCGTGTCGGCCTATCCCGGCACCGACGGCAAGAGCGTGTTCCGGACCATGAAGCTGGCGGCCTGGACGTGACGTTGAGCGCCCCCGAACGCAAGATCGAAGCACTCCAGTCGGAGATTCTGGCCGACGCCACATCCGGGCCGGTGCTGGTGGAACTGATTCCCGGCGAGGTGTCGGTGCGGGTTCTGCCGGCGCGGATGTGGCGGCTGAGCGGCTACTCGGCGATCAAGGACGGCGACTTTTTGAAGTGGGCGGAAAAGTGCCTGGCTTCGGTCGCCGACTACGAGGCGTTCGTCGAGGCCGATCCCACGTTCGAACAGATCAACCAGTTCTTCACGCGATTCGGTGAATCCACCGGTGAGGGTTCGGGCGAGGTGGGCAACGAGGGAAATTCGAACTCCTCCTCCAACTCACCGACACGCTCCAGGCGTACGCGGAAGAGCTAGAGGGGGATTTCGCCTTCTACTACCAGGGCGAGGACGCGGACCTGCGGAACTTGTGGGATGTGGAAACACGACTCACGTTCCGCAGGTTTCGCGTTCTTCTCGACCGGTTGCCCGAAGATTCGACCACACGCACCAAGATGCGCGACGCGTTCACCGACGAAGAACTTCTCGAAATGGCGAAGAACGGTCGGTCCGAACGCCGCGGGCATGGTCCGCTCTCGCGCCACGACCTGTTCCTGATCGACCTGATGGACCAGTTGAAGTGGGTCGAGTACGCGATCTACCGCAGCCAGGGCGGCAAGCCGAACAAGCCTGAACCGACGCCCCGGCCCGGTGTGGTGCAGAAGAAAAAGAAGCAGGGCGAGGTCAAGCCGCTTAACGAAGCGGGCCTCGTGCATTTGCAGGAACTTCGCGAGCGAGGCAGGGGGTAGCAGCCGTGGCCGGTGAAATCGTTGTCGGTGCAGTCGCCGTCGACATCGTCCCATCGGCCAAGAACTTCCTTGCCAAGCTCGCGAAGGAAATCGCCAAGGACATCGAGGTCACCGGTAAGGCCGCCGGCGAGGAGATCGAACAGGAGATCTCCAAGGGCGCCGAGAAGGGCATCAAAGACGGCCTCAAGAAAGGCAAGCAGGGCGCAGCCAAAGAAGGCGCCGAGGCCGGCGAGAAGTTCTCCGGTGGGTTCGCCGCCGCGGTCAAGGCCGGCATGCAGGCCGCGCAGGCCGCGATCGGCAGCATCACGGTCGACGCCGAGGTCGAGGTCCACACCTCCGAGGCGCGCGCCGAACTGATCGCGCTCAAAGAAGAAATCGCGGCGTTCCGCGACAAAGAGATCGACATCAATCTCAACGCCGCGCAGGTGCTGGCGCAAGCTGCCGCGATCAAGGCTGCGCTGGCGGAGCTGGCGGCCGACCGCAACATCGATTTCGCCGACCTGACCGAGATCCGCAACTCCGCGCGTGAGATCGACAAAGTCGTGGAGCGGATGCAGTCCGCGACCACCCAGACCGGCGCGTTCGCGTCGAAGGTCGACAATTATTTCAAGGGCCTGAACAAGTCCCTGACCGACATCGATTTCGACATCATCCCGAAGCTGGACAAGAACCAGTTTGGGCCCGGTATCGCGCAGCTGCGCGAACTGCGGGACGAGGTCGCCCGGTTCCGCCAGGACAACGCCAAGGGCCTCTTCACCGGCGACGAAGTCAAGACGCAGATCGAGTCGATCACCAACAACCTCGACCGGCTCAAGGACGTCAAGCTCCCGCCGCGGCTGCGGTTCGAGGTTGAGAAGATCCGCCAGTCCACCGACGCCATCGCCCGGGACCTGTTCGAACCCAAGCAGACCAAGACCGAGGTCGACGCGGACAAGGCGGCCAAGGCCAAGCAGGCCGCCGAGGAGAAAGCCGCCAAGGCTGCGCAGGTCGCCGCGGACCGGGCGGCGAAGGCGAAGGCCGCGGCTGACGAGAGGGCCGCGAAGGCCGCGCAGGTCGCCGAGGACAAGGCGGCGAAGGCGGCCGAGACCGAGGAAGAGCGCGCGATCCGGGCCGCGCTGCGCGCCACGCAGTTCAAGGTCGACGCCTACAACCGGGCCGCGAAAGCCAAGGAAACCGCCGAGGCGAAGGCCGCCGCTGCTGCCGAGCGCACCGCGAAGGCCGAGGAAGCAGCAGCCGCGCGGGTGGCCAAGGCGAAGGCCGCCGCCGACGAGAAAGCGGCGCGGGCGCGGACGGTGGCCGAGGCTGCCGCGGCGAAGGCGACGGAGAAGGCCCGAGCCGAGGCGATCAAGCAGATCCAGTCCACCGGGTTCGCTGGTGACATCCGCAAGGTCGCCGACCGGGCCGTGCAGAAGTTCACGATCCGCCCCGAGCTGGAGGGTGTGGACCGGGTCTACACCGAGGCCCACGCGATCGTGCGTGAGCTGGAAGACATTAAGGCCAACATCGGCATCACCATCAGCGACCGTGAAGCCATCATCCGCATGGCGGCACTCGACGCCCGGCTGAAGGTCCTGACCCGGGACCGGTCCATCCACATCGGTGTGGACCGCGATGTCCGCGGGGTGGGTTCGGTCCTCGGCACTCTCGACGAAGACTTTAAAGCGGTCTCCGCTGCCGCCACCGGTGCCGCCGAGTCCGCGAGTTCGTTCGGGTCGTCGCTGACGAAGTTCACGCCCGCCGCTGCTGCTGCCAACGCCGCGGTCGTCGGGTTGTTCCTGGCGCTGCCGGCGATCATCGCGGTCGTCAACACGGCCGTACTCGGCCTGATCGGGCTGATCACCACACTGGGCGCGGTCGCCGGTGTGGCGTTCCTCGGTATCGCTGTGGCCGTCGCCGCGTTCTCCAAGATCATCCCGGCGATCCAGGCCGCGGACAAGGTGGCCAAGAACGCCGGCAAGGACGCCGCCAAGTCCGCCGGTGACGCCGCGCGGGCCGCGCAGACCGCGTTCAACAACGCCGTCGCGCTGCGCAACGCCAACCGGTCGGTGGCCCAGGCGGAGAAGGCTGTGGCCAAGGCCCGCGCTGATGCCACGAAGTCGATCGCGAACGCCAACAAGTCCCTTGTGGGGGCACAGCGCAACCTGGTGCAGGCCAACGACCGGGAGAAGACCGCCCGCACCCGGCTGTCGAAGGCCTATGTAGACGCCAAGCAGGACTTGAAGGATCTCAACGACGAGATCAAGCGCAACCGCGCCGAGCAGGCCGCGCAGATCGTGTCGGTGCAGCGGGCCAGCCAGACCCTCGCGCAGCTGTCCAACGACCCCACATCGTCCGGTCTGGACATTGCCGAGGCGCAGGCGAAGCTGGGGCAGGAACGCGCGCAGCTGACGAAGTTGCAGAACGACCAGGCCAAGAACCTCACCCAGAAGAGCCAGTACGACAAGCTCGGGCTAGAGGCCAACCCCGGGGTCATCGCCGCGCAGGAACAGGTGAAATCCGCGGTCGAGTCCGTGCGCGACGCGCAGGATTCTGTGGCCACAGCGGCCGAGAACGCCGCCCAGGCGCAGATCGACGCGGCCGACCGGGTCAACGACGCCGAAGAGAGCCTCGCCCAGGCCCGCCAGTCGCGCGCCGACACCATCCGCAGCCAGCAGCTGGCGGCAGCGGTCGCCGCCGCCCCGGGTGGCGAGACCGGCAACGCCGATCAGACGGCGCTGGATCAGGCCATGGCGGAGCTGACCGAAAAGGGCAAGGCTTTCGTCCAGATCTATCAGACCAGCATTAAGCCGGTCATTGATGAACTGTTCGCAGCCGCGCAGGACTCCGGGATTCTCACCGGCGTGGTTGCGTTCTTCGAAGCGATGAAGCCGGCGCTTGATCCGCTGAAGAACCTGATCGGCACCGTCGGTTTTTCGTTCGGTCTGTTCCTCGACGAGATCGGCAAATTCCTCGGCTCGGCCGAGGGCATCCAGTTCATCAACTTCCTGACCGATCTGGTCAAGCAGCTGACCCCGGTGATGGCGTCGCTGGCCAAGTCCGGGCTGAAGATTTTCTTCCGGCTGTTCCAGGCGCTGGCCCCGGTGATCGAAAAGGTCGGCCCGAAGCTCGCGCAGATCTTCGCCGACCTGGCTGACAGGTTCGTGGCTTTCACCGAGACCGAAGACTTCCAGCGGATCATGGACGAGTTGATCCGGAACGCGCCGCTGCTGGTGGAGTTCGCGCTCAAGTTCGGTATTGCGCTGCTGCGGTTCATGGTCGGTATCGCGCCCTACACCGACACGATTCTGAATCTGCTACTCGGGCTGCTCGATTTCTTCAACTCGATCCCGATCTCCGAGATTCAGCGCATCGTGTCGGTGTTTGTGGTTGCCGGCCTCACGGTGTTCACCGTGATCAACGTGCTGAACATTCTGGCGGTCACGGTCGGTTACGTGATCGGGCTGATCATTGTGTGGGTCGCGCGGCTGCTGGAGAAGTGGACCGGCGGTTGGGACGGAATCAAAAAAGCGTTCAGTGACGCCTGGGATTTCATCAAGCGAATCTTCAAGGGCGCCGCCGAATCGTTCATGGTCCGCTGGGACAATCTGCGCGACAACGTCTCCGATATCTGGGATGGACTGTTCGGCGAAGACGGCGTTGTGCGTAAGGCGTTCACTGGTTTCGTCGATTGGCTGCGTCTGGCGCTCGACCGCGCCGGAAAGATTATCCGATTCGGACTCGCGGCGCCGGTTCTCGGCGCGATCTTCGTGCTGAACGACGTCATTTCCGCGCTGAATCTGGTCGGTAAGGTCTTCGACTTCAAGATCGACCCCATCGAGGCGCCCGAGCGGGTCAAGGAATGGGCCAAGAACCCGTTTGCCCGCGGCGGCATCGTCGGCTCGGGTGTGCAGCGCTCGATGCGCGACGAGGTTCCGGCGATGCTGCGCCGCGGTGAGGCCGTCGTGGTCCCGGAAGCGGTGCAGCAGCTGGGCGCCGGCACGATCCTGGACTGGAACCGTAAGGCGTTGCTGGGGCAGAAGATCCGGCACTTCGCCTACGGCGGCCTGGTCGACGAGATCGTGGCGTTCGAGCGTAAGTCCGGGGTGCCGTTCAAGGTCACCTCTGCCTACAAGGACCGCATCGGTTCGCGGGATTACCACGGGCAGGGAATGGCCGTGGACACGGCCGATTCGGCGCAGAACATGGTGCGCCTGGCGTCCTGGCTCTACGGCTACTCGCCGTACCTGCTGGAACTGATCCACTCGGGCGGGGCCGGCTACTTCGTCAAGCACGGTGCGCGCAAGGGTCGGGGCTTCTACGGCGCGGCGACCGTGGCTGATCACTACGACCACGTCCACACCGCGATGAACCGCGCCGGATTGAATGCGGTGCAGTCAGGGGTGAAGCCGGCCGACGGCCCGGATATCACCGGGGGCGGCAGCGACGGCGGAAGCCTGCTGACGTGGGCGCTGGACAAGGTGAAGTCCGCTATCGGCGGGCCGGTGCAGAAGTTCCTAGACAAGTTCGGGAAAACCCAGATCGGCCGGTGGCTGTCGAAGGGTCCGGAGAAACTGCTGGACAAGATCACCCCGTGGCTGCGGGAAAAGGCCGCGTCGCTCGGCGGTGACATCCTGTCCAGCACGGCCTCGGGTGTCGGCAATTTCTTCAAAAACCTGCTGGGGATCGGCGACGACGGGGAGAACAAGAACGGCGGCGTCCCGGCGCACTCGGTCGGTATCGCGGCCAATCCACAGACTGCTGCGGCGTACGCGAAGGCGATTCTGCCGCGGTTCGGGTTCGGCGGCAGCGATTACGCGAACCTGGTCAAGTTGTGGATCGGGGAATCGGGCTGGCGGTGGAACGCCCGTAACCCGTCTTCGGGTGCCTACGGCATTCCGCAGTCGCTGCCGGCGAGCAAGATGGCCGCGGCCGGCGGGGACTGGTCGACGAATGCCTTCACCCAGATCCTGTGGGGCCTCAACTACATCAAGGGCCGCTACGGCAACCCGACGGTGGCCTACCAGACGTGGCTCAAGCGGGTGCCGCACTGGTATGACACCGGCGGTTACCTGCCCCCGGGCCTGACGCTGGCCTACAACGGCACGGGCCGCAACGAAAGAGTCATGACCTACGAGCAGGAACAGGACATGATGCGTGAACGTATGGCGTTGGCCGGCGGCATGGACGTGAACGTGAAGGTCCACGACGGCGCTATTCCCGGCCTGGTCACCGTGGAGTTGGACAAGCAGTTCGGGGCGTTGGCCGATTCCTACGTCTACGGGACGGCGCGGTGAGTGTCACCGTCACGCCGATCACCGAGTCGGACTGGACGCCGCCGCGGGTGCGCCTGGACGTGACGGCCGACGCGGACGCGGCCGTGCGGATCGTGCGGATCGATCCGCGCAGCGCCACACCGGTGCGCGGCACCGACGAGCCCTACGCGCTGGTGGCCGGCCAGACGGTGACCCTCTACGACTACGAGGTGCCGTTCGGGATGCCGGTGCGCTATCTGGCGACCGACGCCGAGGGCAAGAGCACGGCCAGTACCAAGGTCACCGTGAACCCGGTGAACTTCTACCCCAACGACGTCGGGTTCACCACGACGCGCGGGGCCGTGTGGCTGCGGCATCTGACGATCCCGAAACTGTCGATGCCTGTCGATCTGTCCAACGCCGAGTCGCCGACGTTCAAGCAGGCCCGCTCGGTCGTCGACGTGCTGAATCGTCGTAGCCCCATCGTGGTGTCCGACGCCCGACGCAAGCGGTTGACGACCACACTGGACATCCGCACCTGGTCGTTGGAGGAGTCCGCGCAGCTGCGCGAGATGCTCAGCGACAACTCGGTGTTGCTGCTGGACGTGCCCGACGGCGAACGGTGGGGCATCACCCACTGGTACATCGCCGTCGGGGACGTCACCGAAGAGCGGCTCTGGCAGGAGTGGGCGCCCTTCGAGGGCCGGGTGTTTCACCTGCCGGTGGAGATGGTCGACCGGCCCACCGGCGGCACCGTCTACCCGGAGTGCTGCTACTGGTCCGAGCAGCGCAACAAGGCCACCTATTTCGACCTGAACGAAGCCCACCCCACGTATGCCCAGATGACGGTGTGCGCGGTGCCCGGCGGCGGCGGTGTGGTCACCGACCCCCGCACGTGGCAGCAGCTGGCCTACTACGCCGAGTCCGACAAAGCGGGCACCTACGGCACGACCAGCACGCAGACCACGCCCGGTGGCTGGAACGTCATCAACATGAACAACCGCAGCGACACCTACAACCATGTGGCGCTGCCGTTCCAGGCGGTGGCTTCGCCGGCGTTCGCGATGACGGCCGGCGCGAAGTACAAGATCGTCGGGTCGGCCGGCTACCTGCGGGCGGACACCGCCGGGTCGTTCGGGTTCGAGTACCGCGTCACCCCCGGTACGTCGGCGACCACGTCCAGCGGCACCGTCGTGGGGTACGGCTCCACCAAGACGTGCGGCGCCGGGGATCTGATCCGCAAGGACACCGACGCGGCCGACCCGGCGCACGACGCGCAGGGCTACTTCATGTTCGACGGGGCGATCAACGGCGCGGCGGTCATCTCGTACAACTACACCGGCACCGTCACGTCGATCTCCACCGCCACGGACTTCAACGCCCAGTCCGGTGCGCAGATCAACATCTTCGAGCGTGTGGACCAGACCACCACCACCACGACCGCGGCCACCGTGATCACGCTGCGCACGACGGTGAACCTGGTGGCCGGCGCGCAGTACCGGGTGCGCGGCTACCAGCTGATCCAGGCCAGCAACACGCCGATCACGGCGTATCTGCTGCTGATCCCCGGTGACGTGCAACCGGACCCCAACGTCAACGTCATCGACAACGTGCCCCCCGGCGGGCAGATCCTCTCGTCGGCCAACTCCACGATGGTGGTGGATCTGCTGGCCGAGCCGGACGGGGCGCCGTTCCCGGTGATGGTGGAGACCGACGGCGTGTACACGGTGGCGCTGCGGTTGGAGGGAGCCGCGGCGGAGCTGTTCAGCGACCGCACCGACGCGGACAATCCGCGCTACCTCCAGGTTCTGGAGTACCGCTGATGTTTCCGGTGTCCGACCGGTTCATCCGCGCACTGCGCGACTCCCACACGATGGTGTCCCGCGTTGATGCCTACTCGGGCAACGTGTTGCTCAAGCGCGACGTGCCGATCGTGTCCGGGTCGGTGTCGGTGTCGGCCGGCACCGGTGTGCACCGCAAGCTGACGGTCACCGTCGCTGATGAGTCGTTGTGGGAGATGCTCTCGCCCGTCGGGGTGGAGCTGCGGGTCTGGCGCGGCTTGCAGTACCCGGGCGGTGAGGAAGAGCTGGTGCCGCTCGGGGTGTTCAGCCTGGACTCCCAGTCGCGGGCGGTGCTCACCGGTGGCGGTATCAGCATCTCCGGTATCCCGGACCGGTGGGCGTTCATCCAGCGCGCGAGGTTCGAGACGCCGCGGGTGTCGGACTATCCGATGCGCAACACCGACCAGATCGTGACCCTCGTGCGCGAGGTGCTCAAGAACGTCGGCGTCGACAACGGCGGGGTCACCAACCGCAACCGGCTCTCGCAGGTCACCGTGCCGCCGCTGGTGTGGGGCCGCGACCGGGACAAGGCCATCGAGGATCTGGCGACCGCCGCGGGCATCGAGGTGTTCTTCGGTAACCACGGTGAACTGCGCTTGCGTGACATCCCGGTGCTGGGTTCGCCGCCGGTGTGGCGAGTACGCGCCGGCCGTAACGGGGTGATGATCGGCGGCACCGCCACCCGTGACCGCTCGCGGGTCTACAACGTAGTGGTCGTCGTGTCGAGTAAGACCGACGGCAACGCACCGTTCACGCCTGTCGTGGTCGAGGACACCGACCGCAACTCGCCCACGAACATCTACGGCACCTATGGGCGGGTGCCCTACTTCCTGACCTCGGCCACGATCGCTAACACCGAGGACGCCCGCGCGGCCGGCGCGGCGATGCTGGCCAAGACGAAGGTCCGCTACGTCGACATGACGGTCTCGGCGGTGGTCAACCCGGCGTTGGAAGCCGGCGATTCGATCTCCACCACCGACGAGCACGGCAACAGCCGGCTGTTCCAGCTGGACTCGTTCGACATTCCGCTGACCACCGACAACACCCAGTCGCTGACGTTCAAGTCGCTCGCGGCGGTGACCGGTGATTCCGGTGACGACGCACCGGTGGCTACCTCGCAGTTGCCGACCGAGGGGGTGTAGGTGGCCACCGGGCTCAAGCGTCTGGCCGCGGAACTGACCGGCGTCAACGCGCCGGGCAACCGACCGGAGTGCTGGTTCGAATCCGGGATCGTGCGCAGCTCCGTGCCCGGTTACATGGACTCCGCGATCGTCACGGTGATCTGGCGCGGTGTGGACGTGCCGGTCTCGTACCTGGACTCCTACAGCCCGACCGAGGGTGACGCGGTGCTGCTGATGATCCAGCCACCGAGCCCGCCGGTGCTGCTCGGCAAGATCAACGGACCAGGGGGGATTTGATGGGGGCGACGACTCGCTACCAGTGGCCGTACCCGGAGGAGAGCGACGTCCCGGACGTGCCGGCCGACGTGCAGGAGTTGGCGACCTCGGTAGAGGAGACCATCGGTACGCTCGACGACCGGCTCACCACACTGGACGGTATTTCGCAGGCGGTGTTCCAGTACACGGTGCTCACCAAGACCGACACCGCGACACCGCAGACGATCACCAACGCGTTGTGGACCCCGGTGGCGTTCGACTTCCCCCAGTGGAACAAGCCCGACTCGATGCCCGGCTACGTTGCCACCTCGCCCACACGGATCACCGCCTGGCAGGCCGGCACCTACCGCCTCTCGGGGTTTGCGGGGTTCGCGGTCAACGCCAACGGTTCGCGGGCGGTGGCGATCCGGGTCAACGGGTCCGGTACCCGCACCGCCTACCCGGCGATCCAGTCGGGGACACCGACCACCGACATGCCCTGGTACGGGTCGGTCAACGTCGAGTGCCGGGTCAACAAGTACGACTTCTTCGAGCTGGTGGTGCGCCAGTCCTCCGGGACCTCGATCAAGATGGACCCGGTTCTGCCGCGCCTATCGATGCAGCGCATCGCATGAGCGACTTCCCCGAGGAGATCGGGACCAAGGTCGCCGCGCTGGTCTACCACAACCGCTCTCGGTTGGCGGGCAGCGAGTACCCACCGTTCACCGAACAAGAAATCCGCGACGCCTACGCCGAGTTCCGCAAGGGCGTAGTGCTGCGCATCGCGATCCCCCCGGGATTGGAGCTGTGATGCCCACAGACGAACACGGCAGTGAGATTGACGAGGACTTCACCCCCGAGTCGCCGATTCTGCGCGGCGAGGCCCGTACCCCCGATCAGCCCATCGCCTACACCGACGACGACCCCACCGCCGCGATCCCCGGCGACGAGTTGCCGCACCGCTACCGGCGTGACCTGGGGATCGACAACGACGACCCGGACCCCGGCTACGACCCCAGTCAGGATGATCTGCTGTGAGCGGCCGGCTCAGTCAGTACCCGTTCGTCGCCCCGCACCCGAAGAACTTCGCGAAGGGCCGGCAGGGGTATCGGCCGGTGTGGTTCGTGGTGCACTGCACCGATACCGGCTACGCCGACAACTACCCGGCCAACCTGGGCCGGTACTGGCAGAACAACCCGGTGCAGGTGTCCACGCACTTCGCCGTCAGCGACACCCAGACCTACCAATACGTGGACCTGTTCGACACCGCCTACCAGGCGCGTAACCCCACCAACCTGCGCGGGGTCGGGGTGGAGATCGTCGGGCGCGCCGCCTGGTCACGCAACGAATGGCTCGCCCACAAGCGGATGCTGCGCCGTGCGGCGCAGCTGTGCGCCGAGGTGACGTTGGCGTGCGGGTTCAAGACCGACCCGGCGCTGCTGAGCGTGCAGGCGCTCAAGGCCCGCAACTCCGGGCTGACCTGTCACCGGGATGTCACCAACGCCTTTCAGGGCACCCACACCGACCCGGGCAGCAATTTCCCGTGGGACTACTTCCTGGTGGAGCTGCGCAACGCGCTGCGCCCGGTGAAGGACGAACAGCAACGCACCGCCGCGCCGGCGCCGGCGTCGGGCACAACCGAGGGGGATGCACTGGTGGCTGTCACGGAGAAGGACTTCGAAGAGCTGGTCAAGCGTGTGGGTCGGCTCAACAGCCAGTGCGACGGCATCGACGGTGTCGTGCGGGGCCCTTCCGGCACCAACCTGGAGGACAGGATCGCCGCCGTCAACGCGCGTCTGGACAAGATCGCCGCGGCTGTGGAGAAGCTGTCCGCGCCGAAGGGGTAGCTGTGCTCGAAGAACTGGTCAACCTCGCGCCCGGGGGCGGACTGGCCGGTTCGGTGATCGGCCTACTGGCCTGGTTCATGAAGAGCAGCCGCGAGGACCGCAAGGAATACCGCGAGGCGCTACGGGTGGCCCAAGAGGACTTCGACTCCCGGCTGAAAGAGGAACGCGGCCGGGTGCTGGAAATCGAGATGGGCGCGGAAAAGGAAGTCTCCGACCTGCGCCGGCGGCTTTCCGACAGCGAGACGGCGTTCATGAGCGAACACCAGCTGCGCCGGGAGGCCGAGCTGGAGAGCGAGGGCAACAAGATCCGGTTGGAGCACATGACGTTGCGCTACCGGATCGCCAAAGGCGACGACGTGCAGATCGGGGGGGTGTGATGAACGACTACCCGCCCGAGATCCACCCGCCTCCGCTGCCCCCGGAGCCGGCCACCCGCCGCATCCACCAGTACGGCATCATGATCGGCCTGGCGGTGCTGGTCATCGTGTTCACCATCTGGCTGGCCTACAGCTACCAGGTCAAGCAGGACCAGGCCCGCCAGTCCACCGCCGCTGCGCACAAGCTGTGCCGGCAGCTGACGAATGTGGGCCAACCCTGCGCCACCCTGCCGCCCAACAGCGGTGAGCAGGGGGTGTCGGGGGACGCAGCCATGCCCGCGCCCACCGCGTCGCTGGAAGGCAGCGCGGTGGCACCCAGCCGCAAACCGGGCGATCCGCTGCCCACCGATGAGGACGGCATACCGCAGGCCTTCCAGCCCGGTGACAACGCGCTGATCGTGTCGGTGCATGTCTCCGAGGGCCGGCTGATCCTCACCTTCGACGACGGCGCCCGCATCGACGCCGGCCCGGTCAACGAAGAGACCCTCGCCATCGTGCTCACCGCCCTGGCCACGATTTCGCCCAGTCCCTCGCCGAGCCCGGTGCTCAGTTCACCCCCGCCCGGCGCGGACGCGCCCGACCCGGCGCCGACCGGGGCTTCACCCACACCACAGGAGTCACCGACATGAGCAGCATCCGTGACGTCGAGAACGAACCGGACTACCAGAGCCCGCCGACGGAGAAGAAAGTGAAGGTCGCCACCGGTGCCGCCGGTGCGATCGTCGCGCTGATCGTGACGATCCTGTCCGTGGTCGAAGGTGACCAGCTGATCGAAGGCACCCCGGACTGGCTGCCGATTCTGTTCAGCGTCCTGATCGCGGCCGGAACCACGTTCACCGCCGGACGCTCAGCGCCGCACACGGCGCGCCCGGACCTGCCGATCAACCAACGGTAGCTACTGTCCGTCCCACGGTCTTAAGCGCTTCCCAGCTGCGAAGATACTGCAACCAGAACCGCCTCATCCCTGGGTTTCGACACCCCAGGGGTGGGGCGGTTTTGCTGTGTCCCGGGCCGGCTCGTGTGGGCGAAGGTCAGTAGGCGCGCAGACCCGAGAGCAGCAGGTGGCAGGTGCATTCGCACTCGTGGCGACAGTCGGTGCAGCCGCACTGGCGGGGGCACTGAACGTGCTGGCCGGCGTGACACTGCGCGGTCAGGTGTTCGCGGCCCAACATGTCGGCCAGCCCCCCGATGACGTCGGTGACGGCCGAGAGCGCCACCGCCAGGGACTGGTGCGCGGTCTTCAGACGCAGGGCCAGTTCCGCCTCATCCTTCACGACAGCGAGGCTACCGACGTGATCGGAGCTAACGGGCAGAACCGACACGCCGGGCGGGTGGCAGCGCACCGGGCCTTTACGCTGAAATCGGGTACGGTCCAGCCCCACCAACGCCCTGTACTCGTAAGGAGAAAACCCGTGGTAGCACCCGTGCCGCAGGAATGGATCGACACCCTCACCGATGCCATGGAACGCTTCGACGTCCACGCCCGCGAGCAGTGGCGACCGGTCATCGAAGAAGACCTACCGCTGGTCATCGGCGTGTGGATCGACGAGAACCGCTCCAACGCCACCGGCATCATGATGGACTGCCAATTCGACGCAGTGCCCATCCCCGTCTGGCAGGCCATGAACTCCGATCAGGTGTTGTTCGGCCTCGCCGACCTGGTAGGGCGGCTGCGCGGCGACGGAGACGAAACCTTGACCCCGGTCTGCGACGGTTACCTACTGGTCGGCTTCGGCCTCGTCGTCGCCGAGATCAACCGCAAGCAGCATCTGACCAGCAACACCTTCTACCTGCATGACCGGCTCGGTAATTTCCTCACCCGCCGATTCATGGGCGGCAACCAAGGTCAGCCGGTCGTGGAGCACGGCTACGTGAAACCCGGCCCGGACGTGGAGAGAGTCACCGCCGAAACGGACGCCCACCCGGCTTTCACCGACATGCACGCTGCGCTGTCCACACTTCTGCACGCCTGCCTGGCGCCGCCCGAGCAGTGCCGTGAAACGTTCGGGCCCAACGTGTACGCCGAGATCATCCACGCGGTGGACAATCTGATGGAGCTGCTCAACCCCGCCGCTCACCCCGGAAGCCTCAACTGATGCGCGCCTGGTCGGCGTCAATGCGCAAACGGTTCAACGAACGCGCCACCGTCTACCACAAGCGGTTCATGACTGACTGCGCGATACTGGCGTTCCTGTTGTTCACGATGGGCTGCCTGTGGTTTTCGGTCGGCCGGTGGATCTGCCTCGGGGCGCTGCTGATGTTCTTGCCGAAACTGTTCGTCGACGCCGAACGACTACTGGACATCGAACTGCTACGCGACCGGTTGGGAATGGAGCCCCCGGCCCGCGGCCGGCACGCCCGCCGGCACACCGGTGCCCACCCGCGGCCCGGCGCCCGCAACAAGGCCTAAGGTCCCGTCGTGCCCTCACCCCGTATGAGCTGGCATTTGTCCACTACGGGCTGACGAACCCCTGGGGCGTGTTCCACACTGTTCCGCAGTGTTGCAGACCGTTGCCCTCTGATTACTGCCCTATCCGTCCCCGCTCACCGACACCGGAGGTGTCCAGAACCAATGGCCAAGACCGCAACGGCGACCAAAGCCGAGGCCGACGTCACTGTCCAGGACGCGAAAGAAACCGGGCACATCCCTTACCGCCGGGAATACTTTCCCGTCACTCCCGCCATGGCAAAGAGTTTCCTCGACCAGACACACCCCGATCAACGCCATCACCGTGACGCCAAAGTCGACCAGTACGCCCAGGACATGTCGCAGGGTAACTGGCGCGAAGACACCGAAGACTCGATCCTGATCGACTGGAACGGCTACCTGATCGACGGACAGAATCGGCTGCGCGCCCTGGTCGATTCCCACAAGACGCTGAATATGTGGGTGGTGTGGGGTAAAGACCCGGCCATCATGGGTGTCAAAGACACCGGCGCCGCCCGCACCATCGCCGACAGTTTGCGCATCAGCGGACGCGGCAACGGCATGACCCAAGCCGAACTGCTCACCCTCGGCGCCATCGCCCGGCGCCAACTGCACTGGGAATCCGGCCGGCACTCCCAGGCCAGCATGAAAACCGTCGGACAGGCCACCCATTCCGACATCGCGCGGATACTGGACCTTCAACCCGACATCTACGGCGCGTCAAAAGTCGGTATCGACGCCAGCAAGAGCACCCGGCCGCCGCTAGTCACCGCCACCGCCTACGGATTCTTCTGGCTCAACGCCAACCGCATCGACTCCGATCTGGCCTACCAGTGGCAGACGTTCTGGCTGACCCCGGAAGAACTGCCTGGCGGTTCACCCATCGCCGTGGTCCGCGAACGATTCTTCCGCCACAAGATGGCGCAGAACTCCCGCGGCGGATTCGGTGACCAGCGCGCCCTGATCCTCACCACCGACGAACAACTGGCACTGCTGATCCGCGCGTGGACCTATTTCCTCGCCGGCCGAACCGCCAACCTCAACAAAATTCAGATGCCGCGGGGCAAGCTCAACAACGACAACTTCCCCGTGTTCGTGAGCAAAAAGGCAGCGCTGACCGCCGCGGAGAAGTACGACCGTGAGGTGGCCGCCCGCGGCACCAAGCGAGCCGGCGCCAACGGCGCGAAGACCGAAACCGACGACGGCAGCTTATTCAGCGACCTGGCCTAACCCCCGCCGCGACCAGGTACCTTACGGGTTCAGCGTCACTGTAAGGAGCACACCCACATGACCGTCGACACCAACGACGAGCACTACCTGACGATCCGTGTCACCCGGTCGTTCCGCGACAAGGTGGCCAAGATGATCGACCAGGTGTTCATCACCGGGAAGCGGTGCAGCCACAGCGAGAAGGGCCGCGAAGTCAAACCGCACCAGCTGGCCCTCATCGAAGCCGCGTGGGAAGTCGCCCAGCGTCACCCCGGCGAATTCACCCAGGCCATCATGCGACGCACCCACACCCGGGGCGGTCTCGGGATTCGTGCCGACCATTTGGCCGGCGGGCACCGCCCCCGGTGAAAGAGATCAACGTCCGCGACAAGCGTGTCCGGCTGCGAATGTATATCCGCAGTTGGTTGCTCTGTGCGCTCGTGTGGATCGGCTTCCTATGGCTGTCGGGCTACGGCATGGCCGGCGGCATCCTGCTGTTCCTCGCCTGGTCGGCTGTCGTGTTCGGAGTGTGGGAACACGGCGAGCGCCGACGGGATCGCGAGTACCGCGACGAAGGCCTAACCTAGGGCCCGGCGATCCACCGTCGCCACCACACGGCCCCTGTCCGTCCCCGTAAGTCGCCGGGGGGCGGGCAGGGGTCTTTTCGGCGTCATCAGTCCATTTAAGACGGCCAGTTCCCAACCTGATCCCAGATGTTCCCAAGCAAGCCTGGGATCTGCCCCTTCCCAACGAGGTCTGCGTTCCCAGAATCCTGGGATTCGCAGCGAGATGTGATCCGGGTCACTGAGACGAAATCCGGTGATATACGGACAAGCACGCGCTAAATTGCTTCGGTCGTACCTGTATTTACTCTGTCATAACGGATGTGTCGTCGATGAACGTCATCGTTGTGTTAACGCTCTGACGTGCAACTATGTGACCCGTTGGGAACACGAACTGGGAACAGGACGGGCGACATGGCGAGCACACCCGAGAAGCACGGGCGCTACTGGCGGACCAGGTGGCGTCACCACACGGATGGAACCCAGACATTCCGGCACGTCGACAAGCATCATGTTGAGCGCTTCCTGACGTGGCTGGACGGTCTCGAAGAGCGTGACGTTACCCAGGACGACCCGCGCATCGAAGCAGGCGCCTACCTGACGGCGGGCGCCGACGACGTCACTTTGACGACGCTCGCCCGCGCGCTGGTCGAACATCGCATGACGTCTATCAGCAGGCCCATCAAGGGCTCCAGCGTTAGCGGGTACGACGACCGCATCAAACGGTTCGGGCTGCTCGGCCAGGTGCCGTATGAGGAAATAACCGCGGACATGGTTCAGCGACACGTACACCAGATGCGGATAGAGCCGCGCACCAGCACCGGCCGGCCGTACGCAGCGAACACCATTCGTGAAACCGTTTCGCTCATGAAGCAGGTCGGGGCGTGGGCGCGAAAGACCGGCCGCGCCGATACGGACCCGTTCATCGATGTGGACCTGCCCAAAGGGCCACCCCCGAACCAGGGAAAGTTCCTCACGTTCGACATGTACCGACGAATCCGAGAGTTCGCAATCAGTGAGCAGTACGGCGACATGATGGACCTCATTGCCACTGCCACAGGAATGCGCATCGGCGAGGTGCTGGGGCTGCGGGCTGACGACCTGGGCGAAGATGCTGGCTACCACTACGTGCGTGTGGACGAAACTCTCACCGCGCGGACCGGCTATGGACCGCCGAAAAACGGTAAGCCGCGGCAGCTCGATATCGACCCGGACACCGCGGCGATGCTGCTTAAGTGGCGCGGGGACCGGCGCGGTTCGATGCCCATTTTCATGAACACAGCCGGCACCGGCCCCGTCACCTACAACTCATTCTCCAGCGCGTGGGATCGGATGGTCGTTCGGGCGCTCAAGGCGGGCGTTGAGTTTCCGGACGGCATACCGACCACTCACTGGCTGCGCCACACATACGCCGCGTGGTTCCTCTCCGCGCGGGACGAGGCTGGCGCGTACGTCGGAAACATCTACGACCTTCAGTACCGACTCGGCCACTCGTCCATCACCATCACGATCGACAAGTACGGCCACTTCGACCCAGCGGCCCGAGAGCGCGCCTATCGCGCCGCGGCCTCCGTTAGAAGATCCTTCGCCGCGGCGGCTACGCCCATCCGCCGCCTCCGTTCCATCGGTTAGGTCATCGCTTCCGCCGCCGCTTCGCCGGTGTGGCGGCGAGCACACCCCGCTCGAATGTCCGCAGGATTTCTTCAATGTGTTCTTCGGTGAAAAACACTCGCTTGTTGAAGTACTTCTTGTGGGGCACGCGGCCGGCGGCTACCCAACGCTGGAGAGTATCCGGCTTGATCCGTAGCCGTTCGGCCGCTTCCGCGTAGCTGAGCAGTGGTGTGGTCATGATCCGGATTTACGCCTCCGTCTCTTGCCTGCGCTTTCCGGCATGAGCGCCAGCGCGTTCACCCCCTTGCCTGCTCTGTCACCGCTAAGATCCACCCGCACGACACACCGAGGACACACCCCAGGGCCGTAAGGACACGTGAATGGCCGATACCCCACTGACCCCAGTTGACCCAATGGTCTACGCCCGGCAGCAGTTGTTGGCGCAGGCCGAGGACTTGTACTACGAGTCGACGATGGCCGCGGTCGAAGACTGGATCACCCGCAACGCCTACACGGGCATGAACGTCGGCGAGTTACGTGATGCGGTACGCAAAGGCGTGGAAGCCGCGACCGACCAGATGCAGGAGCGTTTCGCCCGGTGAGTGACGTCTATCCGCAGTCGGCGTGGGCCGAAGGTCGGCAGCCGTATCAGGGGAATCCGTTCGACCGGATGGACCGGCAGATCAAGTTGGCCACCGAGATGTGCGCGGACGTGCCTTTGCGGTTACCGACGCCGGCGGTAGCGCAGTTGGTCCATGTGGATCATTCGGTGCGCTGCTACTACACGCATCCGTTCGAGAAGTGGGCGTGTCAGGAGTTCACGTTCTTTCACGTGTTGTGTTTCCCGAGCCCCGACGACCCGGAGTTTCAGATCGTTCCCTCCTGCCCGGAGCATCTGTCGTTGGCGTTCGGGTTGGGGTTGGAGATCGTGGCGAAGATGCAGGAGAACAAGGCGGCGCAGAAGGGTGAGTGACGACGGGCTGTTTCCCGGGTTCGACGCGGTGCTGGTCGAGGCGCAGCAGATGCAGGACCCGGACCGGATCGTGGGCCGCACCCGGCTGGTGTGGAAACAGCGTCGGTCGGTGATCGTGTCAACGGTGTTACTGCCGTGGGCTTCCGACTACGCCGACGCCCCGCCGTTCGAAACGCTGGTGATCGGTCAGACCCATTTGTTGCCCAGGCCGATGGACACCCTGGGGTGGGACGACATCGGGGGCCGGTATTGGACGCTGAGCCTCGCGCAGGAAGGGCACCGGGCATGGTGCCGGATGGTCGCCGGCTGGCTCACCCACGCCGGTCGGCACACCGTGACATGGCAGGAGATGAGGAATTGGTAGTGGCGACCAAGCCCGTCGAGGTGCACCTGTGGCCCTACGACCACGCGTTCGTGAATTGGATGATGGAAGAGGGACGGGTGGTCGGGTGCCGGGTGCGCCAGGTCGGTGGGTTGTTCATCGAGATCCACAAGATGGCGTTCAATCTGCGGGTGGTGGTGACCGACCCGATGTGCTGGGTGGGTGGGCCGTGGTTTGCCTTCTGTGGTTACGGCTGGTGCTTCCCCCGAGAGCTGGGTTACCCGAAGGTGTCGTCGCTAGTGTGGGAGTGGGCCGACTTCGATCCGGCCGATCCGGGCCGCACCAACCCGCCGGGCCCGTGGATCAAGGCCATACATTCCCAGGTCTACCGGGAGCCCGGGATCGGGCAGCGGGGGCCGGTGTGAACGACGCCGAGGACATGTTTCCCGACCCGACCCGGCTGCAATTGCAGAACGAGGCGCTGCGGTTGACGGCCGAGGCGTGGCGCCGGACGTATGAGAGTCAGCGCCGCGCGAGCTACTGGCTGTCTATTCCCGGGCTGGTCTGCGGTGCGGGGGTGTTCACCCTCGACGCGCCGCCGTGGATGAGCGCGGCGGCCGGCGTCACGATCGCGGGGTCGGTGACGTCGCTGGTGCACGCGGCGGCCGGGTGGAAGCAGTCGCGCCACGAGGCCCGTACCGACGAGGCGTTGATGCAGTTGATGTTCGACCAGGACAAGCCCGAGAGCCCCGAGGACAAGAACAGGTGGTATCCGGAGTGAGGGAACTGCCGGCGACGTGTCGGACCAGTGAGGCGGTGCGGTTGTGGCGGGCGCGCGACACCGATCCGCAGATCTGCGAGTGGTTTAACCGGATGTTCGCCGACGACGACGTCCTGACCTCGCGGCACCCATCGGCCACGGCAATACCTCAATGGGCCCTGTGGTGGATCGCCGGGCCCATCGAGAAGCCCCG
>JACCDR011758975.1_pt1 | contig 22953 bp, 21 predicted proteins | sample 7446431 | NCBI WGS metagenome assembly JACCDR01 (sample SAMN15323443, study PRJNA562643) | freshwater metagenome | isolation source: river surface water | place: USA:Blue River Watershed | collected 2017-08-17 | reverse complement strand
TGCTGCTCATCGCGTGATTTAAGGGCAAAGTTAATTGATGAGGCCAAGAGAATCTTACACATCTGGCCGTTTTTGAGTATGACAACATCATCCCGTACATCACGGATTGGAACAAAGTCTTGTGTTGCGTTAGTGGTAGCCATAGTGATTTATTTTTTCTGCATCGCGTCGAGTTCTAAGCGGCGGGCCAAGGAGGCGATATCTTTTTTGGTGACAAGCGAATCTTCAAGCCGCGGATTGCGAATAGTGGACATTGGGTCGCCATATTCTTTGTACACTACTTCTTGCTTACGTCGCCAATGATACACCCGTGAGCGACTAAAAAATACCCATATCGCTTCAAGGAGGTGAGAAAACGGTCGGTTATTCACTGGATAAAACGCGAGTGCAAATGAGAGTGCCGCAATTGGTACACCAAATAAGATAAAGATAATGAGGGGTGTGGTCAAAAATAACACCACTGACATGAGTCCACCCCCGCCTACATAGAGAAATTGGCGCCAGGTGAGTGGACCAAAGATTTTATCTTCAATTTCAATGAATTGTGGTACCTCAAACTGCATACTTCCCTATTATACACGGTGGTGTCAAATGTCTCGTGTATAACACAACTTGTTAGATATCAGTACTCCAGCGTGGTCTATCAGGTGCGGGTGCGGCGGTAGTTGGTGGAGTAATGATGGGTACTGCTGGTGGGGTGTATGATGGGAGCGGTTCCAGTGGTACACGCGCAGTCATTGGTTCTGGAGTACTTGTTGGAGTACTGATAGTAGGTGCCGGGGTAGACGCTGGGGTTGGTGCTGTGTGTATGAATGACGGGAGTGGTGTGCTCGGTGTCTGAGCTACTGGTACCTCGACAGGTGTTGCTGGTATTGCTGGCACTGTAGGTTCAGGTGTTGTCGGTACAGGTACAACGTCTTCAAACGCTTCAGGATGCCGAACAACCTCCATGTCATGAGCGTAGGTATGAAGTGGCTGTGGCGCGGTAATCGCTGGTGCCTTAATTGGAATACGAGTTGACTGAATTGGGATAGATACCGCTTCACTATTAGCAAAGGTCATAGTACTGCTACTCTCCCCTGCGAGACTTTCTATAGCCCCATCTTCATCGGTGTCCTCTTCTACTGGTGGTTCCCAATTTGGGTCATTGAGGGGCGCTAAAAACGCCAAGACTTCTTGCCCGAGCTTTTCCGCGGTTGCGCTATCTAGTCCTAATTCCTGTTCAAGGAGTGGAATCGTGTCCTCCATTTTGTAGAAGCCAAGAATGATATCACCAACAGTTGTCGCAAGTATATTTTGTGCTTCTAAATTTTCTACAAAATATCTCTTAATTACACTGGTGAGGAAGTCTGTAGTATTTGATGATCCAAAGAAGTACTGTACTTTGTCAGTTGCATGGCGATAGATATCTAGTCTGGTTTCAGATGTGATTTCCATATATTATTAAAAACCTTTACCAAGTGGGTTTACTGTTAAATACTCTGACATCGGAGCATTAGGACCTTGCATAGTAGTTATATTTGTACGCACAGTCTTTCTGTCACCAGACTCTAAGTAATTCTCCCGAAGAATAATTTCAAGCACACGCTGATTAAGGAATTGAACTGCTCTTGGATCAACCAAAATGTCTTTTGGTAGACGTGCAATCTCATTATCCTTTTTACCTGCGAAGACTTCGAATGGTCTAATATTAAATCTATTTTTAAGCTGTGTGGTTCGACTTGACTCAAGTTCACTATACTCGGTTGGAGTAAGTTTGTTCTTTAGGTCATCCATTTTGCCTGCTGGAATGTACTCAGCATAAGGCTGGAGTTGTGAAAAACCATACGCAGCTAGATCATCTGCACTTGCCTTACTGATTCCCTTCTCAAGCGTACCCCCAACGGTTGTAAAGCGATCTTCAAGGCTCTGTACGCGCGTTGAGCGTAATTTTTCTTTTTCTTTAGAGGTAAACTCGTCCTCTTTTGACTCAAGGAGTTTATTTACTTGACTAGTAGAAAGTGCGCCTACGACACGCTTGAAACGCTCTGGATCTTTTGCGCTATCTCGGAGCGCATCGATGATTTGCGCTTGTTGAGCATTTTGCAGTGTTCTTTCCATTGCGATTTTCGATTCATTACTTGCGCCGCTTACTGTACCTGCCGCAATTGCATCAGAAATTTTTTGCTCACTCATCTTCCCTGTGGCACGTATCTTTCGTTCTTTATTCATCTTTTCAACATCTTCTCGGCCATAGCCACCAGCACCATAGTTTGCGCCCTTATCAAGCATTTTTCTAGTTGCTTCACCGCCAATAGCACCACGAATTACTTTTGCCCCAATGCCACGCGCTCCACCACGCTCGGCTGCTCTATCAAGCGCATCAATGCCACGTACTCCACCTGCAAGAGCTAGTCCAGCGGTATTTCGGTACAACATTCCTTGTGCTGAGCCACGAAGCTTGTCCCCTACTGATATCACTGTATCGGCCCCAACTGCTCCCATCTTTCTAGCTACCACCATTGAGGCAATTAAGAACACAATAGTCATGGCAAAGAATGGTATCGCCGAACCAGCACTACCAAGGCCAGATGCTTGTATGTTTTGCATGGTTTCACCATTACTGAGTCCTAAATCTGTCGCCGTACCAAGCACGTCAGCGAAGTACTTTGATACCCCATCATTGTAGTTATCAACTACCATGAAGGAGAGGTAGAGCATAAATAAGAATGCGGGCGCGAAGAAAGCTTGTCCGAGGAAGCCTGACCAGAATTTGCGCGTGTATGAACTAAGGCCCGGGAACACCCAGCCAAGGAACATAACTGGTGAAAATACCATATAGATATTCAATGCTACAAAGCGGATAGTGATAAGGATAGCCCCTGCTAAAAACACATATGCCAGCACAAGGAGGACAATCATCATCCCAAACAGGTAGACAAGGGTGCCGCCACCATAATCCGGGGTATATCTGAATATTTCACTAATACCGAGGAGTTTTGCTATACCAATAGAGATTGAGGCTGCTTCGGGTACGCCGCCCGCCCCTGTCTCTCCGGTTTGGAATAAATAAAATATCTGCGTAGCGGCTAGATTGGTAAAGTCTACGACAAGTTTTGTGATATAGAGGCTAAAATTTACCAGGAGTGCGGCAAGAATAAGGAGTGGAATCGTTCGCTTGGCTTGTGATTCGTTGGTGCCGAGGATAATCTGGAAACCAATATAGACGAGACCGAAAATAAACGTGAGATTAAAGATATCACGAACTGTCCCCCAGAGATTATCTATCGTAAAACCAAGGCCTGAGTCTCGGTATTTTTCACCAAAACCGACAATAAAATTATTAATCGCGTAGTCTAGAAATAGTCCGAGCTGTGCGACAAGCCACCCAAACCCAGCTACGACGAGATCAAAAAGCACTTGATACCAACTGGCGTCGGCGTAGTAGCCGACCTGCACCAGAGGTACTTCTTCAGTAGCTGATGCTGGTTCTGCAGCTTGACCAGCATCATCACCACCTCCGCCACCACCTGGGTTGCTTGGGGTGGCGGGAGCGGGTGAACCGCCACGTCCACCATTTTCAAAAGATGGTCCTGATGGAGGAACAATGATTGGTGTGCCACCTCCTGGCGTGATTATGGCACCACCTCCTGGTGTCGGAGTTACATTTTGTGCAAAAATAGTGCCCGTGTATGTAAAAAACACCGAAAACAAAAACAAGCATATGAGCATTAGTTTACTCACGCGTAAGAATAATGGCGATACGCCCTCCAACATATGAGTATCATACCACCCCTTTTCTATGAGTCGCTATGTAATTATTATAAAAGCTGGTGATTACGAACAAAAAGAGACCCATGTTAGGTCTCTTTGTGTGGTCTGGTGATGTTAGAGTTGCTGTCCTCCGTATGGGTAGATGACATTTTGCCATCTGACCCGATTCTCTTCAATTGTCATATCTGTTGAGAGGACACCACTACTACGGAGTTCGATAAAGTCGAGAACGACATCCTGACGCGCCGCATTAATTGCATTTGCGGTTGAGGTGGCGGTACGCGGTGTGGTGGTGCCGGTTGTTGAAGTGGCTACCGTACTTGAGGCACCATCGTAGCGCGCAATGAGGGCACTGAGGAGGCCGAGGTTGCTTGAGACTTGGGTACGCAGGGTCCTGGCCTCGCTGAGGAGTCTCGTTGTTTCGGCGTCATAAGTTGGGGTTGATGTCCCGGCAGTGCGTCTACCAGTACTTGAAGCGGCGACAATCGTTCGCTCAATGAGGTTAAAGAAAGCAAGTTCACGATCGTAGGCTTGTTGCATTTCTCGACGATATTGAGAGTAGTCAATTAATGCCCCACCTTCTTCTACCATTGCATCGAGGTATGATCCGCTTCCGCCGCCATAGCCACTTTCACTGAGACCAAGGAGTCCGGTGAGCCCTTGGACGGCCTGAAGGACAATTTGGTTGAGGAGGGCCCCGATAAGCTCGTTGATTTCATCGGCTTCAATGAGTGAACGAGGTCCGGTTGAGAGTTGGAAGGTAAGGGCCTCGCTAATAACCTGGCCAGGAGTGGTGATACGGCAGTCTTCACGCTCCGTGCCTTCGATCGCTTGGCAGATTTTTTTTGAGAGAAAGCCGTCACCCCAGCTTGCTATTTCAATTTCTTGCCCAGCTTCATTACGAAGACGGACATTAAGTTTTGCTTCCGCTTCTAGATATGCCCCGTAGGGTGTGTTGACCGGATTGCTCGTGACCTCCATCCAGTCACCCCAGTTATCCATAGTCCCCTGGAGGAAGTTTTCAACGTTACTAACAATACCGGTCAAAGTACACTGATTTTCGCTAGCTCCGCCAGGCATGCCGCTACGTGCGTCGGCATAACCGATATTAAGTGCTGCTTGCACATCAAGTTGGAACGGAGAACAGATAAATTCCCCAATACCACCGAGGCTGCGAATATACTCGCCTGCTACTTGATCAACACTATCAAGGAGGAGCTGATTAAAATCACCAATATAGGCCGGACTCCCCTGAAAGCCAGAGTTAATCCAGTTGATAAGACTGCGAGTGAGGTTACTCACCATCTGCTTTGCAATCGCCCAGGCGATACCGTCAAGGAGATTTTCCTTGATAAACATGTTTCCGGTAGCAATTGAGGTCAAGGTGTTCGCGCCAGCAGAGACAGATTCATTAATGGCTGAAATTTGAGCATTCTGTGCAACGCGCTGTTGTGTTGCCTCAGTTGCATTACCAGTCGGGCCACCGCCAGCCAGGACATGGTGATACGGAATCGCCACGGTAAATAGGCAGAGAACGAGGAGTCCGGCGATGACACGATGTGACCAAAATACTAGTGATTTCATATATTGTTACTAAACGCGGTAAAGATCATGGCGGGATCATCTTCACGGAATAAGGTGGCAAATGGTGCGGCGTTGCGATACATGCGGTTGAGCGCAATACCCAGAGCAGTAGCATCATCTTGGTAGCGTTTGATACGGAGAAGCGCCACAATCGGGTCATCAAATACGAGCTGGAAATCACTTAAGTTCCGATACATTGCATGGTAGGCGTTGATAAGGAGGACATGTTCGGCAACAAAGCGGTCAGGTACCGGGGTAGCAAGTGCGTCGTCGCGGAGTTTTTTGTACATTTCTGCGAGCGGTTCGAGCTTTTTAATTGCCTCAGCGTCGTTTGTCTGGACAGCTTGATACATAATTTCAAGCTCACCTTCACTTTTTACGTTGTGGTTTATCATGCTCTGTCCCATGGTGTTTCCGTATCGTCTAATTGAAACAGGGTCGGTCGAAATTACTGTGACGTCACTTGTAGTATAGAGGGTGTCTTGTGCGAGACCCTGAATTTTCCCTGCAGTTCTTATAGCAATATCCTCGTTTGATTGGGTGGGAATGTTATTTGCCTTTGATCTAATCAATGTCTCGAAGAGCTGGATACCCACTTGATCGGTCACTGTTGTAGGCATCGTAAAAGCAACAGAGCTTGTCCCTGCTGGGAGTTCGATTGGAGCTTGCATGACGAATTCTTCACGCCAGTCCTCTACCCCGTCACCGTTGCTGTCGGTAACTGTAATAAAATCACGCTCGGGAATGGTGGTCGGCATGGTCTTGGTGGTTACTGCTGCGGTAGTTGGGTATTGACTCCCGCCCCCACCGAAGTTTTTAATGACGAGCGCACCGAGAATAAGGGCGACACCAACCAAGCTCGCGCCAGCGATCCGTCGTTGTTCAATAGTCATGGGCTGCATACCTTAAAAGTATAGCAGTCTCGGAGCTTAATTTATGATGAAATGACTGCTCGTGTGTGCACTACCGTGTTTTAGTGAGGGCGCGGGCGAGCTCGAGCCAAGTAGTGAGTGGTAAGTCTTCACCGCGGACTGTTTCGTTGAGGTTAAGCTCTGCAAAAACGCTCGTCACCACGTTTTCATGATAATGCTGACGGAGGAGACCGCGGAGCTGTTTTCGTTTACTGCCGAGACCAACATGAAGCAGTGTGAAGAAGGTGTCGCGTTCAGTCTGGTCTTTGAGGTGCTTATGGGTAATATTTTTGACGAGTAGAATAGCCGAATCCACTTTTGGTGGAGGGTTAAAATGACCCTTGCTAATCGTTTTTACATATATTGGTTCACCATATACTCGTACCGACAACCCAAGGAGCGAAGATTTTTTATCACGGCAAATGCGATGTACTACTTCTTTTTGCATTAAAAATACTAGGTCAGTTGGCGGCTGCGGCAACTCGAGGATGGTTCGAAGGAGAAAACCGGATAAATAGTACGGAATATTAGCTATTACTTTATAGGATGACCAGTTGTTGGTGATTTCACTGAGGATAAACTCACGCATATCACCATGAATGAGGTGTAATTGACCCCTCTTGATTTCCTCGACAAAAGATTCGCTGAGTATCGTCAGTGCTCGCTCGTCTGTTTCAATTGCGGTTACTACCGCTCCCCGCTCGAGGAGGACCTTGGTGAGAGCGCCTGTCCCTGGACCAATTTCAATTACCGTATCGCCTGGCGTCACCTCTCCAGCGTCACACATAATATTTGGCACATAGTCACTCGTGAGAAAGTTCTGGCCGAGTGATTTTTTGTGCACAAAGTCACTTGTGTCAGGGGTGGTATTGTGTCCGTATGCCTTCATAGGTCAGTTGAGCATAGCGATAATCACCACTAAGCGCAAGCGCGACTAATCAAGAAATACTGTTGTTTCGTAGCCTGAACTCGTATTGCCCCAGCCACGCGGGTTACCAGATTCGACATACTCTTTACTGATATCATTAAGAAACGTTGATGGAACGTTAATGCGCTGGCTACCATAAATCATTCGCATGTGTGCATAGGTAAGATAGAGCTTTTTCTCGGCCCGAGTGAGTGCAACATAGAAGAGGCGTCGCTCTTCCTCGTGGTCAATCCCGGTGTCATCGAGTCGTTCATGCGGAAACAGTCCTTCCTCAAGGCCGCAAATAAACACATACGGAAACTCCAGTCCTTTGGCGGCATGGACGGTCATGAGGCGCACCGCATCTTGTTCGGTCTTGTCTTTCAGTTCGTCTTGGTCGCTCTGGAGTGCTGCTGTCTCGAGGAATGCTTCAACGCCCGCTTCAGTCCCGAGCTCGTCGTAGCGGGTGCCGAGGGTGACGAGTTCCCGAAGGTTTTCTAGTCGAGACAGATCTTCGTCGGTACCGAGCTTCTTCAGTTCAGCTTCCATTCCGGTACGCTTAATAATAAACTTGAGGGTTTCCGAGAGCGGTTTCGTCCGAGCCTCGGCCGCAATATCCATCATGATATCGTCAAATCGTTGGACTTTTTCCAATGTTGCGCCTTTTAACTCTGAACGTTTCCCTTCTATCACCTTGAGCATGGTTACTTTGCCAATGCCACGGGCTGGCTCATTTATAATCCGCGCAAGGTCGGCAGTGCTCCCAGGATTGAGGGCAAGTCTTAGATAGGCGAGCACATCCTTGATTTCTTTTCGTTCGTAGAACTTAGTACCGAGGAGTTGGTAACTGACACCGTAGTTCAAAAAGGCTTCCTCGAGCGAACGAGACTGGAAGTTGGTACGATAGAGGACGGCAATACTTGATGGTGCGATTCCGTCTGCCACTAAATGCTTGGCGGTTCGGGCGATATACTCTGCCTCCTCCCCACCATTCATGGCAGCGTAGAGGGTTATTTTCTCCCCATCATCATTACTGGTGAAGACATTTTTCTCGACTCGATTGCGGTTCTTCGCAATAACATCGTTGGCCGCAGCCACAATCGTTTTGGTTGAACGGTAATTTTCTTCGAGGAGAACAGTCTTAGCGTTTGGGAAGAAACGTTCAAATTGAAGGACATTCTTAATGTCAGCGCCACGCCAGGAATAAATGTTTTGGTCGATATCCCCCACCACACATATATTAGTGGTAGTGCCGGCAAGCAGGCGAGCAATCTCAAACTGCACCTTATTAGTGTCTTGGTACTCATCAATATGGACGTATTGGTAGCGCCTCGTGAGTGTTTCGCGCACGTGGGGATACTCGCGAAGGAGGTGGAGTGTCTTAACAAGAAGGTCATCAAAATCAAGCGCTTGTTCCTCGGTTAATATTGTCTCATAGTGGAGCCAGACATCAGCCGCTACGCGGTCAGGGTACGAGCTCGCGTTATTTTTAAACTCTTGCGGGGTTACTGCGTCACCTTTGGCGCGAGAAATCTTTCCAAGTAACTTTCGTGGCTCAAACTCCTTTGGATTATAATTGGCACGCTCAACTGCCATTTTCATTGCTCGCAGCGTATCGCTTCGGTCGTAAATGGTGAAATAGCGGCGCAAACCAAGGGTGTCGTGGTGTTCACGGAGGATCCGTACCCCGAGTGCGTGGAAGGTGGTGACGGTTGGGAGTGAATCAATGGCAGCGCGATCGCTTGGTGGATACTGGTGAATGAGCGATTCAACACGTTCGCGCATTTCTCCGGCCGCTTTGTTAGTAAACGTAACCGCAAGGATATTGTGGGGCGCTACTCCTTCGTGAATGAGATGGACAATACGGTGCGTAATGACGCGGGTTTTGCCTGAACCAGCGCCAGCGAGGACGAGGAGAGGGCCGGTAATCGTCACCACTGCTTCTCGTTGGGCAGGGTTTAGCTTCGCCAGGTATGGTCTATCGGTCATAGTGCGGATACTATACCATAGCCGTGATTTAAATTAGAAAATTATTATGATTTTTAGTCAATGGCAATTATACGTTGGTATCTCAGGCTCAAATGACCGATTTTGAGAAAACCCCACATTTATCTCCACGTCAATTGTGACTGCTCTCGTCTCTAGTAAAATGTTCATCACGTGCATCCCTTGCTTGGTGCCCTCTAATTACAGAGAAGTAATTAGTTCCGAAATTTTCCGTAGTGGTTGTCTGGCGGTGAGTCCATAAGCATTTACGTATTCAACGTTTTATTTACGAATCCGCGGCTGTCTCTGGCAAGCTAGCTCGCAGGATGACATATTCCTCTCCTTCGGCCCTTGGCCGTTTCGTTGAAGTGGTAGCCGGGCTTTTACTGGTGGTAGTGCCTTTGTCTGTACATGCAGGCGTACTTGACCTCTTTACCGCTGCAGACACTACCCCAATTGTCCCAGAGGTAATTGAAACAGATTTAGTGCTTGATACACCAGTCTTGGTGGCGGCGATGAATCCAGACCCAAGTAGCTCTCGTGGTGGAGCCGATCTGCTCATTCAGGATGGTGCCTTGGTCTCGGCTGGACCGCTTGGTAAAGATGAACTAGATGCTGGTAAGCAGCAGGGTGGTGAAATTAGTGTTTATACCGTACGTGAGGGCGATTCCCTCTCAATGATTGCTGAGATGTTTGATGTGACCACCAATACTATTCTGTGGGCAAACGATCTCCCGAATGCTAAGGCTATTAAACCGGGGCAAACACTGGTCATTCTTCCTGTGGCTGGTATTCGCCACGTGGTTAAATCTGGGGATACGATTGCTTCTATCGCAAAGAAGTACGAAGGTAATGCTGACGAGATACTTTCATATAATCAGCTTGAGGCTGGTGTTGATTTGTCAGTCGGCGCAACCGTGATTGTGCCAGGTGGTGCGCTCCATAGTGCGCCAGCGAAGGTAACTGCGTCAACAAAGGGTGGTAGTGGTACGAAGTCCTCTGGCGGCGGCGGTTTCTCTCATCCGGCTCCTGGTACCATTAAGACACAGGGTATTCATGGCTATAACGCAGTAGACTTTGCCGGTGCGGTTGGTACTGCTATTCGCGCTGCTGCTGGTGGCGAGGTGATTGTTTCAAAGTCGTCAGGTTGGAATGGTGGGTATGGTCAATACATTGTGGTCCGTCATCCAAATGGCAGTCAGACACTCTACGCTCACCTCTCGGCTAACAATGTTGGTGTCGGTGCGTATGTCGAGGCTGGTCAGGTGATTGGTGCGATGGGTAATACCGGTAAGTCGACCGGTCCGCATCTCCACTTTGAAGTTCGTGGTGCACGAAATCCATTCTAGTGAGAGAAGATAGTAAAAGCCTCGGAACAATTTGTTCCGAGGCTTTTACTAAAGAGGTACTCGATATTGTAAAGCTTCAAGGACGTGTGTGGTAGTAACCTGTTCTTCGTTTTCGATATCAGCAATTGTCCTAGCAACTTTAATGAGACGATGGTAGCTCCGCGGGGAGAGATTTAGTCGAGTGGCTGCCGTGCGGAGGAGTTCTTGTACTGATGGCTCAAGTATTATGGTGGTTTCGATATCGCGACTAGTCATTCGGGCGTTCGTGGTGATGCCGTATTGAGCGAGTCGCTCCTGTTGTGTCTGACGCGCTTTTGTTATCATAGTTCTCGCCACCTCCGTTTCTCCAGCTACTGTCTTCATATCAAGTGTCTCGTATGACACATGGGGTACTTCTATCCAAAGATCAATTCTATCAAGTATTGGACCAGAAACTTTGTCCTTGTAGGTTTCGCGCATGGCGCGCGCAAGGTCAGTGGTACCATCCTCGCTCCCTCGATACGGATTCATTGCTGCAACGAGGATGATATCAGCGGGGAATGTCATGGTACCCTGGACGCGTGAGATACTCACCACCCTGTCCTCGAGTGGTTGGCGAAGCGCATCAATGCTTCGCCGTTCAAACTCTGGAAACTCATCCATAAACCGTGTCCCACAGTTTTAAGTGTGGTCTATTTTGCCAACTGTTTCCTACTGTTTACACCGAATGTATAAATTACCTCGAAAAAATATTCGCTCCAGTCCCACGCCATGCCTTTTGAGGGACTGACTTTAATTCACTTGTTCCTCAATTTAGAACTATTCACTTGCTTTAGCTGACTCAATACTTAGTTGAGTGATATTGTCTATGATTTGGTAAGTGTCTAATTGGATATGAGTAATTTTATCGTTTTTGTATTTAAAGATACCCGTTACTACAACTGGTTTATCAATCAAATTACGGTAGTCGTTAAAATTAAATTCTCCCTTGATTGACATTGGTATACCTTTTTCGCCACCTTCGATATTAAAACCAAAATAATTATTGTTCTTATCATCAAGATTTGTCTTTCGTATAGTACCAACCTTGCTTTCAACAAATTCGCCTTCTTTGACTGGGTCTTTGTCAGTATTTTCATCAAAGTCATTAAGGTATGTCTGTATGACTTTTGCTTGCTGTTGCGTGTACACTGAATCAATATCTGTTGATTTAATGTTAAGTTCACCACCTAAAGTAGCGACAGGACTAATCAACTCAGAACAATAAGTTCGAAGCTGTGGGTTTGTTTTAAGAATATCCTCAATACCAGAATTCTCTTTGTCAGCAATCAAGACGTTCAGGGCCTTTTCATAGGTAGTGTTTAACATTGGCGCTACAACGTAGGCTAATATTGCGTAAGTCCAAGGGCTTTTGTAAACGACTTTTAGAGTTTCCTTTACTGAGCCAGACTCAATTTTTATATAAATCTGATATTCAGGTATATCAGAATCTACTAGTCCACGACTGACATATTCAGCCACACTTAGTCGGGTCAGTTTTTCGAGTGCTTCAAGTTGAGAAATCAGTGATTTGATGGGGATTCCGCTATTAAAAACTTCGCCTGAATATATCAATACGATTTCATCTTCTGTCACTAAATTTTTACCAAAAATGTCTTGTTCCACCTCGACAATATATGCCGATTTTCCAATATTGCAACTTTAGATGACAAAATAATATGATAGTCAAATACTCCAGCTTTCTTTCTATATATTAGAGGGACACCGTCCACAATAATTGTTTCTCAATTAAGTACGTCTTAACTGAGGAACAGATACTGCGAGACCTGTCACTCAGTAAGCGGAGATAGGTACTATTTTAGTAATCTGGAGGACAACTATTAGGAAAGTTGTCCCTCTATTTGTTTATTTTGACGTAGCATCAGTCTTTCCATTAACAATAAATACCGCTCTGTCATACAATTCATCGTAAGTTAGAATCTCAACATTCCGATTATTCCTACGAAATCGTTCAAAAGTATCTCGTCTCACATGGATGTCTTTACTTGCTGAGTCGATAGCCATTTCTTTTCGCTTGTTCCCAACAATGTAAATGGTCTTTGGGTCTACTGTACGAATACGTTCTTGACTCACAACCTCACCCTCCTTTATTAAATCTTTCCCCTTACTCTCTTTATCCCATGCTGATTTCTGAGCAAGACATTGACTAAAGCCCTCAATGAACTCAGGAGTAAACGACCATGTTCCCGCTCGCGCATTAGTTGTTTTAGATGGAGTGAAAATATGAGTGTTTGGTGTTTTCAGCTCAACCAGTACTGTGTAATCCGACAAGCCCATTAGGTCAACTTTTGGGTTGTCGCGATTGGCTGTATCTGGATTACCAACGGATACCTCATCAGTAAAATCTTCAATGAATCTAATGTCTAAGTTTAGACCGAGCAACCAGTCATTACTTTTTAGGTAATGGTGCCAAACCGCTTCTTCGCCCGTTCCTTTTATTTCTGCCGCGTGTAATTCACGATATTTTGCTACATAACCATCCTCGTGCAAAAGTTTATAAAAATCTCCGAGAGTTTCTTTACGTTTTGCTTGCAGAGCAGTACCTACGAGGTCATCCAGTTTTACACCAGAACGCTGGGCGTATCCTACAATTTCTTTGATTCGTTCTGCTTCTTCTAAATCCTGAAGATGAAGAACTACTTCATCCATTCCAACTACTTTATATTTTCCTTTGAATTCACCCAAATCAACCAATTCCTTGAAACTGGAGAGGAAGCCAATCATTTTCCAAAATTCATCTACACCCTCCTCTGAACCATCGAAAGCAATCCGAACCTTAGAAGGGTTTTGGGAATCTTTCTCCTCGCCAACTGATGGACGTATCTTGCTAAAGGTAAGTCGCGGTATGAATAATCCACTCTTACTAGAGGGATAAAAAGCTACTTCACAAATTGTCTGCGTATCTTTCTTGTTGCACAGAATAAAACCCCGGTAGTTGTCTTTACTGTCAGAAATATAACAATTACCAGATGAACTTTTTTTAATCTCGATTTCTGAAATGTCACGTGACGTCAAATCGAAGAGTTTGTATTCACCCCCGCCAATAAGTTTAGGGAGATTCGAAAATATACTCATAAAACGAGTATACTCTCACGGTTGTTGATTCTCAATTACCTTGCGATTCCGACCTTATTTTTAGGGCTATACATCCCTGGGTTACTAATTAGAATTTCTTTCCTGCGGTCATATTCACTTTTAATTCTTACATGCAGTACCAGTCGCATGTGCCTACCTTCCGTCATGCTGACGGGTGCAGTGGTTGGAACATTAGTGTTCAATGGGAATTTGAATGCTACCTCGGCATAGCCTTTTTTGTGATGCAGGGTAATTTTCTCGACAAACAAACGAAGAATGTATTGTTGTTCTTCATAGGTTACGTTGTGGAGTCTGGCTCGAAGTGCACCGTACAGTGATTGAATGATTTTATCTCGGTCTTTCTGTTCGTCTTGCTTCAATAGCATCTGTGATAGTTTTTGCTTCTGGATAGTCAAATCCTTTTCGTCTTTCCGTAACTGCTTCATACGATTGTTGTAGTCGTCCTTGTCCATCTGTGCTTCTAGGTACACCTCCTGAATTCGTTGCTTCTTTGTCTGGAGGGTATCGAACTGTTTCTCTAGCTGAGCCAGTTCCTTTTTCACTTTGACTACACTACTGGTTTTGAACGTATATTCTTCCAGTTGAGGTATGACGTTCTTGGGGTCGCTTAGAATTGCAACGAGTGTGTCCCAAATAGGAATCAATCGACTTTCGGCACATTGTCCCTCAGGGTTATTTTTATCGCAATCAGTAGGTTTCCTGTCTATGCCTGGAACGTACACATGATAGTACTTCCCTAGAGTCGGGGTAGTCTTATCTTTCTTAGGTATTTGATATCCGCTCTGCAACTTGCGTCCTGACACTCCTGAGTAAATGAGTCCAGCGAATAGGTATACACGCTTCTCATTTCGTTTCTGGAAAAGACGATTGTCCCGTAGTTGCTGAATTGATTTATCAAACAACTCTCCTGAAATAATTGATGGGACGTGAATCAATATGTGGTCAGATTCTGGTCGTTGTAGTTCCTTGTCCGTATGAGCATCGACATAACGACTATACGGTCGCTTGTACTTGTTGTAGTAGAACTGACCTGTATACACTTCGTTGACCAGAATGCGGTTGATAGTTCGTTTATACCATCGTCCACCAACTCGGTTTTTTCCCTTGGTAGTTTTATGCTTCGGTGTCGGTAGATTCTGTTCAATGGCTCGTTTGGTTATTTCACGCAAAGAGCATTTTTCATAAACTAACCATTCGTAGAATTTCTGAACAACCTCGGCTTCCTCTTGTTGAACAATGAGAGTCTGAGTATTTTCATCTACTCGATATCCGTAAGGTGGAACGCCTGTGACCCACTTTCCATCTTTAGCCGCACGTGTTTTACCTGCCATCATACGGTCACGAATGGTTTCCCGTTCATGTTCTGCGAACGAACCAAGAATCTGCAACATCAGCCTTCCGCTAGGTGTTTCTGTATCGAATGCTTCGGTAGATGACTGGAATCCAACACCATAGTCCATCAATCGTTGGAGTGCATTTAGCAACTTTCGCTGGTTGCGGAACAATCTGTCTAGTCGGTAGACAATCAGGAGTTCAAATTCCTTTTCCTTAGCAGCTTCAAACGCTGAGTGTAATGCTGGCCTGTCTTTTTCTTCCAGCGAGCCTGAGAAGCCCTCGTCACGATAGACATGTTCCTCGCTGAGAGAGTATCCTTGGCTGGCACAAAATTGACGCAATCTGTCTTCTTGCACTTTCAGTCCGTAGTGGTCACCTTTTGCTTGTTCGTCCGTAGAGACACGAAGGTAGATTGCTACGCGTTTTAGTTTTGATGTACTCAAGTCTTGCATGATTTTAGTTCGTTCTCGTGCTGACGTTCATGCTCTGCGAATATTGAAAGCGTCTGCAACATAAATCTCCCAAATGCTGTGTCGCTATCTACATTGCTGGTTAAGCAGTAGAGAGTAATATTTTGTTCCTTCGCATGATGCATGAAGTTAAGGAATTCTCGGGTAGTAAGACCAAGGTCTTTCACTGAGTAGAAAATTACGTGAGTGCAATGCTTATTCTTTAAGCAATACAGATCTTCTGTCCACCGCATATCCAGAGGGTCATAGCCTTCGTTAAGTGCATAGCTTTCGAAGGAAACACGCTTAGCTAGTTCAAAATTATTATTTTCGCAGTAATCAATACATGCTTGAACCTTCGAGAAGTGGCTTTTTGGGTCAAGGTGCTTCTGGTTCAGAATTAGTGCAATTTTAGTTTCCATATGTGTGTAATTTTAGAGGTGAGGATTCTATTTCCTTCGTCTTCACATCAATCAGTTCACGAACCAATTCCTCATGTGACAACGACTGGATTCGCTGAATCTCGTCTGCGATTAAGTAGTCTTTGATGTCATCAATGTGGTTCATATAACTGAGAAGGGATAGTTACTTATGCCGGAAATACGGCTTTAAATAACGGTTTCTCAGTTATATAGTTCCATATATTGACAACTGTGTAAACACGTTGTGATGTGAGACTGTTAACTTCTGGTTGTTACTTTCCAGAAAGAAACAGCTTGTTCCCTATATTGTATTTATCTATTAATTTAATATCTATTGTGTGTATCAATATGAATCCAGTTCGTTGTATTCATATTGATAATAGTTTGTTTCAATAAGAATATAGCTGTATTCATTTTTACAAGACGAAACCTCGTTCGCTCTCTTCCTCTTTGATTCGCTTGAGAGCAGACACAAGTCTTGGATACTTTTCATCTAAGTCAGAGGGTGATGTGATTACAGGTACAAATTTCTTGCTTTGTACCAGCGGTAACGCATTAATAACTGACTCGAGATGTTCCTCCCCATACGATTCAATTAAATTTTGAATCGCATTCTGCTCTTTCTTGCTGCGCATATACCTTTCGACTAAGTGACCAGCTACAGGTTCAAATAATCGAATCAGCCTTTCAATTCTGGGTGAGCATGATGAGTCTTGAGTAGTTTGTACAGTTTCTTCTCTAGTCACAAGATGGAAGACATGGGGTTTTCTATGATGTCGAATAGTTTTGATAAAACCTTTATCCTCCAGCGAGTTAACTGCCCGATGTACCTGTGAACGACTGAGACCAGTTCCGTTATTGAATCCCTTAATACCCGTTTCAATTTGAGAGTATGCAATCGTGTCTGACGGCTTTTTAAATCCAATCGTCTGTCTCAAGATAAAATCAAGCACCTTTTGTTCTGAGCCAGTGAGTAGATACCAGTACTTATCCATGTCTGATGGATACTTGAAGAACTTAGCATCCTTAGACAAATCAAACCCTGGGAAAGACATTTGTGTTGTCGACTTCATCGGGTTCTTATTGCTCACCAGTAATACCACCCATGCACTGAGGGATGTGATAGGTGACCTGATTAAGTTCAGGGATATAGCTCGCTACTCCGTACTTAGGAGGGAATGAACCCCAAGATTGCTTCTCAAATACTAGGAGAGCGACATTACCCTTGGCTCTATTTGCCCCTCGGAGTGTCTGCATCTTTTCAAAGTAGGCACAAACAGCCTCACGCATCCCTTCCTTTTCCATTGCCTCCTCGAGTTTTCCCTCTGTCAGGCAGATGCCAAAAGATGGTATATGTTTCCAATGCTCTGATGCGAGGTTAGGTGTGCTTACTTGGTTCATTTGTGTTGAGTTCTTCATAATCTAGTTGATTAACTTTATTAATATCAGTACGTAGGAATTTATCGAACAAGTGCGTTACCCTGATTTTGTAATCATCGGCCACCGCATCCTTTTCATATTGTTCGTTTGATTCATTCATACTGAATACTCGTTATGATGCATCCTAATGCAAGGACTACCGAGAAATTCCAGTTAGAATCAATACAAAAAATACCCTTAATTTAAAGGATATTTCTGTGCAACTTTTAGTTTTGTTGGCTACTCACAGGAGCCAATCGTCAGCCGTGCGGATGCTTGATTGGATTATTGAAAAACAAAGTATCAGTCCCTTTCTTCCATTCGAACATTTTGTGTCCATTGGGGATTTTCCCCTTGAGGTTCTCTTTAATGCTTTTGTTGATTGCGTTTTGCACATCTTTCCTTTCGATAGGTGCCTTGTGACCGAAACGGCCTCTCATAACCCGTGTAATTTTTTGTACCGACGTTTCTCCGTCGCCTTGTGCACTCAGATATATTGATACCAACATCTTGAAATAAACCGTGTCCTCGTCCATTTTTAGTACTCGACGGATTTTCCCGTGTAGAAATTTATTCTCTGCTTCATCAAAGAATAATATTCGTCCCTCATCGCCGACATCGACTGGATTGATTTTCTTCTGAAGAGTAATTATTGGCTTGATGCTTCTCACATGGAATAAGCTGTATTTTGGATATGTCACATAGTTGTCATCAGCGACGCTATCTCTATGACCAGAATCATCGTCACGATACACAGACTCAACTACTCCAGATTCTTTTAACCATTTAATAAATTGCAAACGATTATATTCATCATCGTCACTGCCTTGTTCGTGAACTAGGTAAGTAGTTATTGCCAAAGGGTCTAAAAATTGGATTTGATGAGACGGAACTGAGGAATGATTGTTCCAATAGGTAACAATTTCGTCTAGGTAACGCTTGATTTGAGAAGTAATTTGAAAACCTAGATGATTATTTACAGTCATGTATACCTCTATAGGTTGCCACTTCGCACCTTATTTGTAAATCATCAGAATTGCCTAGGATTTTTGGAGGTTCCTATATTACCTCGTATTTCCGACCCACAATTCAGCAGAGGACGTTTTCTGGACAATAAAACGTATCCTAGTTCTAACCATTTCGACATTCGAACGTCGAACAAGGTTATTTCGTATACCATTGGCTTTACGGCAGAGCCGTCAGTTTCGACTTAGTTTGTTGAAATTCTTTTTAAGAGAGTTCGTCCGACATCTTCAATAACTCCAACGACTAGTGCATTTCCCATGAAGAAAGCCCTTCTGGTATCAGGAACTCCTTCTATATTTGTGTGATTATCAGGAAACTGACATAACCTCTCCAGCTCAATTGGCATTAGTCTTCGCCATCTACCAGAAGATGTTTGTATAACATGCTTGAATCTAGACGGCGTCGAGCCGCCCTCGGCTGTGATAATTGTTCTCGAAGGTTCGTCTAGTCTATCGGGGAAAATCATTGCCCCCTCAGTATATTGATATGTAAAACCGTCCTTAGTCTTCCTAGGTTCATTCTTCGAACCCTTCAAATATTTCCAGTTCGCTAAATCTTCCTTTTTAACAAAGTATTCATCTGGAACAAGTTTTTCATCAACTAGACATTCTCCAAGCGTTATCTTTTTACCCTTGAAGTCAGGACTCGTTTTAGCAGTGTAGACTTTACCGTCTATCATCATGCCAGCATTATGAAAATGTATTTCCTGACCAAACATCTGCTTAAATTGCTCACTGAGTTTAACTGGGTCATCGCCAACGAAATATTCTTGATATTCTGTTACGTCTTTCCCAACTTTGAACGCTTGTGCAAAAAGGCCAGTTTTAGTAAGCCACTCTCTTGGATTTTTCGAATGAGACTTTAATTCTTTATCCAGTTTCGTACCTTTCTTATATGCCAATATGAAAGTCCTTCTCCTTCGTTGAGGTTTACCGTATTCGGCTGCGTTAATTACTCGCCACTCAACCGTATAGTTCTCTTTTGCAAGAGAAGAAAGCATGATAGCAAAATCTCGGCCACGTGAACTTGCTGGTGACCGCAGAAGCCTATCTACATTTTCTAAGAAGAGATACTTGGGAGGATTCTTCTTACCATTGATTATTCTGTATATTTCCCACCAGAGGACACCTTTTTTACCATGCAGTCCCTCTGCTTGGCTGAGAGTTCTAGCGACCGAGTAATCTTGGCATGGAAAACCACCGACGAGTAAGTCATGCTCAGGTATATCTTTTAGGTCAACTTTTGCGATATCTTCGTTACTGATTCCGTTCTCGCCAAAACGCTTTTTAAGCACTTCATAGGCATGCTGTTTCTTTGTCGACGGCTCCCACTGATTACTCCAGACAGTTTCAAAACCAATTCCGACTTTTTTCATTTCTTTCTTCGTTGCGCGGTCTAAACCGATACGAAATCCACCGACTCCAGCAAATAATTCCACCACTCTAATGTTGTTCTTGTTCATTATTCTTCAATTTTAACAAATACCACGCAAATGATCAACCATTGAAGATCTTGATTTTTCTGGCACTATATAGTGTAATGCGATTTATTACACATTCTTACCGTCATGGAGAAGCAATCCTACGCGAAAGCCAGTTTTTACCAATTTATAACGAAGTTACGTCAGTTATTTCAAATGTTACAGACGAGGATTTAAAAGCAAAGCACTTGAGTTTTAATGGTAGACAAATGAGTTTGTCTCGTGCAATTAACGATGTTTTGAAAGAGCGATTTATGGCTTTGGGATGGAGAGAAGAATCTCCAATTTTTCAAGATACAGAATACGAGGGTGAGCGATGGAGATTAGACTTTGCAAAGAATCCTATTTCTATCGAAGTTGCATTTAATCATGGTGAAGCAATTGCATGGAATTTGTTAAAACCTGTACTAGCCAGTGAACTAAACCATGTTCAAAAAGCAATTCAGACAGAAGTAGGTATCGTAATTACGGCAACTGAGAATTTAAAGCGAGCAGGTGCGTTCGATAGTGCTGTCGGTGAGTATGAAAAATTCCTAAGATACCTACCACCGCTAAGTTCTGTACTTACGGTGCCAATGCTGATTATTGGATTAGAAGCACCGGAAAGTTTCCGACTAGAGAAAACAAGAGAGGGTGAAGGCAGGAGTGCAATAATAGAAATCTAAGTCACTTTTTGAGGGACTCCTCTCATAAAGAGAACACCTTTGTGAGCGAGGGTTACTTCGCCTGGTCGTGGGTAGCTCCCACCACCCACAAGTGCTGTGTGCGAGGCGGTATGGTGTGGGCTTCGAAACGGAGGCTTCGTGGTGAGGACCTCACTCTCCTCGCCTGCAATTGAACGAATCATGCCAACCTCCAAGGCTTCTTCTCGGGTGAGTGGTGGGAGTATTCCTTGAAAAGCTCGTGCGAGCATTGTCTTGCCGGTGCCTGGTGGTCCGACCATAATGACATTGTGTCGACCGGCTGCAGCAATAATGAGTGCTCGCTTCGCACTCTCTTGGCCTTTTATATCTTCTAATTTAACCGCACTGTCGACCCAGGCGGTATCAAGTGCAGTGAGTGGTACTGGGCTCAGTAGTCGCTTGGTGCCCGTGGTGTGAATGTGCGCGATGACCGACGCTAAGTCAGGTGCTCCGTAAACACTAATGCCTTCAATTGAGGCTGCTTCACACGCATTAGCCATCGGGACAATCACTTCAGTAAACCCAGATGCGCGGGCGGTGTGGACGATATTCAGCACGCCTCGAACTGGCTTCAGGCTCCCATCGAGGCCAAGCTCACCAATAAAAATTCGTTTAGTGCCATCGATGGTAATTTCGTCAGTAGCAAGTAGATAAGAAATCGCTAATGGAAGGTCAAAAAGTGGACCTTCTTTTTTGAGATCAGCTGGAGACAGCGACATGACAATTTTATGATTCTGCGCACTGGGGGCTGGATAGCCGCTATGCTTCAGAGCACTACTCACCCGATCCCTCGCTTCTTCAATTGCCTTACCTGCAAGGCCGACAATGGAAAATGAATGAAGACCCCGAGTGGTGTCAGTTTCAATTGCAATGATATGTCCCCCGCGCACAGTTGGTTGAATGGTGGTAACGTGGGCAACTGGCATAGTAGAAGTTAATTAACGAGGGAGCGATGGTTCGAGTTCCCGGTGTGTGATGCAGGTGCGTGCAGCTGGATTAGCATCAAGTCGATTTGCTTCGATAGGTTCGTTGCAGACCTCACATGTGCCAAAGGTGCCAGCAGTCATTTTACTGAGGGCAAGACGAATGTTTCGGTAGCGTGCCTCAAGGAGTCCCAGGGTGGCTTCCCGCTCACTTGATGATTCAACATTGTCGGCAACCATATTATCATCAGCACTATTATATTCACTGTCGTCATTTCTCACTTCCCAATCATCAGTGGCTTCATGAAAAATGGCGATGGTAGCCAGCTCAGTTTGTAGTTGTGAGAGTTCTAACTTGAGTTGATTCTCGTAGTTGTGCATATATATAGTATACACCCACCTACTGTACGTAAGTCTCTGCAAGATTTAAAAATGCCGTTGCGCTACTCGTGATAATAACTGTTGTGCTGTTTGCAAAACCGTAAACAACACGTTCGACGTTATTTTCATCAGTGAGAACACGGATATCGCGGCTACCACTTTGGCTATCACGAAACCGAACCGCATCGGTGGAACTACCGACTACCACGGTACCAAACCACGGGGTGAGATCGCGATTGAGTGATGTCTCCCACGCAAAGAGATGGCCTCGAAGACTGGCTTCGTTATCGGTAGTGATGATGATGACGGGTTCATTACGATAAGTCCCAAGTATTGTACCGGTGACACTACTGAGTACATCAGGGGTAAATTTACGATTGATGAGCGTGAGGATTTCATCACTGCTGAGTGGTAGTCCGGTATCAAATGCGAGCGGTGTTACCACAAGGAAGCTGTCACCAGTCCCGGCTGCGTTTTGGATAGCATTGTATAAGGCGTTTTTATTTGGGGCCTCAAGTCGGGCTTCAACCTGAGAGTTTGTACTGAGTGCAGGTAAAGTGGTTGGTGGAGGTAAGGTGGTCACCGTCGGTGACACTCCCCTCTCTTGATTCATGACGAAGAGGACTGCACTACTGACAACCACGAGAGCGAGTGCACCTACTGCAACGTAGGGGGCTTTATTCCACGGGATGGTAACAGTTGGTTTTTTTGGAGCATCCACTACCGCTTGTTTCTGTAATTCTTCCTTGCGTGCGGTAACTGCTTGTTTTGTGGCGGCGAGTGTAGTTGGTATCTGTGGATTAATTGGAGTACGGAGTTCGGTAACTGGATTTACTGTTGGAATCTCACGTACAGGAGGCTCAATGATACTGGCCTCAGCTCGCTCTGGAATTGACGGTTTAATTTTTGGAAATGCGACCTGCGCCGTTGAGAGACTCATGGCACTTCGACCAGTTTTGACAGTTGCGTTTTGAGTTACCGTTTCAAGCTCAGCCTCAAGAGCCAGATTCGGTGTTTTACTTGTAGTTGTCGTGGTAGGGATGACTGGTGGAGTGTGTCGTTCTGTTTGGTCGGTAGTCTTTTCGGTATCCCAGGCCGTCATTGGTTTGGCTTGTGTACTTGGCACAATCGGTGTGTCAGTTTTGGCTTCCTCCTGGCGCTTAACCTTTTCTGCCTTGAGTCGAGCGACAATTTCGTGATGGTCAGTTGT
>JACCDR011828679.1_pt1 | contig 22955 bp, 18 predicted proteins | sample 7446431 | NCBI WGS metagenome assembly JACCDR01 (sample SAMN15323443, study PRJNA562643) | freshwater metagenome | isolation source: river surface water | place: USA:Blue River Watershed | collected 2017-08-17 | reverse complement strand
GGTTGTTGCCGTCCACACCGGCTGCGGTGTCGACGATGAACATCTTGCCGGCCGAGTACCAGATGCCTTCACCGCGCGACATGCGGGCGCAGCCTGCTGATAACGCGGCAAAGGTAGGCCCTGCGATCACGGCCAGGCTGACGCCCCCCGGCTGGCCGACCACGGTGCGCGGGCTGGCGTCGGGGTCGTTGATGTCCACCCACTCGACTTCGTATTCGTCGCCGATGCGCGGGTCCAGCAGCGCCAGGTCGTTGCTGCTGGTCAGGTTCATGGCCACGCTTTGCTGCACGATGCGCTTGATGCGCATGGCCTGCAGGCGCCCGCCGCGCTGCAAGCTGCCCAGCGTGCCCGAGGTGTCGGCGGGCACAAAGCGGAACATGGCGGACACGTTGCGCGCGTCTTCGGTTTCATAGACAAAGTTGGTGGCCGGGTCGACAGCCACCGCTTCGTGCACGAAGCGGCCCATGTCCACGATGGGCTGGGCGATGGACCTGGCAGGGTCGGCAGCGGTCTCGAACACATAACCGTGTTTTTTGCCGCCGATGGCGGAAAAGTCGAGCACGGTTTCTTCACAGGTCAGCCAGCTGCCCCAGGGTGTGGGGCCACCCGCGCAGTTGCCCAGCGTGCCGCCGATGGACGAACGGGCACCGGCCCAGCGCCCGTCACGAAACACCAGGTTGGTGGTGCCGCCGGCCTCGAACCCCTGAAAAGGCGTGGGGTTGGGTGCAGCCGGGTCGACCACGGTGCCGCTGGCGCCCACACGTGCTGTGACAGCCCCCGTGATGGTGACGATGCCGTCGATGAACCCGGTGGAGTAGTTGGCCGGCGCGATGATGGCGCTGGCGGCGTCGGGCGACAGGCCACGCTCGTGGTTGCGCACCACGATGGTCTCGGTGCTGCGGCCCAGCCGCCGCGTGCTGACGGCGGCCATGCCGTCGTGGTTGGACGGCGTGGGCCGGCCGTCGGACATGGGGTCGCCAGTCCAGCCGGTGCTGGCGTACACAAATCCGGCCGGCAGTTGCAGCAGCATCAACCCGGTGCTCAGGTCTGGTGCCGGCGCGATGGGGCCGTAAGGCGAAGGCGCCGAGGTGACCTGCTTGCCGCCGCTGGTGTTGGCCAGCGCGTTGCGGCTGTACAGGCTGCCCAGCGTGCCCACCAGGCCCGCTGCAGCCGCCACGCCGCTGCCTTGCAGCAGCCGCCGTCGTTCCTGGTCTTGCAGCACGGGGTCGGCAGGGGTTGGTGCAGGGTGCGTCATGGCGGGGGCTCCGGGGCGGTGGTTGTGACAAGCAACGAGTGTGCGGGGCCCAAATGAAGCTTTCGTGAAACGCGTGCACCCAGCGGGTTGCGGCCTGTACCAGCCCCACACTGATGGTGTCAATCAGGGTGCCGCCGACCGCGCCCGCAGCCGGCCCCGTGGGCCGCGCAACCTCAGGCGCTGTCTTCGACGCGGATGCGCCGCGCGGTGCTGCCTTCGGCGCTGTGCTGCCAGGCCGCGCGGTACGCGGCCTCGAGCTGGCGCGCAAAACCCGGCAGGTCAAACAGCGGCGGCAAGGCCGCGCCGGGCGCGCTGCCGGCAACATGCCCTGCTGCGGTCTCAAGTTGGGCACGCAGGCCCGCCCATGCGGCCCGGTCCTGTGCCAGTTCAACCGCAAGCGCTTCGTACTGTGCGGTGTCTGCGCACACCAGCTGGCCCAGGCCCGCCGCGCGGCACAGGCTGGCGCCCATGCGGCCCATGAAACCCTGGCCCGGCCGCGTCAGCACCGGCAGGCCCGCGCGCAAGGCGCCGGCCGCCGTGGCGCCGGCGTTGTAGGCAAAGGTGTCGAGGAACAGGTCGGCAGCACGGTAGCGGGCCAGGTACTCGGGCATCGGCGCCCGCTGCGCGTAGTGCAACCGCGCCGGGTCGATGCCGCACTGCGCGGCCTCGCGTGCCAGGTGGGCACGGGCCACAGCCGAGCCCTCGTCGTTGAGCCACAGCACGCTGTGGGGCACCCGGCCGAGGATGTGCATCCAGGCCTCAAAAACCCCGGCCTCAATCTTGTGCAGCCCGTTCATGCAGCAAAAGACGAAGGCCTCTTCGGGCAGCCCCAGCGCGGCGCGGCTGGGCGTGTCGCCAATAGTCACCGGCGAGGCCACCGCAAAACCGCGCGGCAGCAAGACCACCGTTTCGCTGTAGTGGTCGGTGGCCGACTCGGGAACCACGGTCTCATCGGCCAGCAGGTAGGGCAGGAAGTCGGCGCCCATGGTGTCCAGGTAACCCAGCCAGTGCATTTGCACCGGCGCCGGGCGCAGCGCGAAGATCGTCGTTTGCGACCAGGCGGTGTAGCCGGCCATGTCAACCAGCACGTCGATGCGGTCGTCGCGGATGCGCTGCGCTGTGGCTGGTGGTGTGCTGCGCGACACGTCCACGAAGTGGTCCACCCCGGCGCGCACCGAACGGGCGTAAGCGTCGTCCACGTTGATCAGCGCATAGGCGTAGACCTCGACGCGGCTGCGGTCGTGGTGGCGAAACAGGTCGTGGATCAGGCTGCCCACGGCATGCAGGCGAAAGTCGGCCGAGACATAACCGATGCGCAGCCGCTCGGGCGCGCCGCGCGCGGCAGCGGCAGGCTTGAAGCCGGGCGTGGCGGCCGCAGCGCGCGCGACACCACGCCCCAGGTGGCGCGCCACCGCCAGCCGCAGCGGGGCGGGCACGTCGACGACGTTCAGCGTCAGCGGTGGCAAGCCGCGCAGCGGCTCGTCACGCACCAGGGTCTCGATGCGGTTGATCAGCTGGGCGGTGTGCGCTGCTTCGTCACGCCAGTCGCACAGGTGGCGCCTCACCACGGCCAGGTGGCAGGCCGCCTCGGTGGCCAGCGCGGGGTCCAGCGCCATGGTGCGCTCAAAGCCCTGTGCAGCCTCTTCGTAGCGGTGCATGTCGAACAGCAGCATGGCCCGGTTGAAGTGGGCCACACCCAGGCCGGGGTCAAGCGCCAGCGCACGTTCGAAGCAGGTCAGCGCCGGCCCGACCTGGCCCAAGGCCTGCTGCAGCAAGCCCAGGTCGCTGTGGCTTGTGGCCTGTTCCGGGCGCAGCACCAGCGCCTGCGCCAGACAGGCCGCCGCCTCTTCCAAGCGCTGCTGCTGGCGCAGCAGGCGGCCCAGTTCAACGAGCAGCGTTGCGTCGTTGGGCACCACCTGCAGCCCGCGTCGCAGGCAGGCTTCGGCCGGGCCCGGCCCGGCGGTGCTGGCGAGCAGGCCCGCCAGGGCCAGCCATGCCGGCGCAAGGCCGGGCTGTGCGCGGGTCACCGCTTCCAGGTGTTCAAGCGCGGCGGCGGAGTTGCCACGTGCCTGCTCCAGCACGCCCAGGTTGATGCGTGCGTTGTGGTAAGCGGGTTCAAGCTCCAGTGCTTGCCGGTAGGCGGCGGCGGCCTCGTCCAGGTGACCCAGGGCCTTTAGCGCATTGCCATGGTTGTTGCGGTAGATCGCGGAATCGGGCCGCTGCCCAATGGCCACATTCAGCAGCTGCAGCGCACGCTCGGCGCGGCCGGCCGCAAGTTCGATCAGCCCCAGGCCGTTACAGGCCGGCGCATGGCGCGGCGCCTGCGCCAGGACCTGCTCGTGCAGCGCTCGGGCTTGCTCAAGCTGGCCTGCGCGCTGCAGCCGCAAGGCTGCGCGGGTCTGTTCGGCAAGGGTCTCGGGCGTCATGGCGGCGCGTAGCGTAGGTGGTTCGAGCCGCCCCGGCAAGCTTTGCCGCGCGGGCGCTGCTGCTGCCGCTGCGGCCGGCCGTGGACAACCGAGCGCGGACGCCCTGCCCCCGGTTCAGCGCCGGGGCCACAGCAGATAAGCCAGCAGGCCTATCGACCCAGCCGCCAACGTCAGCACGGCCCAGGGCCACCAAGCCCGCCCCTGGGCCCGGCAATCCCTGGCAACAAAGCCCATGCCGATGGCACAGGCGATCACGAGGTCGGCGGTGATCTGCATGGCGCCCAGGTTGGCCAAGCCCCCCTGCCAGATGCCCAGGTAACCCACTTGCACCAGCACCCACAGCGAAAAGGCACCAAAAACAACGGCAACAAGCCCGAGTAAAGGTTTCAACCAAGGCATGGAAACTCCATCAATGAAAGGAAGTGAAGGGAAGGGAAGGAACGGTGCACAGTGTTGGCGGTGTGGCGACACAGGGCAATAACCTCCGAGGTGATCGTTTTCATCACGCGGCGGGCCTATGCTTGTGCCATGCATCCGCTCACTGCCTTGCGCCGCCAACGGCGCGTCAGCCAACTGGAACTGGGCCTGCGGGCCGGTGTCTCGCAGCGCCACCTCAGCTGCATCGAAACCGGACGCGCCCGGCCCACGCGCAGCACGCTGATGGCGCTGCTGGACGCCCTGGAGGCGCCGCTTTCAGAACGCAACGCCGCGCTGCTGGCCGCCGGGCTGGCGCCGGCCTACAGCCAGCACGCGCTGGACGCACCGCAGCTGGGCCCCGCACGCGAGGCCCTGCAGCACATGCTGCATGCCCCCGGCAGCCCACCCACACTGGTGCTGGACGCCGAGTGGAACCTGGTCATGGCCAATGCCGGCGTGCAGCGGCTGCTGCACCTGCTGGACCTGCAGCTGCCCGCAGGCCCGGCCAACCTGCTGGACTGGCTGCTGGCGCGCGACGGCCTGCGCAGCCGGCTGCTGAACGAAGCCGAGGTGTGCGCCGAGGTGCTGCACCGCGCACAGCGCGAGGCGCTGCACGTGCCGGCCTTGGCAGCCCGCCTGCAAAGCCTGGCCCCCGGCCTGCCGGCCTGGCCGGCCCCGGTGGCGCAGACCCCGCTGCTGCTGACGCGGCTGCAGTCCCGCGTGGGCGAGCTGCGCCTGTTCTCGATGTTCAGCAGCTTTGGTGCACCGCTGGACGTGACACTGGCTTCGCTGCGCATTGAGCACCTGTTTGCGGCCGACGCGGCCACCACCGAGGCCCTGCGCAGCCCTTGATGCGCAGCCCTTGGTACATAGACCTTGATTCCCGGCCCTTGATACACAGCCCTTGATTCGAGACCAGCGCCGTGAAGCCTGTCAGCGATCGCCCGCCCGTGCCCGTGCCCGCACGGGCTTGCCCCCGCGGGCCCCGGGTTGCGCCAGGTCTGCAAACAACCCGTACAACTGCTGGGCTGCCGGCGGCAGGCTGCGCCCCGATCGCCTGATGAGCCCGATGCGCCGGGTCACCACCGGGCTGTCCAAGGGCACACTCACCAGCACCGCGTGGTCTTTGCCCGGCATGGCCAGTGCCGGCACGGCAGCCACACCCAGGCCGGCTTCCACCAGCCCCAGCATTGCGGTCACGTGCTGGGCTTCACACACGATCTGCGGCCTGTGCGGCAGGCCCGCCAAGGCCTGGTCGATGAGCAAGCGGTTGCCTGACGATTGCGTCATGGTGATGAAGTCATGGTCCGCCAGGTCTGACCACGCCACACGACGGCGCCGCGCCAGCGCGTGGTCGCGCCTGCAGGCCACCACAAAGCGTTCTTCGTGCAGCGCCAGAAACTCGATCTCCGGCTCTTGCGCGCCTATGAAGTTCAGGCCGAAGTCGGCCTCGTTGCGGGCCACCAGGCCCAGCACTTCATTGGCGCCGGCATCCAGCACCTTCACGCGCACTTTCGGGTAAGTCTGCTGAAACCGTTGCACAACCTGGCTGACGTAGTAGTAAACCGTTGAAGGCACACAGGCCACGGTGACTTCGCCCATGCGCGTGGCGGCCACGCCGCGGATGGCCAGCAGCGTGGCGTCCAGATCGTCCAGCAGCACCTGCACCTTGCGTGCGAAGTCCCGGCCCACCGCGGTGAGGCTGACACGCCGCGTGGTGCGTTCCAGCAGCTTGACGCCCAGCGCTTCTTCGAGCTTTTCAATGCGGCGGCTGAAAGCGGGTTGCGAGATGTGCACGGACTCGGCCCCGCGTCTGAAGTTGCCCAGTTCTGCAACTGCGCGGAAAGCCTGCAGGTCGTCAAGGTCAAACTGTCGCGTCATGGCGTTCAGGGTTCACCCGGTGTTTTGATGCTCAATGTGGATCAATCCATCATGATTGTGCAATTCACACGCAATGATGCAAGCCCCAAAATCCGGTTTGTTTCAACGCCGCCATGGGCCCGGCCGGCTTGCTGTGGGTGACCAGGTTACGACCGTCCCCGAGTGCGACTTCTTGAATTCTCAGACCCGCCCTGAAGGAGACAACACCATGAAGCAGATCATCGTGCCCCTGCTGGCCGCAGCAGCCCTGGTTGGCGCACCAGCGCTGGCCCAAACGGCTTTTCCCAGCAAGACCATCACCATCGTGGTGCCCACGGCGGCGGGGGGCGGCAACGACTCCATGGCACGTGCCGTGGGGCAAAAACTCAGTGCGCTGCTGGGGCAAACCGTGATCATCGACAACCGCGCGGGCGGCAACGGCGCCATCGCCAGCGAACACGTGGCGCGCGCCGTGCCCGACGGCCACACCCTGATGTGGGGCTTCACCGCCACCCACACCTTGAACCCGGCCTTGCAAAAGCTGCGTTACGACCCGGTGGCCGACTTCGAACCCATCAGCCTGACGGCCACTTCGCCCACCCTGATGGTGGCCACCACAGGGGTTGGGGTGAAGGATGTGAAAGACCTGGTGGCCCAACTCAAGGCGCAGCCCGACAAGTACACCTACGCATCGGCCGGCAGCGGTTCGGCGCCGCACTTTGCGGGCGAACTGTTCAAGCTGGCCACCGGCACGAACATGCTGCACGTGCCCTACAAGGGTTCGGCCCCGGCCATCAATGACACCATCGCAGGACATGCGCAGTTCATGTTCCCCAGCCTGCTGACAGGGGCGCCGCATGTGAAAACCGGCAAGCTTCGGGCCATGGCCATCGCAGGCCTCAAGCGTGTGCCCACCATGCCCGATGTGCCCACGCTGAAGGAACTGGGTATCGATGTGGATGTGTCCCAGTGGTATGGCCTTTTTGCACCGGCCAAGACCCCCAAGCCCATCATCGACAGGCTCAACCAAGCCGTCGTGCAGGTGCTGAACGACCCCGAGATCATCAAGCGCATTGAAGCCGACGGCGCCGACGTGCAGTCCAGCACACCCGAACAGTTGGGCACCCTGGTGAGAAGCGAGCTGTCCAAGTGGAGGGCCGTGGTCGCCAAGGCCAAGCTCAGCGCCGACTGACCCACCCCTTCCGCCGCTTACCACCCACCACCATGGACAGAGCCATGCACAAGAAACAAACCCTTGCCGCCACCACGCTGGTGCTGGCCGTGTCCTGTGTCCCCGCGGCGCAGGCACAAAGCAGTGTCACCATGAGCGGCATCGCCGACGTGGCGGCGCGTTCGGTCAGCAACACCCGGGTGGGGTCGGTCAAGTCGCTGGTCAGCGGCTCCAATTCCACCAGCCGCTGGGTGGTGCGGGGTGTGGAAGACCTGGGCGGCGGCCTGCGCGTCTCGTTCCACCTGGAGCACGGCATTGCGATGGACACCGGCCTGCCCACTGGCGGATTCTGGGACCGGCGCTCGACTGTCAGCCTGTCCAGCAGGGCTGCGGGTGAACTGCGTCTGGGCCGGGACTTTGTGCCCAGCTACTCGGCCTGGAGCCGGTACGACCCCTTTTCTTACGTCGGCGTTGCCGGCAGCAACAACCTGATCAGTGGCGCGCAGCAAGGCCCGATCCGCGCCCTGTTTGGCACCGGCGCCAACACCACGGTACGTTCCAGCAACGCCGTGCAGTGGCTGCTGCCCGCAGGGCTGGGTGGTGTGGAAGGCGGGGTGATGGTGGCAGCGGGTGAAGGCGTGCTGGAACGTGTCAGTGGGGCCCGCATCGGCTGGGCCGGTGGCCCGGCGTCGGTGCATGTGGCCCACACCACCAGCAAGAGCAACACACCCGGGTTGGCAACCTTCAAGGACACCACGGTTGGCGGCAGCTACCAACTGGGCGGCGTGCGCCTGAGTGCCGCCTGGCGTGAATTCAAACAAGCGCAAGCCCAGCAGACCAACCTGCTGGTGGGGCTGGTGGTGCCCTTGGGCAGCAACGAGATCAAGGCCTCTTACGGCAAAGCCGAGATGGACGGCCGTGTGGGCGCCGTCGCCATCGCTGCCAACGGGGCGGCGCAAATCGGGCTGGGCTTTGTGCACAATTTGTCCAAGCGCACGGCACTGTACGCACACTTTGCCCGCCTGGACAACGATGGGGCGGCCACTTACGCCATACCGGGGGGGCCGGCCGGGCTGCCCGGCGGGGCCCAGTCCCGGGGCTACGAAGTGGGCCTGCGCCACAGTTTCTGATCAGAACCCGGCAAGCTGCACACCGATGATGGACACGTTGAGTGAATGGGTCGGCCGCAGCCAGACCGCACAGGACACCCTGCACGCCACGCCGCTGGCGGCCCTGAGCGCGACGCTGGACCACCCCGCGCGGGACTGGCCCGCTGGCGCGGTGCTGCCGCCGCTGTGGCACTGGCTGTACTTCCTGCCCTTGCACGCGCGCAGCGAGATAGGCCCCGACGGCCACGCCCGGCGGGGCGGCTTTCTGCCCCCGGTGCCGCTGCCGCGGCGCATGTGGGCCGGTGGGCGCTTCGAGTTCCGCCGCCCGCTGCACGTGGGCGACAGGCTGGCCCGTACCAGCACCATCAACAGCGTGAAGCAAAAAGACGGGCGTACCGGTCCGCTGGTGTTTGTGACGGTGCGGCACGAGCTGCACACCCCGGGTGTGGCCGAGCCGGCGCTTGTTGAGTTTCACGACATCGTGTACCGGCCTGCACGACAGCCGGGTGACGTTGATCCGCCGCCGGTGTTAGCGCCTGCCAGTGCCCCGTGGCAGCAGCGCGTGGTGCCCGATGACGTCTTGCTCTTCCGCTACAGCGCGCTCACCTTCAATAGCCACCGCATCCATTACGACCGGCGTTATGTCACCGAAGTTGAAGGGTATCCGGGCCTGGTCGTGCACGGCCCGTTGATCGCCACCTTGCTGCTGGACTTGCTGCGAAGTCATGCGCCCGAAGCCGACGTGCTGGCCTTCCAGTTCAAGGCCGTGCGGCCCACTTTCGACCTGCACCCCTTCCAGGTCAACGGCTCCCGGCAGGGCAACCTTGTCAGGCTTTGGGCGCAAGACCATGAAGGCTGGCTGACCATGGACGCCAGCGCCACGCTGCGCTGAACAACCCGGACCCCGCACCATGCAACCCCTTCGTGGCCTGACCGTGGTCAGCCTGGAACACGCCATTGCCGCACCATTTGCCACGCGGCAGTTGGCCGACCTGGGCGCCCGCGTCATCAAGATCGAGCGCCCGGGCACGGGCGACTTCGCACGGGGTTACGACCAGCGGGTGCGGGGTCTGGCGTCGCACTTCGTCTGGACCAACCGCAGCAAAGAGAGCCTGACGCTGGACGTCAAGCACCCACGGGCGGCCGAGCTGTTGCGCCAGCTCATCGTCGAGCACGCCGACTGCGTGGTGCAGAACCTGGCACCTGGCGCCGCTGCGCGGCTGGGGCTGGGCTACGACACACTGAAGCAGCAGCGGCCTGACATCATTGTTTGCGACATCTCGGGCTACGGCGATGACGCAGCGGCCCCGGGCCCCTACCGGGACAAAAAGGCCTACGACTTGCTGATTCAAAGCGAAAGCGGCTTTCTCAGCATCACCGGCACACCTGAAGCGCCCAGCAAGGCCGGCCTGTCCATCGCCGACATCGCAGCCGGCATGTATGCCTACAGCAACATCTTGGCTGCGCTGCTGCAGCGCCGTATCGACGGCATGGGCCGGCGCATCGACATCAGCATGCTCGAGGCCATGGGCGAATGGATGGGCTACCCCCAGTACTACGCGTACGACGGCGCGGCGCCACCGCCACGCGCGGGCGCCGCACATGCCACGATCTACCCCTACGGCCCCTTCCCTTGCGGCGACGGCAAAACCGTGATGCTGGGGCTGCAGAACGAGCGCGAATGGCTGCAGTTCTGCACCCAGGTGCTGCAACAGCCCGACTTGGCCAACGACGCCCGGTTTGCAGGCAACGCGCGCCGCACCGCAGCGCGCGATGTGCTGCGCGACATCATTGAACGCTGCTTTTCCCAGCTGACCGCAGCGCAGGTGACCGAGCGCCTGGAAGCGGCACACATTGCCAATGCCGAGTTGCGCGACATGGCCGGCTTCTGGCAACACCCCCAGTTGGCAGCACGCCAGCGCTGGCGCAGCGTGGACACCCCCGCCGGGCCGGTGCCAGCCTTGCTGCCACCCGGCTCGTGGAGCGATGGCGACCCCCAACTGGCCGCCGTGCCGGCCTTGGGCCAGCACACCGATCACATCCTGGCCGAGTTGGGCGTGTCGGCACAGGAATGCGCCGCGCTGCGGGCCGAGGGCGCCATCTGACATGCTGCCGCGCAGTTATCTTTTTGTGCCCGCAGACCGCCCTGACCGCCTGGCCAAGGCACTGGCCAGCGCCGCCGACGCCGTGGTGGTGGACCTGGAAGATGCCGTGGCCGAAGACGCCAAGTCACGCGCCCGCGACGCGCTGGCCGGCGTGCTGCGCACCCTGGCCGAAGGCGACCGCAAGCGCCTGGTGGTGCGCATCAACGCGGCGGCCAGCCCGCACTTTGACGGCGATGTGGCGCTGCTGCAGCAGGGTGGCGCTGCAGCCGTCATGCTGCCCAAGGCCGAAGACCCCGGCACCTTGCTGCAGCTGCGGCAACATGGCCCCGGCCTGACCCTGCTGCCGCTGGTGGAAAGCGCGGTGGGCATGCAAGGCGCAGCAGCGCTGGCTGCGGTGCCGGGCGTGCAGCGCCTGGTGTTCGGCACCCTGGACTACGCGCTGGACCTGGACCTGGGCCCCGGGCCGCAGGCCCTGGACGCGGGCCATGCCCAACTGGCGCTGGTGTCGCGTGCGGCCGGCATTGCCGCGCCCGTGGCAGGGGTGACGCCCGCATTCGACGACCCGGCCGCCCTGCTGGCCGACTGGGCACAGGCGCGCAGCCACGGCTTTGCGGCCAAGCTGTGCATACACCCGCAACAGCTTGGGCCCTTGCACGCGGCCATGGCACCCACCGAGGCCGAGCTGAACTGGGCGCGGCAGGTATTGCAAGCGGCATCGGGCGCGGGTGCCGTGCAAGTGAACGGCCGCATGGTGGACAAGCCGGTGGTCCAACGCGCTCAACGTCTTCTTCAACGTGCCGCCCCATGACGCGGCGACACCCCGTCAACCCACCCTGAAAAGACCAACACCATGGCCGCCAGCATCATCGACTCTTCCATCTTCCAGGGCATCTTCAGCACCGACGCCATGCGCGAGGTGTGGAGCGACGAAAACCGCACCCGCAAATACATCGACGTCGAAAAGGCGCTGGCCAAGGTGCAGGCCCGCCTGGGGCTGATTCCGCAAGAGGCGGCCGACGAGATCATCAGCCACTGCAGGCTGGAGCAGATCGACATGGCGCGGCTGCGCCAGCAAACCGAGCGCATCGGCTACCCCATCCTGGGCGTGGTGACGCAGATCAACCAACTGTGCCGGGACAAGCTGGGCGAGTATGTGCACTGGGGGGCGACCACGCAGGACATCACCGACACCGCGACGGTGTTGCAGATCCGCGAGGCCTTGGTGCTGGTCGACGACGAGCTGGCCGCCATTGCACAAGCGCTGGCACGGCTGGCGCGCGAACACCGCCTGACACCGGTCATTGGGCGCAGCAACCTGCAGCAGGCCATACCGGTGACCTTCGGCTACAAGATGGCCGGCATCCTGAGCGCCGTGCTGCGCCACCGTGAGCGCATCACCCAGCTGCGCCAACGGGTGCTGGTGGGCGAATTTGCCGGCGCGGCCGGCACGCTGGCGTCTTTGCAAACGGGCGCCATGGAAACGCAGGCGGGCCTGTGTGCCGAACTGGGCCTGGGCCAGCCGGTGATCGCCTGGCACACCATCCGCGACAACATCGCCGAAGTGGGCGCCGTGTTGGGCCTGATCGGCGGCACCCTGGGCAAGATCAGCATGGATGTGAAGCTGATGATGCAGACCGAAGTGGGTGAGGTCTTCGAGCCCTTCCACCACGGACGGGGCAGCAGCAGCACCATGCCGCAAAAGCGCAACCCCATCAGCAGTTGCTACATCCACGCCGCCATCAGCGTCGTGCGCCAGCACGCCGCCGCGCTGATGGACGCGATGGTGGCCGACCATGAACGCAGCACCGGGCCCTGGGAGATCGAGTGGATTTCGCTGCCCGAGAGCTTCTGCCTGCTGGCCGGCGCCCTGAACCAGACGCGCGCGGTACTGGAAGGCCTGGAAGTGGATGCCCAGGCCATGCGCCGCAACATCGACCTGACCCACGGCCTGGTGATGAGCGAGGCCGTGATGATGGGCCTGGGGCCCTACATCGGGCGTGAGTACGCGCACGATCTGGTCTACGACATCTGCCGTCAGGCCGTGCAACAACGGCGCCCGCTGCTGGACCTGTTGTGCGACAACGCAGAGATCATGAAACATGTAGACCGTGCACAACTTGCCGCGATGTGCGACCCCGCCAATTACCTGGGCCAAAGCGGTCTGATGGTCGACCGCGTGCTGGCGCAAATGCCCCGCTGAAGCAGCCCAGCTGCACACGGGCGACAGCTGTGGTCGCCGCGTACCTTGAAACAGCCCATCACGCCCCACTGGCTTGAGCGAGCAAGGTGGTGATCGATCCACGAAGACTGGGGGTCGCCCGGCGGTTGCGTTCCAGCGCGGTGATTCCCCGTTGGCAGCCACCACCCCCGGCTCGAGGGGGGTGTCACCGAACCGTCACATGCGCTGCATAGAGTGAATTTTTCACATCTCAAGAAGCGCCAACCACCATGAACAAGCCGTCTCACACCGCCTCGGTACTGGCCCTGGCGGCCTTTGTCGGCGCCTGGTCGCCTGCCCTGGCCCAGCCCCAGCCTGCGGTGACCGTAGGCCCCACCACCTATCAGGTGCAAGGCCTGGTGGGTGTTGGTCGCATGCCATCCAACCTGCGCGACAGCCTGGGCGAGACCTTTGGTTCCATCTCGGGCCTGTGGACCGATGCCGCCTGGTGGACCCGCAACGGCAACACCTACAGTGGCAGCTTCCTGGCGGCGCCCGACCGGGGCTACAACGTGGCCGGCACCACCGACTATGCACCCCGGCTGAACGAGATTGCCGTCAGCTTCACACCGGCAGCGCTGGGTGTTTCGGGCCTGGGCCAGAACCAGATCGGCCTGACCTTGAGCAACAGCACCCGGCTGTTCGAGAACCTGCCCAGTGGCGGCACACAGTTCTTCACGGGGCTGGACCCGGTGCCCGGTGGTGTGGCCACGGGGGGCGCACGGCCAGCAGCGGGCCTGTGGCCCGAGCTGCCACAGGCCAGCAACGGCAAGCTGGCACTCGACGCCGAAGGCGTGGTGGTGCTGCGCGATGGCTCGCGCCTGGTCAGCGACGAGTACGGCCCTTCCATCTACCGCTTCAGCGCCAGCGGCGCCTTCATGGGCGCCTTGCCCGTGGCTGCATCGGTGCGGCCCATCCGCAATGGCGTCACCGACTACAGCTCCAACAACCCGGCCACGGGCACTGCAGCGCCCACCCCGGCCAACCCCAGCCGCGGGCGCGCCAACAACCAGGGCTTTGAAGGCCTGGCCTTGAGCCCCGACGGCAAAACACTGTTCGTGGCGCTGCAGAGTGCGGCCCGCCAGGATGGCGCCGCCACTGGCGCAGCCACGCGCCACCATGCGCGTTTGTTCACCTACGACGTCAGCAACCTGGACGACATGAAACTGACGGGCGAATACGCCGTCGAATTGCCCCGGTTCACCTCAGCCACCAATGCCACCTTGGTGGCTGCGCAGAGTGAACTGCTGGCCGTATCAGACACACAACTGCTGATACTGCCGCGCGACAGCAACGGCCTGGGCGTGGGCACCGAAACCTCGCTCTTGCGCCGGGTGGACGTGATCGACCTGGCCGGCGCCACCAACTTCCTGGGTGCACCCTACGAGGGCCAGATTGCACCGTCGGGAGTGCTCAACCCCATCATCAAACCCGTGGGCTACCAGCCCTTCCTGAACCTGAACAACAACGCTGAACTGGCGCGTTATGGCCTGATCAATGGCGTGCAGGCGGGCCTGGACAACCTGAGCGAAAAGTGGGAAGGCCTGGCGTTGGTTTCGGCCATGGACGCCGACGCACCCAACGACTACTTCCTGTTCGTGGCCAACGACAACGACTTCAGCACCCGCGACGGCTTCCAGGTCGGTGCGGCCTACGATGCGGGCCTGAACAACGACACCATGTTCCTGGCCTGGCGCGTCACCATCGCGCAGGTGCCCGAGCCCACTGGCATCGTGCTGACACTCACCGCGCTGGCCGCTTTGGTGGCACAGCGGCGGCGGTCTGGGACCAGCGGGACTACACACTCGAACGCCTGACCCCCCACCGGCCGGGGCTGCCGTCTGGCACGGGCAGCATCAAGCTGGGCTTGGGGCGCGTCAGGGCGGGCCTTGCCGTGCCAGCGCGCGCGGGTGCACACCCAAGGCCTGCCGATGTGCCTGCAAGCGGGCCAACAGCTGCGGCAGTTGCTGGCGTGCGCTCTCTTCGCCCGTCTTGCGGGCATAGCGGAAGTAGCTGGGCAGCGGCGATGCCTGCCAAGCCAACCCAGCGTCGAACACAAAGTCGGCTTGCAAGGCCTCGGGGGCGATGCGGGCGCGCCGCTGGCTGACCCGCTCACGCTGTGCGGGTGAAACACCCGGCGGCGCGGTTTCCAGGCGCGGCGTCACATCCACCGCAATCACGAACCGCGCGCCCGCCTGCCGCGCTGCACGCACCGCCAGGGGCAGCGACTCGTCACCGTCTTCAAACTCGGTGCCCTCAATGCCCACTGGCGAGATGATGCCCGGCACGGCGCTGGAAGCGCGCACCGCCACGCCGGCGTTGCCGCTGGCAAAAAACACCGCCGCCTTGTCGCTGCGCCGTGTGGCGCCCACCACCACGCGGCGTTGCAGCTGTTCCAGCGCGCGGTGACCCAGGCGTGTGTTCACGTAGTCCTGCAAGCGCTGGCCATGGATCCAGCCGCGGTCGGCAAAAAGTGACAGGTCGAAAAGCGTCAAGGGCCCACCGTCTTGCGACAGCGCGTCGATCTCGGCGGCCGATCGCCCGTCGGCCCAGAACACGCCCAGCAGCGAGCCCACGCTGGTGCCCACCACCAAGTCCACGTCGATGCCGGCTTCTTCCAGCACCCGCATCACGCCAATGTGCGCATAACCCCGCGGGCCGCCACTGCTGAGCACCAACGCCACCTGTGGGCGGGGCTCCATGGGCTGCAGCGTCGTTTGCGGCACCGGGCTGTCGGCACCGGTGTGGTTGAAGGCGGCGCAGCCAGCCAACAGCGTGCACGCCAGTAACACCGGCAGAGCGCGCAGCGTCCACAGACGGGCTCGGCGCTGCGCGGGCTGCTTCAGGCACACAGGGCGGCTTTCAGCCCGCCACCCACTGCGCTTCAGGGTCGCAGGGCTGGAGTGCTTGAGAGCATCTGGGGCTGCACAAACGGGCAGGTGTCTCATCGGTGCTTCCTGACTTCGTATGCACGGTTCGCAGCAATGCGCAGGCCTTCGGTTTTGGGCAGTCTGCCCAGCACGGCACCACCCCCGCGTGCCTGCGGTACCGGTCATCTGGTCCACGATGCACGGCCTGGCGGGTGTGATGAACGGCACCCGCGTCGGCAAGCTCGGTGGCCTGACACAGGCCAAACGGCCCCCCGCCGGGCACACCATACCTAGCGCAGCCACAGCAGCGAGCTGGTGGGCCACCGGAAACAAAAACGCCCGCTCTTGTGAGTGGGCGTTTTTTGTCAGAAGGCGCTTGTTCGCAGCGTTTTTCTGGTGGGCGGTGCAGGGTTCGAACCTGCGACCCCTGCCGTGTGAAGGCAGTGCTCTACCGCTGAGCTAACCGCCCGGAATTTGGGGCTGCGCTGACTTGATGGCGGCTAACCACCTTCGCGCGTGCCGGCTCCGGAAAGCCTGAGATTATGCCACGCCTTTTGGCCGCCTCACCCGCCGCCGGCAGCAACTGCATCACGCCACACCAGCTTGCCCTTGCTGGCCTTGTCCAGTTCAGCCAACACCGCGGCGTGTGCTGCACACTCTTGTGCACTGGCCGTCACCATGGGCAGACTGTAGGCCGACAGGTCTGCAGCCCGCGCCACGCCACGCTTTTGTGCAGCCGGTGCGGCGTCGATGACCAGTGAGCCCTGGCCGCGGGTCAGGCGCAGGTACACCTCGGCCAGCAGGCCGGCGTCGAGCAAGGCGCCGTGCAGCTCGCGGCCGGAGTTGTCAACCTCCAGCCGCTTGCACAACGCGTCCAGCGAATTGGCCTTGCCCGGAAACTGCTCGCGCGCCAGCAACAGACTGTCGGTGACTTTGCCCACGTGGCGGGCCAGCGGCGGCAGTTGAAGACGCGCCAGTTCGGCGTCGATGAAGCCGACGTCGAAGGCCGCGTTGTGGATCACCACATCGGCGCCCTGCACGAACGCCAGCACCTCGGCCGCGATAGCGGCGAACTTGGGCTTGTCGGCCAGAAATTCGTCGGTAATGCCGTGCACGCGCACCGCATCAGGGTGGCTGCTGCGCTCGGGGTTGATGTAGTGGTGCAGCCGCCGGCCGGTGTCGCGCCGGTTGATGTACTCGATGCAGCCGATCTCGATCACGCGGTCGCCTTGCGCGGCATTCAGGCCCGTGGTTTCGGTGTCCAGAAAAACCTGTCTCATGCTCGTTCGTTCTGTGTAGGGGTTCAGGCTTGCAATGCTGTTGAGCCGGCAGCGCGGCGGCCGAAGGCCCACCACATCCACGCGCCGGCAACCATCATCGGCACGCACAGCCACTGGCCCATGCTCATGCCCAGCGCCAGCAGGCCCAGGAAACTGTCGGGTTCGCGGAAAAACTCGGCCACGAAGCGGAACACGCCGTAGCCAAAAACAAAAGCCGCCGCCACCTGCCCGCGCGCGCGTTGGCGCTGCGCATACCACCACAGCAGCACAAACAGCAGCAGGCCTTCCAGCAACGCCTGGTAGATCTGCGACGGGTGCTTGGCCGCCATGCTGCCGCTTTGCGGGAAGGCCATCGCCCAGGGCAGGCTGGCGTCGGCGGCGCGGCCCCACAGTTCGCCGTTGATGAAGTTGCCGATGCGCACCGCAGCGATGCCGGTGGGCACACAGGGCGCCACCACGTCCATCACCTGCAGAAAAGGCCGCCCACGGCGCCGGGCAAACAGCGCCATGGCCACGATAACCCCCAGCAAACCGCCGTGAAAGGCCATGCCGCCGCGCCACACGGCCAGTATTTCCAGTGGGTTGGCCAGGTACACGTCGGGCTTGTAGAACAGCGCATAACCCAGGCGGCCGCCCAGCACCACACCCAGCACGCCGTAGAACAGCATGTCTTCCACGTCGCGGCGCGTCCAGCCGGCTTGTGCAAACCAGGGCCGTTGCACGCGGCGCCCGGCCAGCCACAAAAACAGGCCAAAGGCCACCAGGTAGGTCAGGCCATACCAATGAATCTGCACCGGCCCCAGGTGCAGGGCGACGGGGTCGAACTGGGGGTGTACCAGCATCAGGGAAGCTCCAAAGCGTGCGCCGGATTGTCCACCGAGCGGCCGGCGTGGCGCCGGCCGATACACTGCGGGGCTGTTTTGGAGACACCCCCATGAGCATCAACCGCCGTTCGAAAAACATCACCGAGGGCGTGGCCCGCGCGCCCAACCGCAGCATGTACTACGGCATGGGCTACACCGAAAACGATTTCGGCAAACCCATGATCGGCGTGGCCAACGGCCACAGCACCATCACCCCCTGCAACAGCGGCCTGCAGCGCCTGGCCGATGCTGCTGTTGACGCGCTGAAGGCCGCCGGCGCCAACCCGCAGATCTTCGGCACACCCACCATCAGCGACGGCATGGCCATGGGCACCGAGGGCATGAAGTACAGCCTGGTGTCGCGCGAGGTCATCTCTGACTGCGTGGAAACCTGCGTCGGCGGCCAGTGGATGGACGGCGTGCTGGTCATTGGCGGCTGCGACAAGAACATGCCCGGCGGCATGATGGGCATGCTGCGCGCCAATGTGCCGGCCATCTACGTGTATGGCGGCACCATCCTGCCCGGCACATACAAGGGCCAGGACCTGAACATCGTCAGCGTGTTCGAAGCCGTGGGCCAGTTCAGCGCCGGCAAGATGAGCGAAGAGGACTTTTGCCAGATCGAGCGCCGCGCCATTCCCGGCAGTGGCAGCTGCGGCGGCATGTACACCGCCAACACCATGTCATCTGCTTTTGAAGCGCTTGGCATGAGCCTGCCCTACGCCAGCACCATGGCCAACGTGGAAGACCCCATCGTGGCACACACACAAGCGGCCGCACGCGCGCTGGTCGAAGCGGTGAAGGCCGACCTGAAGCCGCGTGACATCGTCACCAAAGAGGCGATCGAAAACGCCGTGGCCGTCATCATGGCCACCGGCGGCAGCACCAACGCCGTGCTGCACTTCCTGGCCATTGCGCATGCGGCCGAGGTGGCATGGACCATCGACGACTTCGAGCGCGTGCGCCGCAAGGTGCCGGTGCTGTGCGACCTGAAGCCCAGCGGCAAAAACCTGGCCATCGACCTGCACCGTGCCGGCGGCATTCCGGCGGTGATGAAGGTGCTGCTGGAAGCCGGCTTGCTGCACGGCAACTGCATGACCATCACCGGCAAAACGGTGGCGCAGAACCTGGCCGGGGTGCCGGCGCTGCGCACCGATCAGGATGTGATCCGGCCGGTGTCCAATCCGATCTACAGCGAAGGCCACTTGGCCATCCTGAAGGGCAATCTCAGCCCCGAGGGCTGCGTGGCCAAGATCACCGGCCTGAAAAACCCGGTGATGACGGGCCCGGCGCGGGTGTTTGACGACGAACAAAGTGCGCTGGCCGCCATCATGGCCGGCAAGATTGTGGCCGGCGACGTGATGGTGCTGCGCTACCTGGGCCCCAAGGGCGGGCCGGGCATGCCCGAGATGCTGGCGCCCACCGGTGCGCTGATCGGCCAGGGCCTGGGTGAAAGCGTGGGCCTGATCACCGACGGCCGCTTCTCCGGCGGCACCTGGGGCATGGTGGTGGGCCACGTGGCGCCCGAAGCCTATGCCGGCGGGGTCATCGCGCTGGTGCAGGAGGGCGACAGCATCACCATCGACGCCCACCAGCTGTTGTTGGAACTGAACGTGGACAGCGCCGAGCTGGCCCGCCGCCGTGCGCTGTGGCAACAGCCGGCGCCGCGCTACACGCGGGGCGTGCTGGCCAAGTTTGCGCGCAATGCGTCCAGCGCCAGTGCGGGCGCAGTGCTGGACGGCGATTAAGGCGATTGCCGGCGCCCAGCACAGACGGCTGCATGCCGGTTGTGCGGGCTGCGCGGGCAACGCAGACCCCTGCGCAGCGCCACACTCGTGGCCAGAGCCGCCACCCACGGGAACCCCGTACGCCGCCGCTCGCTACAGCGTCGGGTCCACACTGCGCCGCTGGCCGTCCACGTCGGCCGGCTGGGCCGCCGGTGCTGCCGCTGCAGCAGCTGCGGCTGTGCGCCGGGCCACTTCAGCGCGCACGGCGTGGGCACGTTTGTCGCGTCCCACGTCCAGGCCCAGGGCGGCCAATGAACGTTGGCGCCGCTGGCGTTTGCGTTCTTCCATCAGGTTCATCTGGCGCCGCTTGGTCCAGCCCGAGGTGTCGGCAAAGTGCCACCACAGGATGGCGCCGCCAAACGGTGCCAGCACCAACCACCACGACCAGCCCGCCATGGGACCAAAACCCGACATCTTGCCGGCCAACAGCAACACACCCACGATGACGAGGTACATGGTCGTGGCCTCCTCGATCCACAGTGGCCACTGTAGCGCAGGCGCAGCCCTGCCCCCGGTCTGAATTCCCCGGGCGCAGGGCGCCGTGGTCAGTAAGCCTGGCCCAGTTGCTCCAGGATGGCCGGGTTCTCCAGCGTGCTGGTGTCTTGCGTGATGGCTTCGCCCTTGGCGATGCTGCGCAACAGACGCCGCATGATCTTGCCGCTGCGTGTCTTGGGCAGGTTGTCGCCAAAGCGGATGTCCTTGGGTTTGGCGATGGGGCCGATTTCCTTGCCCACCCAGTTGCGCAGTTCCACGGCCAGCTTCTTGGCCTCGTCGCCCGTGGGCCGGCCGCGCTTGAGCACCACAAAGGCGCAGATGGCCTCGCCCGTGGTGTCGTCGGGGCGGCCCACCACGGCGGCTTCGGCCACCAGTTCGGTGTGGCTGACCAGCGCCGATTCGATCTCCATCGTGCCCATGCGGTGGCCCGAGACGTTGAGCACGTCGTCGATGCGGCCGGTGATGGTGAAGTAGCCGGTGTCCTTGTTGCGGATGGCACCGTCGCCGGCCAGGTAGTAGCCCTTCAGCTCGGGCGGGTAGTAGCTCTTGACAAAACGCTCGCCATCGCCCCAGATGGTGCGGATCATGCTGGGCCAGGGCTTCTTGATGACGAGGATGCCGCCGCTGCCATTGGGCACGTCAGCGCCGGTTTCATCAACGATGGCCGCCGATATGCCGGGGAAAGGCAGCGTGCACGAACCCGGCACCATCGGCGTGGCGCCCGGCAGCGGGGTGATGACGTGGCCGCCGGTTTCGGTTTGCCAGAAGGTGTCGACGATGGGGCAACGGCTGCCGCCGATGTGCTGGTAATACCACTCCCATGCCGCCGGGTTGATCGGCTCGCCCACACTGCCCAGGATGCGCAGGCTGCTCAAGTTGCTGTGCTTGGGGTGCACGGCATCGTTGCTTTCAGCGGCCTTGATCAGCGAGCGTATGGCCGTGGGCGCGGTGTAGAAGATGCTGACCTTGTGCTTTTCAATCGTCTTCCAGAAGCGCGCGGCGTCGGGGAAGGTGGGCACGCCTTCAAACACAATCTCGGTGCCGCCCAGCGCCAGCGGGCCGTAGGTGATGTAGCTGTGGCCGGTGACCCAGCCGATGTCGGCCGTGCACCAGAACACGTCGTCGGGCTTCAGGTCGAAAGTCCAGGCGGTGGTCAGCGCCGCATGCAGCAGGTAGCCGCCGGTGCTGTGCTGCACGCCCTTGGGCTTGCCGGTGCTGCCGCTGGTGTACAGCAGGAACAGCGGGTGCTCGGCGTTCACCCACTCGGGCTCGCAGGTGGTGGCCTTGCCCTCCAGTTCTTCGTGCAGCCAGTGGTCGCGCCCGGCATGCCAGGCCACCGCGCCGCCGGTGCGTTTGTAGACGATGACGTCGCGCACGGTTTCACAACCGGGCATGGCCAGCGCTTCGTCGGCGATGTTCTTCAGCGGCAGGTGTTTGCCGCCGCGGGCCTGCTCATCGGCAGTGATCACCATCACCGCGCCGGTGTCCTGGATGCGGTCGCGCAGGCTTTGCGCGCTGAAGCCGCCAAACACCACCGAGTGCGTGGCGCCAATGCGGGCACAGGCCTGCATGGCGGCCACGCCCTCGATGCCCATGCTCATGTAGATGATGACGCGGTCGCCCTTTTTCACGCCACGTGCTTTCAGCGCGTTGGCAAACCGGCACACCAGCGCCAGCAGTTCGCTGTAGCTGGCCTTGGTGACGGCGCCGTCATCGGCTTCGAAGATCAGGGCCGTCTTGCTGCCCAGCCCGCGCTCGACGTTGCGGTCCAGGCAGTTGTAGCTGGCGTTCAGCGTGCCGTCTTCAAACCACTTGAAAAAGGGCGCGTTGCTGCTGTCCAGCACCTTCGTGAAGGGCGTCTTCCAGGTGATGAATTCGCGCGCCAGCCGGGCCCAATAGCCCTCAAAGTCCCTGTCGGCTTCATCACACAAGGCCTGGTAGGCCGCCATGCCCGACACGCGGGCCGCTGCCACCAGGGCCGGCGGGGGTTGGTGGATGCGCAATTCGGTAGGTTGGTCGCTGGACATGGTGAAGGTCTCCTGGTTGGTGTGTTGAAGCCGGTTGTTACTGGGTGCGAAACCTAAGCCCTGGCTCTGACGAACCCCTTACGTTGCGGGCGGTGGCGACCACCGCGCTCGATGCCATCATGCAAACCAAAGAAAACCCGAAAGGGGCCCGTGCGAGGTGGGCGAGCATCATCTGGGTGATGCTGTATTTTGGCGCCAGCGTACGCAAAGAAAAGCGCTGCGGCCAAAACCCACTGAAATCAGTGATGGCGCGCCGCCCCCGCCGCCCTGTAGGCTGTTGTTGTCTGATGCGGGCGCCAGGCGGGTTGTTTGAAGGCTGCTTGCCCGCGTCCAAATCCGTGCCCGCGCCAGGGCCGAAGTGAAGGTGGCCACCCTGTGTCGCAATTGTTCGAGGTTCACCCGCACAACCCCCAGCCACGGCTGCTGAAACAGGCTGCGCAGATTCTGCAAAGCGGTGGTGTGGTGGCCGTGCCCACCGACAGCAGCTACGCGCTGGTGTGCCACCTGGACGACAAGGCGGCGGCTGAAAGCCTGCGCCGCATACGCCAGGTGGATGACAAGCACCACCTCACGCTGATGTGCCGCGACCTGAGCGAGCTGGCCCGTTTTGCACGGGTCGACAACCGCCAGTACCGGATGCTGAAACTGGGCACACCCGGCCCCTACACCTTCATTTTGGAGGCTACCAAGGAAGTGCCACGGCGGCTGAGCCACCCCAGCCGCCGCACCATCGGTTTGCGCGTGCCTGACCACAAGGTGCTGCAGGAACTGCTGGCGTTGTTTGGTGAGCCGCTGCTGTCCACCACACTCATTGCCCCGGGCGACAGCGAGCCGCTGAACGACGCCAGCGACATCCGCAGCCGGCTGCAAAAGTCGCTGCAGGCGGTGGTGGACGCCGGCGCCTGCGCGATGGAGCCCACCACGGTGGTGGACCTCAGCGGCGAAGAACCGCTGCTGCTGCGCCAGGGCCGGGGGGCGCTGGCGCAGCTGGGGCTGTAACTGCAGTTGCTGCCGCCGCTGCGCTCAGCGGCCAAGAGCAGTTCAACCCGGCTGTTTTTGCAGGCGCTGCAGC